>Ga0181612_170129_pt1 | contig 13066 bp, 3 predicted proteins | sample HoacroProtozoa21_FD_119630 | JGI IMG/M metagenome (GOLD analysis project Ga0181612, IMG submission 119630) | Hoatzin crop microbial communities from Cojedes, Venezuel. Combined Assembly of Gp0051906, Gp0051904, Gp0051908
ACTCAGCCTGTTCTTAAAGCCCAGTTGAGTGCATAGTATTAGGAGAAAGTGTTTTCTGTTTTACATGCAACAGATGGGGAGAAAAGAGATACTACAGAACAGGAAGTTGACTACTATATCCCTAGATATTTGTCTTGGTGAGGGGTGAGTTTCGCTCTCAGTTTACATATCCTTATAACTTACTTCCCCAAAGTATCAGTTTAATTTTCTTTCTTTTTTTTGCTGATTTTTTATTCCAGTTTCCCTCCTCTCCTCAGTTTTAATCTGAAAATTTATCTCTAACATATTTTTATTTTGTTAAAGATGAGTAAATGAAAGGTCATCACTTCCTTTCCACCAAAGTTTCCTTCTCACAATGAAACTGTCACACCACATTTTAATAAGCATGATTGTGCAGCCTTTGTGAGGAGGGAGAAATGGGAAAGGGAAGAAAGCAAAAAACCCTCATTTAGGCAGTGTCACTATCACTGTCCTGAGACAGGTCAAGGTAGAAAAGATTACTGTGTCTCATCAGTAGAAGGAAATACTAGAGTGAATCCATTGGAGAAGGACAGCCATGACTGATAACTATTCACTCATTGTGAATCAGGAGGGGCATCATCCAGGAGCTAGGAACTATATGGGAATAGCTGGGATCTACTTGGGATCAGGAATCAGGGCTCTACTAGTCTTATATCCTCCAGGGAATATGTCGCATTACTTCTGCCAGAGGAAACCAAAAACTTTTACTGTGAAAAATAGCTACTAAATTGTGGGGATTTGCTAAGGACCTTGGGAAAGACCCAAGATGGGGTGCTAGGAGAAAATACAAGTATTGTTGGATTCAAAGCTTGTTCTGAGGAGTTCATTAATTTAATAGGTACCTATGTTTCATGCAGGCATAGGCAAAACCATCAAATTGATCGCTACTTTCTATGGCAAGGTAGGAATACCTAGAGAGTACTTATGAATAAATCACTCCCTGAGACAGTCTGAGGACCTCTTGTTAAAATATAGGTTGTTCATCCCTCTGCAAAAGCATGTCAAGGATCGGTGCATTATAATGGAAGAAGCACCTAATGTATTTTCTAACAGGTCTGACCTTTTACCTTTACTTGTATTAAATCTGAGCTGCAGTGATGGCTGATGGCACCTGCTGCACTGCACTAATACACTGCTGTACTTTGTTTGGACACAGGCAGTAGCGCGATGAAGACAGTGAGACTCCTGTGTGGGTTTATGCCTCTTTTCTTCTTTTTGTCTTTTTAATTAAACAGGTAGTGAATAAATTAATATATCAAAGCTACGGGTTGAATTCAGGGGTACATGTAAAGCAAGCGACTGCAAACCTCCACACACTGATCTGCCAGTGCACTTCAGCCTTGATTTTAGTGCCCTCTCCTCTGCTGTTCTGCACATGCCACTCATCTCCACAGACATCCGACTGCACACCATGTGCTGCTTATTCACCTCCCTCCTAAATCTCCAGCTGCCATCTAAATCCTTTCTCTCTCCTCCCTTCTTTGCACTGATTTCTCATCCCTCCCCCTTGCCCCCATGATAAAATCATAGTTTAACAGAGGTCATTGAAATCAGTAAAGTAAAACAAAGGTTTGTTTCACAATATTCCATTATTAGATTAAATAGTGAAGATAAACATTCGGGAAATTCAGACAACATTTTTATAAAGCATAATTTTGGGCTTAAAAAATATGGTATATAAAACCTAGGAATGTGGCATTAAGTAAAAGCAAAATGAGATATGTACAGAAAAGTCTTAATTTCTAAAGGAAGGATGAAAAAGAAATTAATAAGATTATTATTAAAGTAAAAATCTCACCGTGTAACTACTCAGATATTGGACCAGAATAAACAGTGAAGTAACTGAAAGAGTCACCAAGAGTTTAGAGACAAAAATCTGACCAGGGACTTTTCTGAATTTATTTTTTTTATTTACCTACAAACTGGAAAACTTTTTGCATTTATTTCCCACTCTGAAAAAATTCTCTCCAGACACATTTTCTTATCTGTCTTCAGAAAATCTCCCAAATGAGAGTTTCAGAAGTTACTAATTCTTTGATTTAGACACGAGAAACTGATATATTTTAGTGGACAGAGGTGGTTTACAGAAGCTGATCACTGAATTCTAGATAATTTGAATGCCTCATAATATGCCAAAAGTGTAGTCTATTAACTTAAAGTTACTAGCTTACCTTTGGATTTTTGGGGATTATTTTTTATTTATTTTAAGTTTAGGACAATGTCTTAAGGTCTTATGAACAACCCCTTGGTTGTTTAGTTTCACGCCATCTCTACTGTACATTTTCCAGGAAAGATATTCTTCTTGAATATCGAACTGTTTGAAGCATGAATCTTTTTAAGGAAGGTGCCTCTGTAAAATACTTTGCACACTTACCACACACTGTGAATGCTCATGTTATTGACAAAGTACAATCTGTGAAGTCTGTGCAGAGAACTAGATAAAAATTATTTTACCACTTTTCCTTTCTTTAGCTCACAGATTTCAGCCATCTTACATCCCTTGTTGCCTCTGCATAAGCACCTCTAACGCTGACGCAGTACCTGACAACTAGTTTCAAGTTCGGTTGTTGCCAGCTAAGCAAACCAAATTCAGTAACCAATGTGAAATCAATTGCAGTTAAGGACACATTTTGCAAAGATGAACAAACAGAGCAGGAGCTCAGCAGCATCAAGGGGTGTGCAAAGAGAAGTATATGCAAGAAGTATGAGCTGAGGTTTTCTCACCCCAATGTAAAGCAGGAGTAAGTCTCTGGGTGAGTGGAGCTTTTATAAAAGCAAGATCTGAATCAGCCCCTTCATCTCAAGCAGTCAGGCATTTAAGATTCTGGTGACTGATGGAATAGTTACCAGGCTTTCAGTTATGATAAAGGTGAGTAATGATTTTTATGTCATTCTACACAGACTGTCTCCGTATCTTCCTCCATCCTGTCAAAACAAGAGACCTGCTTTTCCACATATCACCCAAATGTCTCCGTGCTTTAGTAATAAAGCAATATGAACCCATGCCACTCTTCCGTCAGCCCATGAAAAGCTGGCTCCAGAGCATGTGTGGGTTTATGCGGTAGAGCTTTTGGCCACTGTTAATAACAGCAGCAGGAAGCCCTGAATGGCATGTTCTGTCAACAGTGGGCCCCTTAATAACTGCCAAGGGGTTTTACCCCTCCCCTCTCTAGCTGTATTTTATGTGGACTGACAGGAAGAAATCGCTTCTTTCACCTTCTCTCAGCCTAAATAGAAGTGAGTGATAAAATATTCATGAAAATGGGAGAAAAAAAGGAGCGAGAAAAAAAATCTCAAGTTAGAATAATGTTAATAAAACAGTCAAAAGAAGAGAATTCAGGGTAGGCAGAGATAACAGCATGTACCTTATCTCAGCTGCCTCCTGGTCTGGCTTGTCCACATGAATGTGCAGAGTGATGGAGACTGAAAGAATAATGCTAAGTACAGTCGAGCTCTGTGCCACAGGGTATTAAACAGGACCAAAACACTGGGTCTGTGATACTGCCTCTGAAGCTGTCTCCAGCCCACACCTGCACCTCTTACAGAGGAGATGCCCTTTGACAATTTGGTAGACAACAAAATATTGTAGTTACTTTTTAAAAGAAGTTCCCGTTGTTAAAGCTGCTGTGTGGGAAACAGTGCACAGGAATTTGTAGCACAGTGATAATGTGATGTAATCCTCCAGTTTATAGGAGGATCTTGGATGAAAAGTTGTTTCAAAATCCCAGCTGGAAGGTAAATATGTGATATATGTAGCAAGGTAAATCCCTCCTTCCTCAGTCAGTAAATTGGTGTTAACATCAGTGCTATATTGAAGTTAGTAAGTACACTGAAAGATTAGGTGTCCTGCATGTGTTATGTGACTTACATTCATTCATTCACAAAAAAACTACAGATTAATATATTATTTTTTCATCAGTTGACTGCATAACATTATAGATCTTTGGTTTACACATAGTTTATCTACAAATAATTGCTCCTTAGAGTCTGACATAAAATTAGAACAGGAACTCTGACTTTTTGAAAAGGTTTGAAACTTGGCATTGAGATGTGGGCAGAGGTGCTGACACGACCACAGTAAAGATTTTGCCAGGAAACCTACCACAAAAGTCCAAGAGTGAAGTCTGTAGTTCAATATGCATTTGTTAAGAATTTGGTGACAAAATCTCTCGAATTTTCAGGCACAATAAGCCTGCTCTGTCAGCTCACAAATCCCCTTTTTCACTGCAGAGAGCAGGGAGAAGGGCAGAGAGAAGCTGAGCCTCTTTCAGGGACGAGCAGCACTTCCCCGGGAATTGCACTTCCATGTTGTCAGAGGCCTTTACCATGTAAGGTACTGCATTTGAAAGCAAGAATGCTTTCTCTCTTTTTCTCCTTATTCTTATTATTTCGACCCCTGAAGCCCATGAAGAGAGGCGGAAAAAAGAAGTAATGCAGTTAGATTGTGAGAGCCGTGATACCTTACATGGGCTGGAAGGTGGAGAAAAGATAAAGAGAGGGAGGTTGCTGGCAGAATTGAGTATTGAAGAGTTCAGGCTTCGAAAGGGAAAAGCAGAGCCTTTGTAACAATTTGGTCCCTCAGCAGTGCTGTGCTGTCAGCAATAGCTTTGAAATCCGTACTCCGAATAGGTCTTGGCGATGAGAAAACCACAAAGCAGACAATAGTGGACACAAGCAGATACAGAAGAGGTCCATGCCATGAATGTAAAGGATCTAGATGGACGTTACTGTTTTGTTTTCCTAACAACGGCCAATTTGTGGAATTGAATGTCTTCCACAGGAACAGGACTTGCTTTCAGAAGGCTCTCACAAAGCAACATTCTGAGGAAAAAAGCTTCAAAATGGTAGACGCTCATATGACCTTTTCAAAATTGAAAATCTTGGGTTTATGGCATGTAAGAATCTTTCATTTGAAAATGCAAGCCAACTGTGATTAAGAGTCTAAAAAGATCAGAAGTAAAATGCAACACTTCAAAATTATATAGAAGCCTGCTTCAATTGAATGAGAATCCTGCATTTAACACTCAGTATATGAAAAATGTGACATTTCAACTTCTAAGCCCTATTTGTGGTGAATATTTTCTTTTAATTGGGACAATTTTCCTAAGTGAGAAAAAACCATCTGTTTTCCCCTCCTTCCAGCTGTGGCTTTGCTCTTTCTCACTTCTGTGCTTCAGATCTATATGCACTGGGTAACATTTCAAGGGGAAATAAGGAGGGATGGAATTCAAGGGCTTCATTTGTTTTTTTGGCAGGAAAATCCCTCTATTAAATGTTATGGTCATAAAATCAGGGGCCTATAATACATGAAATGCCAGCATTTGAATGTTCTTTCAGCCTTAACACAGCTGTCTTCTGCTTATACACTACAATACAATTTTTCTTTTTATGATCACCTGCTTCTTTCCCCAGAGCCTCATACCACATAAATAGGTATTTTCTGAGTGAATAGGTTTTTCTTATTGTGCGTTATCACCATCTTCTAACATGCTTGCTTTGACACTTTGGACTCTTGCCCTAAGGTCCTATTTAAGTAGTCTTTCCTTTGAAAGATAGCTATTTACTATTTCCTGTTTGTATCCTTTTTAGGACTCTAAAATCAAATATCCTGAAAGAATAACATTTCCATATATGTTTACAATCTATGGTCATCAAATTTACCTTTAAGCTCTGATATTTGAATAGCAGACACTAATCCAGCTGCTTATGTTTTCTTGCAATTAAAGGTACAAGCCAGCAAATTAAGTAAGTGTAATAAAAGAGACTTGATTATGGCTGCAAAAGAAGATGGCCACAACATTTTGTTGTTGTTCCGCAAACCTCCAGGACAGTTACGTAAGCTGAGCCTTAGCTGTGGTAGTTGCAGTCAGCGTCAGAATAGTTTTGCCTTGAACTTGTTTTTCCTTTACTTGGCCGGTAGTGTCAGGAAACCATTTCGTGCTGCAAAGGGCTGAAATGTCACAGAATCATAAAATGATAGAACGGTTTGGGTTGGAAGGGACATTTAGAGGTCATCTAGCCCAACCCCCCTGCAGTAAGCAGGGACGTATTCTGCTAGACCAGGTTGCTCAGAGCCCCGTCCAACCCGGCTTTGAATGTTTCCAGGGATGGGGCCTCCACTACCTCTCTGGGCAACCTGTTCCAGTGTTTCACCAGCTTCATTGTAAAAAATTTCTTCCTTATATCTAGTCTAAATCTGTCCTCCCTTAGATTAAAGCCATTATTCCTTGTCCTATCATAACTGGCCTTGCTACAAAGATTTTCCTCATCTTTCCTATAGGCCCCCTTCAGGCACTGAAAGGCTGCAATAAGGTCTCCTCACAGCAGATCCAATAAGACATCCATAAAATGCACATCCAAGAGAAGCAAACAGAATTTTCAAGTAACAATAAACCAGAGTATTTAAAATGAAAGAATCAAAATACACAGAAGTATGTGTCCTGATGGTGGGAAAGATTTTACACAGCATTCTCACAACATATATATATATATACACACCCACCTCCTCCTTCTACAGTTCCATTCTACAAAACTATGCTGTATTTCATTCAAGTTGTTTTGGAGGTTTCCAGATAATGTTGCCCACAAATCCATCTGCATTTGGAATGCAGCAGTTTGTGAATGACCTTGTCATTACATTTACTAAGCAGGATCTTGATCCAAGACGATTCTTTGGCTCGGGCTCACTCCTACCTCCCCTGTGCTTTGAAGAAACCACTTCCCCAGGCTCAGAGGGCCATAACTTCGATTATTTGAAAAACTCCTGCAACACAAGTGATTGTAACATTGTCTCTCTCTTTTTCCCCCGTCATAACTTCCTGATTGCTGTTCATCTGTACCAGATGTGCACTTCACATTTCCAAACTATATAAACATATTGCCCCAAATGGTTCTCTCTCTTTTCCCGTCTCCTGTACATTTATATTTACAGTAGCAAGCTAACTTGTATACTACAGCAAAAAGCAATGGGGAATTCCTCTCTTAGAGGTGCAGTTCTTGCCATCTGTAGCTGAATCAGTCCTGTCTTCAACAACTTCTGACCACGTAAGCTACACAAGGCAGCCTTAGGTAGAGCAGCCTCCATGGAAAATTTGAGGCACTGCAGAGAGCAATCATACTAAGTAGGCAGATGTCACTCTTTGCTCTGAATCAGTCCTAAAGCCATACGCTATCATGGTGCAAGGCTGACATTGTCATCCTGGGTGACATTCTTCTAATGAGGTAAACAGCAGTGACAGTTGAAAATTATCAGTGCAATCTGCTACTTGGAATAAAACTAGGAGTTTAAGTGGACTTGTGTGTGTGCATGTCTACTTTCTACACCATTTCTCTGGAGAAACATTAACTGGGAATGAAAAATATTCAGTGATTTAACATAAATAAGAACAAATTCTTCAGAATTCACCTTCTTCAGTTTTTTGAATTTAGTAAAAATGGAATGGTGACTACCTCATCAAGAGCAAGATTTTTATGCATTTGCATGTGCAGAAAAGTGATGAGCCTGTCAATCAAGATACTTCCTGTGCATGCACAAAGACCCCATATCTGTGTACAAGGACCTTTTTTTCCATTATGTAGGCTTTAGAACTTATCCTTAAATTCGTTCCAGTGTTTTTTACAAGTGTAAGGGAAAATTCCAGTTTGCATTCATACCTTTGATCCCCGCAGATATACAAATGGAATTTCCATCAGGGTGGAAGTTACTTTAGATTAAAAAAAGATCAGATATTTCCCTCTGACGGAGGGTATGATGTGTCTGCAATTGCCAAATCTCTTGGTTTTAATGTGCATCTAGTGTTCTCAAAATTCTGGCTCCTGGATTTATGGCATTATGCTAAATGCTAAATGAAAGTGTAGCATCATGTCTATCTCATGAAATTTCCCCTCTTTTGTATGATCCTAAGACCTAGTGTATCCCCTGGCACCTGTACAATAAAAAGTGATTGTTCATCAACTGGGGTTATTGCTGAGAAGGAGCAGTAGCATTGCAGGGTCCTGACCAGTCCAGCCACACTACTTTCAGTCTGGAGTAAAAAGCAGGGTAGCAGCTGTTGAAGCATACATTTTTGACCGAGGCAGTTTTGTCCTGAGAACATCTACTCTAACCTGTTGTTCCCTCACCATTGGTCTCACTTTTTGAACTTCTATGCCTCTTAATTTTTTCAAAGATCACATTTCCGTTTCAGAAATGAAAACAAAAATAACCTTTCACTGCTTAGAATTGTTTAACAAAATAAAACGCTTTAACAGTTCTCTTTCTCCAACAAAAAAGTCTTGAAAAGTATTTAGGATATTTGTTCTGAAAAAAAACCCTGCATTTCAATTTCTAGTTAAATTACATCTTTGTTTTGATTCTTTTTCTCTTGTGCAACTGAACACATTTTTAATCTGGGCGCGAGTGCTGTTTTTGTTATAGGATTAAGCATACTGAGATATTGTCTCAAAACCCAAGGCTTCAGCATAGCACAATATTGGGTCTATGATAACACTTTTCACTTTCTAGGCCCATTTATTCCATCAAAATTCACACAGTATCATGTGTGTCTCCATGTGTGTCTGTACTTCTCTTGAATCCATAAGTCGTTCTGATCTGGAAGCAGAACATAGCAGCTATAGGAAAAGACAGATTGTAGGGAAGAGAAAAAACTTCTGGAAAAAATACATAACAAAAGATCAAATCTTACAAAAGCTGTATTAACTCATGAGCATTCTGCACTTTCAACTGAATTCCTATTACCTCCATGATCACAGTAGAGTTTTACATGCTGTTTTTAAGTAGGTGCCTGATATCATTATGGATTATGCATTTTAGTAGTAGGTAGAGGCTGCCACAAAAGTCAAATTAGTTAATTTGCAAATTTGCCACATTCCCTACCTGTAGGTAAAATGACTGTGTTTTTATAGCATTTTCTTTTTGCAGAAATATTTGTGCAAATTACTAGAAAGTGAAAAATGGGGAGGGAAAAAATCCACTTGGTTAGCCTAATGGAGATTAATGTTGTCAAGGAATTTTATCATAAACCACAGACCAAGGATTATTTGCTGAAGCCATCTGAATGTGAGATAATTATAAACTTCTCATACACAGTACCCAAATAGAAAAAGAGTGAAATTTGATGATATCCAAGCACAACCATGCTGAATTATAGCACAGTTTAGGAATGGATATATCAGGAGAAATGCACCCAAAGAGGCTCACGGAAGAAACAGCAATTTATTGGGGTATTTTTTTCTAGGAACATGAGCTAAAACAGGGAGAAACCAGCATACAGATATTTCCCAGAGACGTGTTCACTTTTTTCTGCTTAGAATTACACCCTCTGAATATTCTGGCTGTCCCTGTGGCTCAGCAATAATTCCACCAGCTCCCATACAACCTCCTGTGTGCTCTCAAGAAAATGTTTTCAACCGGTACGGCACTTACGAAGAATTCGAGATGTTCAGCACTAAAGTCTGTAAGCTCTACAAATATGCCTTTTATGAACATCTGCTTTCTTCTTTGTTAGACATCTATTAACATGTTATCAGGAGCACTGCAAAACAGCTCTGAGAGTGTGGCTTTTTATAGCTTGTATATGTCACATTGCTGGACAGCTGAATTTGTTGCAGCTTCCTGTAGATAATTCAAAACCTTCATTTATCTATAGCAATATTCTTTTTAGATTATGATACAGACTTTATCACCATGAGCCTGAGCACTTTAATGAATAAACTCATTTTTTCCCCTCCCCCAGAGGATTTATTCTTGTGTTATGTATTCTAGGGTGTCAATAGATGAACACATAAATCAAATCGTCTTGCATGGCTTAAAATTTAAATCAAATCAAAACAGAAATTTGCTGTTCTGAATGATCTCTATACTCTATATGTTGCACTGCTTTAAGAAAACAGCTCTCTCACGAGGTTCAGGAAACAGATGTTGTAGTTATTCTCATTTTGCATGTAGAAAAACAAAACACAAAGGGATAGCTCTCACACCACGTTAGCAAATGCTTCTTTTGTAAGAGGACAGTAAAGAATGTGCTCTATCCAGCCAAAAAAAAAAAAAGGATTTTTTTTCAAATTTCTTTTCTCCCCAAAGGTGAAGAATGATATGCTTCCTTACAGGCAACCCTTGCAAGTTCACTCTTGCATACCATCACATTTCTGCATTGGACTGTTCTCATAGTATTACACTGAAACAGATTTGGAAATGTCCAACTTAGCCTTAAGACCAGTCTGAGGGACTCGTCTGCTCCTGTTGTCCATGGAAAGCGATAACCCCTGCTTCCCACCAGCTTGGCTTCTGTTCTGAACCACTCTCTCCCAAGCTTTTCTCTCTCACCACATATGACAGATGGGTCCTGAATAGACCTGGGATTTAGGCCTATGTCCAAGTTTATCCCCACAGTTTGGGGGCTGAGTGTGACTGGGGCAGTGTGGGGTAGAAGATGACTTTTAGCCTGCTATTTTCCATGCCTCTTGATCTACATTTGTGCCCCTCTGAGGGTCAGAAGACAAAACTCCAAAGGATAATGGGATTTTCTCAGCTTCTGGAGGAAAGTCTAGAGTTATTATTAACTGTAAGTGATTTCTATTTTAACTATTACTGTAAAGTATTTCTCATAGTCCAAGACTCTGCAGTACCACTGAAAGAAGCTAAATCCTGTCCTGTGCCCTTCTTTTTATGCATACACCCTTCAGCAGTGTAAAACATCTGTATATTTTGTATGCAGAACTGAGCAATAATTTATTCAAAATACTTCACCTCCTCTTCTATTTCTGAACCAAGTGTGAGTAACTTAGCATTCAAGAATCTTTAGAAAATAAATCTGGCAATCATTTCATGGAGAAACTGGTGCAAAAGTGGAATCCTTGAAAAGGGAAAGTGCTAATGCTGTGCCAGTGTCACTGAAAGGGCACATGATCTGGGTCACATCACTTTAGCTATTCTAGCATTGTTCAAGAGCAAAAGTATGCAAAAAATGAGGCAGACTCTAAGCAGAAAATATTGAGAGACTGGTAGAATATTTAATGTTTTTCAATAAGTTTTTCTGAAAATTAATGAAAAAGAAGGATTGGAGTGAGAGGACAGTTCTTTGGCTAATAAATGTAAATGCAGAGAAGATGTATATTATACAATTCTGTAAGGGGGATGAATTAGTACAGTGTGGAATTCTGATTTAAAATCTCATAACATCCAATATCAGCAGAGCACACAATCAGTGGATTAGTAATTAGCGTAGTGACATATCTACACATGATTTGTTAACAGAGAATTCTCGTCAAACACAGTATCAGTGTCCCCAGTGGGCTTGTGTAGAAGTTGTTATCAAGCTAGATGGTATGCAACTTTTTGTTGATTATCTAGAAGAAACACAAAGCTCTTCATTACTGTATTTTCAGATGACAGAATGATAGGCAAAGCAAGAAATAATGAGAATAAATTTGTATCATACAATAAGCTGGACGCTGATAGAATGGACTGTAGAAAGTCGGAAGTCTATATAGTTTGACAGAATATGCCTCAAAGACATTAGGAAATCAGCAGTAGTATTTACTCCTTAAATGTTCAGTTTTGAAAAAGAGATCTAAAGTAGCTATTTTACTCAGGGAAGAATGAATTCAAATATTCTGACTATTTTTGCAAGGAAGGCCCTAAAACATATGACAACTGTAAAATTATTTAAAGCAATGTTTTTCATTTCTGTTTATACCAAAACATTAATTTCTTCAGTTGCCTAATTACTTTTTCTGTCTGGCCCTGTTAATGCTGCTGAACCATTGAGGTTCTCAAAATTAAATTTTCTCTACAAATACCTGCTACTTCAAATTTAGTTTGTCTTCCTTGAATAAAAGAGAGTTATAGGAGAGGGTATTATGCGTAACTGAAATTTTGCTGAAGGCCAAACAGCCATTTAAATGCTTAGGTGGTCTATCCACATCTCCTACAGTCCCTTAAAATTATTTAATTCCACAATTCTTTTCCACTAAAAATGTCACTTAGTAAAAAAATTGGGTAAGTAATTTTTTTTTTTTTTTATTTTCCTGGAATGATTGTGACGTGAAAGGGATTAAAATTAAAAGGAATTTGTTAAAATCGGCATAAAATTTTGCTACTTAATTATAAAAATAAATTGATAATGTATCTCTGTAACTATTGTTTAAGCACGCTGGTACAATATTACACTGCTTTCATATGAGTGGGAAACGAAGTGCATCTGTGTCATTTCTTTTAGTGCTCTGGAGTGGTCCTTTAGTATTTATTGCAGTTTACTGATCTTTCAAGGACTGTAATGGAGGGTTGCCATCAGTGGCACTGAGTCTAGCTGGAGGCCTGTAACTAGTGCTGTCCCCCAGAGGTCAGTACTCGGCCCAGTCTTGTTCAACTTCTTCATCAATGACCTGGATGAAGACTTAGAATGTACCCTCAGCAAGTTTGCTGATAACATGAAACTGCGGGGAGTGGCTGATACAGTAGCAGGCTGTGCTGCCATTCAGAGAGACCTGGCAGGCTGGAGAGTTGGGCGCAGAGGAACCTGAAGTTCAACAAGGGCAAATGTAGGGTCCTGCACCTGGGGAGGAATAACCCAAGGCTTGGGGCAGACCTGCTGGAGTGCATCTCTGTGGAGAGGGACCTGGGAGTGCTGGCGGAACCATGGGTGACCTTCCATGAGGTTAACCATGAGCCAGCAGTGTGCCCTGGCTGCCAAGAAAGCCAATCGAATCCTGGGGTGCATCATGAAGAGTGTGGCCAGCAGGATGAGGGAGGTTCTCCTTCCCCTCTACACTGCCCTGGTGAGGCCCCATCTGGACTACTGTGTCCAGTTCTGGGCTCCCCAGTTCAAGAAAGATGAAGAGCTACTGGAGAGAGTCCAGCACAGGGCTACGAGGATGATGAGGGGACTGGAACATCACCCCTACAAGGAGAGGCTGAGGGAGCTGGGCTTGTTCAGCCTGAAGAAGAGAAGGCTGCGAGGGGACCTAATAAATGCTTATAAATATCTGAAGGGTGGGTGTCAGGAGGATGGGGCCAAGCTCTTTTCAGTGGTGCCCAGTGACAGGA
>Ga0181612_145428_pt1 | contig 13065 bp, 6 predicted proteins | sample HoacroProtozoa21_FD_119630 | JGI IMG/M metagenome (GOLD analysis project Ga0181612, IMG submission 119630) | Hoatzin crop microbial communities from Cojedes, Venezuel. Combined Assembly of Gp0051906, Gp0051904, Gp0051908
GAGTTCAAACTTTTCCAGGAGTTCAAACGTTTTTGCAAAATCCACTCATTCCACAGTCACTGTTCAGGGACAGGCTATGCAATTGGTTGTTGGGCGGTGAGAAAAATTGTATTGTGTATTGTATGTTTTGCATATTATTTTCACTAGTAGTAGTAGTAGTAGTATTTCCTTTGTTGCCTTATTAAACTGTCTTTATCTCAACCCACGAGTTTTCCCTTTTGTCCATTTCTCCTCCCCATCCCACTGCGGGAGAAGAGGAGGGGTGAGCGAGCGGCTGTCTGGTGCTTCGTTGTCATCTGTCAGGTTAAACCACGATAATGATAAAAACATGTCAAACAGACTGCATTGTTAATGTATCTATTTCATTCCCACAACTCTAAGAAAAGCACACATTGAATAACTCAGGTACAGAAGTAATTTGAGTACCAATCCATGTGAATGATTCGTAAACATGCTTTTTTAAGGTACTATGCAGTATTTGTTGATGCTGCCTACTTGTTGGCTGGAAGTATTTCACAAGAGTACTGAAAGCTTCATTTATTGTTTTCTCCCACAAATGGACCATATTCTCCCTCTTCTTCTGCTGTGCTCCATGATTACAGCAGTCTAAGGTGATGGAAATGGGAAGTATCATAAAACAGGACATAATCACTGACATCGTAAGATTAATTTGAAATGTGCATAAGTCATTTAACGGGTGATAAATCCTTAGCAGAATCAGGTAACTTTACCAAGTAATTAGTACAGTATGTAAAAGTACAAAACAACTGCATAAAGCAGCTTTCTCTTACATTCATTAGCTGAAAGAGTAAACCGTTTGATCTGAAGACATTAAAGCCTGATTATTTTTCAGTTTGTAACCTATAATCTGTACCAAACCATAGATAGGAATGCTCTATATTTTCCAGCAATTATTCTGTTAATTTCCAGGAAGGGGAGGAGGAATATTTTGAGAAGCTTGAATGAAGAAAAAAAATACTAAGCAAATATAGTACACGAATTTTCTGACCTTCCATTGGTGTTGTCTCTTCACTTGTATGCTCTGCACTGAAGACCTGAATAAGGTCAGCAAAATTAGCTCTCTTTGAAATGAGTTCTTGGTAGGACCCCATTTGACTTATTCTGCCCTCTTCCATTACTATTATAAGATCAGCATGAGGCAGAAATGTTAGGTTACGGGTCACCAGTATACGAGTCTGAAACACAATGTTTTCCATTTTAGCATATAAATACAAAGCATATATTAAAAGTAGACATTATATTACGATAGCTGGAATGACACAATGGAATTTTCTTCTGGAATTTTGCTCATTTATTTGTCTACTTTATCATTATGATTGTCATTTATTGCCTACTTTACTACATTACTCTTTTAATCGCTGATTGTAATGTCAAACTTTATGCTTACAGCTACTTGCTATTACTTGTACTTACGTGTTTATTAATGTGCATCGTCTGCTCAGGAATGGTTCAGATTAGGTTGTAAAGAGAAGAGGTAGATACTACAGCTTTTAATATACTACATGCATCTTGGTAGTCTCAATATTAAAATCTGCTTATGAGTCTAACATTACTAGGGTTCTTGCTTCTGACAGATACTTATAACCCATGGAGCAGATAAATTAAGAAAAAGGAGAAGGAAGTGAAGGAAAGACATTTACTTCCAAGTAAGTAATGTATTCAAAAGTATTTCATAGTAATACATGTGTTTTGCAGGCATCAGCCAGTAGGAATAATCTGTACTAATTCATACTGTTGAAGAGAGATTTTTTACAAGCTATCGTACCTTCCCAAATGAACAGTTTTTAAATGGGAGAATCTATTCCTTCTGATTCCACTTTCCCCTAGGAATTTCTTTGTTCAACAAGAAGCTTTTCGTTCTGTAACCTATACTGGCTATAACCTGTTTACTGCAGTGAGGCATCAGGAGTGGCCACAAAGGGCTCCACCCTGCCTTCTATATGCAGGTCACGGCACTCCCCAAAAACTGCCAGTAAAGAAGAAATGAGCAAACATTATATGAATCTTTCAGACTCCCAGGTCAGGCCAGCTCTCAATCTTTTTTTTCGGTCTGTGCTATGTCTGCCCAATAGGCTTCAAATTGGCATAACCAGCTGTGCTTTTTATTTAGCCTCTTTATTCAGAATATTTTTTATCCATGCCCTAGGTAAGAGATGAGCTTTTGCAGAATGACTGGGACTTTTATTGTGTCTGTTGTATTGTACAAAGCAGTTCCTCCCCAAATTGAAAGGAAGCCACCCTACTTTACCTTAGGAATACTGAAGGCCCAATTAGCTTCTCAAAAAGATGTTTCCCAACGTGTACATCTACAGCAGACAGAGGGTCATCCAGAAGATACAAGTCAGCATTGCTGTACATGGCTCTAGCGAGACTCAGTCTCTGCTTCTGTCCTCCACTTATATTGACACCCTAAGAAAAGAAAGTCAAAATAATCCACTAAATACTAAAGAAGACCAGTGCACCACACTCAGTCTCATCAATATTTCTGTCAGGTGATCAAAGTAAATTTTATAGGAGATACGAAAATAGAAATTTGGATTTTCAAGTAATTAGAGCAAAGTTTGGGCTCTGTTGATTAAATTGCCACTCCAAAATGGGCAAACGCAAGGTACTTTGGAAAATTAAAAAATAACTATTATTTACAGTCATACAGGAATTTTTACAGTATAGAGGAAACCCTTGGAGGACAGGACAGGGCTGACTCAAACTTTTGTACAGGAAAGAGCCATTTTAAAGAGTTCACAGCTTGAACAGAAGTTAAGTTCAAAGCAAGGAAGCTAAGTAAGGAGATGGGCTAGATGTACTTGGTTGAGCACACTAATTAGTCATCAGCGTACATTATCAAACAGATAATATATAAAGACATAAAAGCCATAACTTAACTTCTTGCACCACTTATATGACACCTCAAATTCTCACCCTTTCTCCAATCTCTGTTTGGTCTCTATTTGGTAACTGTTCCAAATCTGGCAGTAAAGCACAATGCTCTAAAACAAGTTCGTAGTATGGCCTATTTAGAATTGCGCCAAAGAGAATATTTTCCTGTAAACTGTCATTTTGAATCTAAGCCTGCCGAGAAACACATGCCACTGAACCCTAAAAAGAATTTGAAAGATTTTTTTTTACTTGGGCTTTCTGAACATAAAAAATAGCATTTTAAAAATACACTTGAAATTCCAGCTTTACTCCAAAGTAACCACTAATTACATCCAAAACTTGAGCATTATGAAACTGTTAAAATGGTGACTGTCAGGTAATAAAAACAATCTGTTGAATATTCCTGTATAGCAGCTTGGCTATAATTATAATAAGAGCACATACTTTTTGAATAAAAGTGACAGAGTTGGGACATATATTGAGCAAAGTCTTTCAGGGAAAGGTCTCAGTGACAAAAAGGCATCTATTAAAGGATCTACATGCAGCAAAATGGGTCTGCATTAGGTACATGCTGTGGAATGTGTCAGCCATTAGAAGTTACGGTTACAGGACAGGAATGACAATTGGAAATGTTCCTAGATCTTTTCTTACGTTAAGATGATCTGTAAGGTCCCTTCCAACCCAAACCATTCTATGATTCTACGATTCTAAACTACATGCCCTGTGAAAAACTATTAATTTTATAACAAATTGATAGTATAGATACACTAGTTGGGTATATGCCTTCCTTATTAGATTCTACACAGGTGATCTTTTTCCCATTAATTACTACTCTCAGATTTGGAACACCTCAACTCCATATTCTTCCCCCATCCCCTAACAGTGACAGGACACTGTACTAGATTTCCACAGGAGCAGATTCTTGTTCAACACTTATTTTCAAGGCTGAGACACTTTTTTAATGTTGTCACATCCACTTTCAACCAGATTAACTGATATCATGCTGATCCATTGATATTTATTGGCTCAAGCACTGTAGTCTGTCATCAGAGGTTAACCTCCTCCAGATCTATACCCTGTAAAAAACTTCCCGAAACTCTGTTCTGTGATGGGAACTTTCATTGCTCTTGGTAACTACAAGACAAGTTAAGCTATAGGGTTTCCTGTCACTAGAGCCAGCACCTTAATTCCATCTCTGCCTAATGTTCAGCTTTTCCATCTATTTCCATACCCTTTATCTTCTCTCAACATAAACCACTGCAAGAAAGATGATCATCTTCTACAACAGTTTATAACTTTTCTGAGTGGGTCATGTTTGTACAGCTGTTCAAAATCAGCAATCATCAGATGTTTAGGCTCAATATATGACTTAAACACTCATGATTTTCGCACTGAATTATATAGAAAATAAAACAAATGAAAATAGGTTTGCAATCACTTAAGTTGAAAACAAAGAAAAATTGTTATAGTGTCAACAAAGCGTCACTGTGTTGGTTTTTTTTAAGATTTAAGAAGCTGGAGGTACCCTTGCCATCATTTCTACAACCATAAACAGCTGAGGAGGAAAAACTGCACTTTCAAAAGCAGTTCTGCTTAATTTAGGTATTGAAGAGTGGGGCAAGGAAGGGCGACACAGACAGACAATCTTACTCTTTCTGAACTGTTCCTTCAAGTTTCTCCATTTCTCCAAGAACAGCACAAAGAAAAGATGACTTTCCACATCCAACCTGTCCCACATCAGCAACTAATGAGCCTTCAGGAATGCTGACAGTCAAGCTGGAAATATTGAAGAAGACAAATTAGTTATCCTCTTTGTAAATACTCCATCACGTATGGGCTGTGGTCACTGTAAGAAAGAAAGAAATATTCTTTCTCAGAACGATGAGAAATTATTACTTTGCACATCTTTTGACTACGGACCATTCAGAAACTTGCAATGACTTTAAGTATAAATTTATGTGAAGAAATTTTTCCTAATATCCAATCTAAATCTCCCCTCACACAACTTGAGGCCATTTCCCCTTGTCCTGTCACTTGGGACTGATAAACATTCACTGCTGTACCTCAGACTTCGTTGTCCCTTGAACTAATCCATTATCAAGGAATATAGATATGACTTGGGGTGCTGTTTCATGTCTTCAAATCCTCTCCCATTTACGAGCACACTGAGCTGTGAGTTTTATGCTGTACTTCTGAAAATGGAATCTTACCTCAAACAGAGGAATGTTTTCTCATCAAATTTGACTTCAGCAGGTGCCTCTGAATCGTAGTTATTTTAGATATTTTTGTAAGCTTTCTGAAAAATTGTCACGATGTGAAGCAAAAAATGCATTCCCATCTCCAGAATACAAGAACTGAAACAAAAATCCCTCTCTCCTTTCTCAGTAAATGGGCAATAGGAAGTTCCAAGGAAAAAGTGTAAAGAATAGTTGGGCTGTATAGCCAGAGTGCTCCCTCTGACTGATTTGTAGCATAAGAACATCCTGAACCAGAGGTAGTTTCTTTATAGGTAATTCCTTCTGATGTTTTCTATACCATAAATTTGTCCAGTCACTTTCTGAGTCTCTGTATGCTTTTAATACCCAAGAAAACCCTGCAATAAGGAGTTTCACAGCTTAATTCCCGCTGGTTTAAGAGCCTCTTCCTTTTATTTGTTTTGAACACCCTGTCTTCATTTTGTGTTAGTTCTAATCTTGGAAAAAACACTGAACATATGTTCCCTGACTCCATTCTCCATAGTGAGGTAAAGTTTTATAGTTACATTTCCAAACAGGTTTCACAGTCCTTTGTTGTATACAAGAAGTCTTTTTCGCCCTCTCATGTGTTAAGTAACATTTATATTTTGCTGGTAATATCAGATGTGTTTCATTCCATTTATTATCCTGTGTTGTTTGTGTGCAGTTTTTTAGCCTGTCCTTGTTTTTATCACCTTGAATAACTCAATATCATCACCAGATCTTGTGTTCACTGCTCATTGCCTTCTTAAGACTGGATCTTTGGAGGTTTTTCACTGGTGACTGAACTCCACTGTAACAAACGTCCCATTTATTTCTCTTTCTGTTCCCTACCTTAGCTCTTTATCCCTGTGAGAATCATGCATTTTATTTCTTGTGACTTCATTTCTTCAAGAGCCTTTTTTAGAAGAACCATGTCACGTGACTGTTGGAATCTGTTGGAGTAGGCTGAATGAGAGACCTCAATAGTTTGGAATGTTGTGCCAATAGGAATTGCACGAGCTCAATGGGAAGCCCTTCACCTGGAACAGAATAATCTCAAGCAGCGTTACAGGGAGAGGTCTGACTGCCTCTGGTGTAGCTTTGCCAGAAAAGGCCTGGGGGACCCAGGGAACAGTAGACTAAAATGATCCACCAGTGTGCCTTTGTAGCAATGAAGGTGAACCATGTCCTGCGCTGTGTCACCGAGAGTGTAGCCAGTAGAGTGATTATTCTACTCTATTTGGCACTTCTTAGCCTGCACCTGAAGCAGTGTGTCCAGTTTTGGCCCACCATTCAATAGAGACATTGAAAAATATCCAGCAGAGGTCCACCACAATGATTAGAGGGCTGGAGAACTTGGCAAAGGAATAAAGGTTGTAAGGATTGGGTTTTTTCAGCCTTAAGAAGTAAAGGCTTAGGGGGATCTAGTCACAGTTTTCCAGTATGTAAAAGGAAGTTGCAGTGAAGATGGAGGTACCTCTGCTCATGAAGACGCGCAGTGAAAGGGCAAGAAGCAATGGCAGAAGTCGTTTCAGAGGAAATGCCATCTGGATACAGGAGGAAAATTCTGTACCACTAAACACTGTGAACACTTTGCCCAAAGAAGTGATGGAATCTCGCGAGATGGAAATGAATAGCAAAGATTCAGTTTAGGAGAGTCCTGGAAAACTTAATCTAAAGCCCTGCTTTCAGCCAAAGTTTAGGCGAGATGGTCTCCAGAAGTTCCTTCCAGCCTTGACTTCTCTGTCATTCTATGATGTCCTTTTGCAAAAGCTATTCTGGCTTTTCTTCGTATTAATTGGTCTGTTCTATTTGTGGGGTTTTTGTTTGTTTGTTTGGTTGGGGGTTTTTTTTGGCTCATTTGTCCACTTCTGGTAAGAGTCTTCCTAATCTGTGCTTCCCTGGAACTTCTTAAAATATTGGTCTCTCATCTGCCACCTGCCACTCCTCTTATATTAAGGCAGTTTTAACCAAAAGCTTTTATACTTCTTAGTAGTTCAGTTATTTCATCTGTGAATTGCTGTAGACCTTTTGAAAAAATACATTCTGGTCCTGGTGAGTTGATAGTTCTCATTTTGTGTGTTTGTTCGGCAGCCTTTGCTCTTGACACTTCTGTAGCAGACAGACCTTTGAATCCCTCACAAAGAACGGCTTTGCAGTGCGACTCTGCAAGCTCCTCCACAGTGAACACAGATGCAAAAAAATTTTTTTTTTCTGCTTTAGCTTCTCAGAGTGCAATTTGTTTTATAACTCTATTGTCTTTTTATCAAGTGGACTGTCTGGTGGCTGGCTGCTCCTAGTGTTTAAAAAATGTTTTTTATTATTTGTTGAGTCTTCTTCAAGTTGTTTGGGTTTTTTATCAGCCTGATGGTGGGATTTTATTTTTTCATTTGACAGGATATTTTATGAGTTCTTCAATATATTTTATTTTTCACTTGAACAAAACTTCATTTTGTGTACAGCTGTGGTAAAAATTTCTTTATCAGCCTTACCTTTGTGTTTTGCTGTGATGGCTTTCTTGGAGTATTTTTGGAGGGTCATAAACATTTGCTTTGAATCCATATACGTTATTGAGGAATATCACACTTCAGAAAAGCTGTAAAATTTGGGGCCTAGTTCTCCATACATATCAGGGCAAAATCAAGAGCTGCTGCTCTGCTTTTGATTTTCATGGTTGCTCCATGAATCAGTTGATGACGGCCTCCAGAAACTGAGTCCTTCTTTCACCTTACAGTGTTAAGTTTACCCTGTCCATGTAAGGAGGTTTTGTGTTTTTGCAGCCTATGATATCTTTCAGTATTTCAGAGTTGGTGTTGCCATCTTGGTCAAGTGGTCTTTAATATGTACCGTATAGTAAAAGTATTTTGGAAACTTGTCCTACTACAGAGTTAAAGCCGAGCTTCCAATCTGGAGGCAAGTCCTTTGGAAACCTGCTCCATCATCTTCTCAGAGCACTTTTAACCAAGTTTCCATGTGGAGTTCTGTCTGAAAAATTCAGTGATCACACATAGTTATTGCAATTCTTGAATGTTTCCTACAGAATGTTTCCTACTCTAGTACCTAGAGTACTATGGTACTTCAGACCAAATGCAGATATTAGAAAATACAGTTCTGCAAACATGCTGGGAGTTTATTTAACTTTTATTACATTTTGTCGTTGTTTTATTCTGTTTTTCATTGTTCAAACTGTCAGGTATTAAAAAATCTGTGCTCTCCTGTAGTCTGACATAGAATGTGAATGCGATTTAAGGTTTTTGACTACCGTAGATGTGGATGGTAAATCACTCTGTAGATAAATTCCATGTAATAGGCGTGAGTGATTGATTTATATTCAGGGTTTAAAAGCTTTATAAATTGCCTACCTCATATGCCTTCTTTTTTCTTTTGTTCCCAAAACTTGCTTTCTCAAAGGTTGAGAATGATCATCATCTGAAATTGATGTATACAGAGTGTCTGAGGCTATGCGGAACCTGGTTAGCAGAAACATGCTTGGAAAACCCTACAGTCATCATGGAGAAATATTTGGAAAAGGTGCATTCAGTTTTTGCAGTGTGCAGTCTTTGAGATAATGCTGTGCTAAAATACGGTCTTAAAATGTGAAGTAAATTTTTCAATGCAGCATTTATTTTTCCAGATTGAAAATATGGTTTCTTATAAAAATATTGTGGTTTCACACAGTATTGTATAACACTGTAATCTTATAAAATATTCAGAATATGACTGTATAGAATTTACAGTGAAAATTCTGTGTAAACATGGCTTAGAAGTGCAGTGATTACAACTACTAGTCCAGTTTCCCTTTCCTGTTCCACTCCATTCCCATCCTTTCCTTCTCCGGACAAATAGTTCACTTACTGTGTTTTCAGTATGGGCATTGTATTTGTAACGTTCTCTTTCCAGGTGCTGGAAAATCTTGTTCTAGTGTTTCAAAGTACTGTAATTTTTTTTCAGCTCTTAGTCAGTAGCAGAAACATTTTTATTAATATTTGCCCACTCTGATTTCTTTATTTCATGCTAATTTGTGAAACTCTGCAGTTGTTTTTCTCTGTTACTCTCTACATGCTTTCTTCACTCTGAAGATTTGAATCAATGACTTTCACATATAATTTCCTTTTTGGCACTTTTTGGACTGTCTTGTATTTTTTTTCTCACCATCTTGTGATATAAGGTTGTAAAACAATTATAAAACTTCATGCCTAGTTACTGGGAAAGACAGATAGCTGTAGGTGACTTCTGTGTGGTTATTAAAGCTATTTCATGTGGGATAATCTTTTTGGCTGTTTGCACTGAAGCACTCCTCAAAGATTAAATTTGCTTGGAAGAAAAGTATTCAGCCTGGTAGATTGTATTTTGTGTGTGTATGTATTCCATCATAGGCAGCATTAAATAACCTGTTGGAGCAGATAGTCCTGCTTGAGCAGGGGAGTTGGACAAGATGACCTCCAGAGGTCCCTTCCAACCTCAACCATTATGTGATTCTGTGATTTCCTTTCCATTTATGAGGAATGTTCCTTATTGACTATATACTTCCCTTATCAGCTTTTACATTCTTTAGAAATCTTGCTGAGAGCATTTTCAAACACCTAAGTACAATATGCTGACAGGCTCACTCTTTATTCACATGACCTGTCAAAGAATTCTAATCCTAATAAAACAGGGGAACAACAGGTAATAGAATAGGAACTTAACAGACCTGTGGGGCACTATTTCTCTCTACAGAAGACATGCTGACTCCTTATCTGTAATGGCGTGCTTAGACACCAATCCTTTGAACAAAAGACAGGACTCCACTAAACTACAGCTTCACATGCAATTTACATTGTTAAATATACTAACAGATGGGGATGGCTGCAACATTTGACAGAAGCATTCACTCAGAAAAAAATAAAATTTGAAGGAGTTATGAAAAGCCTGACAGAAGATATTACAGAACACAGTATCAGTCAGTAGTTCTCTCTTGCCTTTATCACACTGCAGCCAGTGCTGGCCACATATCTAAAAGTATACAGCAGAATTAGTAAAGATACAGATATGGAAAGATTAGGTACAAAATAATTTTCTTATGAAGAGGAACTGAAAGATTGCTTGCTTATATTGCAGGGGAGGGGGAAAATGCACAGAATTAAGACTAACACTGAGACAAAACTAGGAGCACATTATCTTGCAACAGAAGAACTAGAGGATCACCAACAAAAACAGAGCACAACAAACTCAAAACCAACAAAAGCTTTTTCATGCAGAGTAGTTAGCCTAGAGTACTAACCAGCATAGGAACTTGCCAAGAGACATTGATGATGCAGAAAGGGGTCAATTAGGTAAAAAGCATCCAGTTTTCTTGACCTTGCAAGCTGCATAGCAAAATCTTTACATGTCAAATGGCCAGAAGGCACATACCACCATATACTTCAGAGGATGGTGGGGAGGAGAAGTACCAGATAGTCCACAGAAAAGTTGTGACAGCAGATGTCTCACATGTTCCACCACACTGTCTTGGGCCCTAGCTGGTCCCAGGGGATCCAGGGAGACCTAGTGATGGCATTCTTGTCAGTTCCCGATGGTTTTCTTGCTTCCAAAGACAGATCTGGACTACCAAGCACAAAAATGGCACTGGAATTACTTACAAACCATATACAAATACTCTTAGACTAGACACTTCCATTCATACAAGAATATCCAGAGCTGTAATGTTAAGCATTAAGAGAACAATGAGAAAGTTCGCAAAGAACAAAGCCCACAGAGCAAAAGCTGGCTAACTACTGCTAACTAGCAGGATCCTTCGGTAAGTGGCAGCGTATTACCTGGCATTAACCATGAGGGATTTGAAAGACCATTCTATAGACATGACAGAGTATTATTAGACTATTTTTTCTGACCACAAATAAGCACTGTGAAATATCAATTATGTCCCCAATTTGATGGCACAAACTAAACAGTAAATGCAGTTAAAAGTGAAGGTACCTTTACAGATAGGGTTAGTAACTAACAAGAAAACATTCAACAGGGTCATTCAGCATATCGAAATAAATACAAAGTCACCTCTAATGAACTGGAGTGCAGGGCAGAACTGTTGGATCGAGCCATCTTATTAGGATGGATCCGTTCAAAGTGTGTGCTTAAAGGCAAGGAACAATCTAAGAACACAGAATTAAAAATATCCCCCTAAAGCAGGAGATCGTGTCTTGAAAAGTGGAAAATCTGAAAAGGAAGTAGGGACCACAGTGTGAAAACAACTCAGACTGAATTACCTGTGCCACACCGTGGCAAAGAAAGCCAAAGAAACCTGTGGATTTATGAAGAGGAGGAAGCAAGGACAGTAGGATGACTTTCTCTGTATACTTCAATACACTGGAGAAGTCCATGTTGGAACACTGAATAAAGTAATGTCAAGTACAATCCAGGAGTCTGAAAAATGTTGTCCATGAACGATTTAAATAATGCAACATGTTTAATGAACTAAGCAGAAAGTTAAGAGATGAACGTGATAATGATTAAGTACATTCAAAGTAAGTACAAACATTCACAAAATCCCAAGTTATAAAAAGCTTTTCAATTAAATAGAAAAAATAGACAGAACAATAGCCAGTGGAAAAAAGCTGACATGAAACAAAATATGCCACAAATCATTACCACACAGCTCACGTTACTTTGGAGCATGAAGGGAATCACACTCCTAACAGTTACAACGACACTCTCTCCTATATAAGCACAGCTGACGCTGTTATAACCTTCACCCTTTGCATTCAGGATAGTCTACCTGTCACAAACAAGATATTTATAAAATCAAAGTAGAGGGGCTAGCATGGCCATTAGAAGATCTTCAAATCCTTCCTTGCCCCAAGTCAGTACTGACCTGCCAAAACTCTTCTTAACAGATATTTGTCTAAGTTTTTAAACCCTCTACTGATGGAGGGTCTACAGACATTATATTCTATTTTTAATTTACAATAACTAACCAAATTATGGCTTGTCTTTCTGGAATGTATAAGGCTCACAGTAAGGGCAAATGGAAGTCCATTAGTGCTCAGTAAAATACAGGTGTCATGAGATCCAAATGTCTCTTTTAGCCATAAGGTCCATTAATCTGTAAACAACCATGATCATACAGATCAACACCTGGCTTCATGGCTAGTGTTGATGCCAGGGCTTTGGCTTCTACAATCACGGGATGTTCTTTGAATACAGATTACTGGGGAGAGACAGGATTCACCATCAGCCAGTTCACTCAGGACCCTGGCATGCATTTCATCAGGTCCCATGGACTTGTGTACATTCAGGTTCCTCAGATGATCTAGAACCTGATCTTCTCCTACAGTGGGTGGAACTTCATTCCCCCAGTCCCTGCGTTGAGATTCAGGGACTTGAGAGATCTGGGAAGAGCAACTGCCAATGAAAACTGAGGGAGAAAAAAGTTGTTGAGTCCTTCAGCCTTCTCCATGTCGGTTGTTACCAGATTCCCTGTTTCATTTATTGGTGGGTACAATTTCTTTTGTCTTCGTTGTCTGACTAGCATACCTATAGAAGCCCTTCTTGTAATTCTTCACATCCCTTGCCAAATTTAACTCCAGTTGTTCCTTAGCTTTCCTGATCCCATCCCTACACTCCTGAGCAGTATCCCTATATCGTTCCCAGGATGTGTGTGCCTGCTTCCACTGCCTATACATTTTCCTCTTGTGTTGCGGTTTGACCAGGAGGTTCTTACTCAGCCATGCTGGTTTTCCACCTTCCTCACCTGATTTCTTGAACATGGGAATCAGTCGTTCTTGTGCTCTGAGAAAAATGTCTTTAAATACTAAAGTTGCCAGGGGAGGGGAACTTTAATCCATCCCACTCCTACCAGTCTGATGCCAGTGCCAGCAGCAGATGCCCAGAGCCTGGAGAAGGATCACAGGTCAGCAGGAGAGCACCTGAAGGGCAGTACAAAGGAACTCCAGCAGCTCCAGCCAGTAAGTCA
>Ga0181612_142261_pt1 | contig 13064 bp, 7 predicted proteins | sample HoacroProtozoa21_FD_119630 | JGI IMG/M metagenome (GOLD analysis project Ga0181612, IMG submission 119630) | Hoatzin crop microbial communities from Cojedes, Venezuel. Combined Assembly of Gp0051906, Gp0051904, Gp0051908
ACTGTATTTTGTATAATTTGTGTGCTGTTCACAAGCAATACAGCATTCAGTCCTGGGTATCAGTTCTCAAAGCATATATTGAAAAATTGTCTGAAGAGGAAGATTGAATCTGGACAAGCTGGAATTCTTTTTGTTTTGGTTTTTTTTTTAAGTATAATGGGAACATAGAACATTAGAGAGGTTTCATATTTTAAAATTATTAAATGGTGTAAAATTTGTAAGTTTTCTTGAGACTGTTAGCTGTTTAATATCTGTTCTTATTTTTTCTCTTTCTTTGAAAGAAAAACAAACAAACATAAGATTCAGTTCTCAGCATACAACTTCTTGGGAGGGTAGGACTAGTACAACATTCTAACTGAAAAGATGCTTTTTATGCCACTTCCTGAAATCTGAATCCTAAAATATAATTTAATTTGCTTTTCTACTTTAGGGCTTTAAATAGCTTTCTTTCTTTTAAATTTTACTCCACATCAAAACTCTTTTGGTTTACTGGCAACAAATCTTTTAACTGACTCCTTTCTGCATCTAAGCTCAGTGCTGTAGTAGGAACACAATGCATTTGTTTCATGATTTTCTGTAATGTAACTATTATGTTTTTCTCCCTTCCCCCATGATCTAGTCAGCATATCCGTGAATTACCTCTAGTACTGATTTTTGGAATTGCTACATCTCCAATGATTATCCACAGCTTGCTTCCTCACTCTGTTTCCTCTCTGCTGTGCATAGAGCTTTTCCAGTCCCTTTCCTGTAAGGAGCACCTGTCTACTATAATTGACAAGGTAATTTGCTTTCTGAATAGGAGGAGTGTGTGTGTATTCAAGCACAGTGTACATGTGTGGCCTTTAAAAGTTGGTTTTGAAATAGAATCTGTTCCTGAGAGCTGTGGACTTTGGATATTTCTACTCACAGCTGCAGAGTAGCTTAATAGTGAGAGCTTCCTTCTCATATTGAGACACACTTGCACATCTGCTTTCATCTTTCATTTACGTTGACATCTGTGCATATATACTTGGGCAGTTAATTACACTTTGACATTCCCACCTCTTCATTAAAGTAGGGCTTGGATTTGAGTTTAGTTTGTTCCAGAAAAAGATAGCTTTAAACATAGAAAAATTCAGCTCAGCCTGAATTTTGCTGCCTGTCAAAAATGAGCAGAGTTATCCAAATGGTCAAGCCATGTAGATGCTGTGCCTGTGCGATTCTTGGTGCACCGCTTTGTGCGGGATTTCCAATATCGCTGTTGCGCATGCTGAAATTAGTGATGTCCCTGGTTGTTACATCAATCTCTATTCTGTTGTTACTAATTTTAAAAGTAAGTACAAAAATAGTGTTAGGCAAAACTAACTTCAAATGTTGCATATTAGTAAAAGGTACTTACAAAAATGTGGTGAAATAGTAAACTGAAAATCAATCTTTGCATGGATATTTTAGTAGAAATATTGTTTTTAGAAGTTGGCAGTGCATTTAGTATCTCGGTTGAATGCTAACATATACTGAGAGTTGTATTAAATTGTGTGTATAAATTTTGCTGAGATGAATTCAGGAAAGAGTTTCTGCTATGGCTACTTTTCCTTTTTGTCTCCTTTAGCTGCTTCTGACATCCCGGTTTCCCTTTAAACTGGGTGAGAAAGTTCTGCAGGTTCTCATCAACATATTCTTGTACCATGATTTTTCTGTCCAGAATTTTGTCAAAGGATTTCAGGTAGGCAACGGTAACAAGAACTCAAGTTATGGTTGTGAAAACAAAGGGTAATTACTGGGCACTAAAAGATTTCTTAGATCCTAATCTTGCTGTCACTGAGTTGGATGAAAAAATGTCTTTGGAAATAGTTTGGATCTGTGAACAGGTGAGTGTTTTAAAGTTAAAACCTTAACTGCTAAGGTTTCAAGGAAGAACTCATAGAACAGGTATGAATAAGCATGTAAAAACTCACTTGGCCACAAAAAAAAAAAATGTTTGAAAGGGTAGCCTGCCTTAGTGAGTAGAAGGACATATATTTTGCGGTAGATGAACTTGTAACTTCTAACACCCCTGGCAGAACTCTCCAGCTCTGATCCCCTGTACCAGATCCTTGTACTCCGGCTTGTCATGGTGTGGGAGGCTACAGCAGTGTCTCTTCCCCACTTGGACTCTTCTGGCAGTTTCTGGATGCACACTTCTTACCTTTTCAGGGAAATAGGAGCTGTAGGGTCAGTCACTTTTTGCCTCAGAGTAGGTGGTGCTTGTGCTCCAAGCAGCTGTGCAGCAATGTGGGAGTTACATTTGCTCTCTGAGGAGACAGTAGAAGACTTCAAGCTTTCCAAAAATAGTCTGTACAGAGCATGATAATTACATTTTTATTGGCTTATATAGATTGTCATATCTAGATGTATTTCTGTGTCTGAGTCTCCTTGTAGCTTTTGTGGATAGTGGACAAGAGTTCTCTGAAGAATTTGTAGTCCCTGTAATCTGTTTTAGTGCAGCATTATGAAATTGTTTCTTTCTTGCCTGGTTCCATGACTGAACCTGTTAGTAGAACATGCCCTTTTAGTGTCATATACCTTTAGAGTGTCTCAGATTCATTGATCTCTAAGATTCAATGATTACACGTGGGCAGGAGAATACCTGGCTGTAGTACCTCTTCATGCAGACAGGCCTGCATGGGCTTGCATGGGTTTCAACTCCTCTTATTTGAAAGAGTCACCGGGATTTAATGGTTCCCCATTGGCCTGATAGGAAAATACAAGTCCTAGCCCTGACAGCACATGACTATGTCTTTGTGCGTTAAAAGCATTCAAGGACAAACCAGTTTCAGATCAGATTTCCTGAGTTAAGTGATAGATACAAGAGATCACCATCATCTCGTTATGTCTAGGAGTGATGTTAACTTTTCTGTCAGGAAGTGTCTTTCCCCTTAGACAGTTTTTGTGTTTTAAAAGTTTTTAGTGAGGTAGTCTGTTTGATTGGGATCTTGTTTTGTTTTTAAGAATAGATGTGACGAGTGTATGCTACTATTCTGCAAGGCCCTGATGCTACAAACATTTAGTGCAGCTGAAATCAGTGATAAAGCGCATTTGCGTGTGTGCATAGTAAGAGCTTAGCAGTGTATTTTTGTGTACGTGAAACAGAAGTTGAAAGTAGGATGTGATGAGTTGGCTTGTGTACAGTAGTTGCTTTTCATATCTTTAAGTATACTCTTTGTTATTAGTGAGCATTGGAGCTGAATATGTAACCTAAGGAATGCCGTACTTCACAGAAGTGAATAGAAAATATACGACAAGCTGTAGGTACCATTATATAAGAGGGGGAGAAAGATGAGGTACTGAATACAAACAGTGCATACAGTAAAAAAAGTAATTATGTGACTGTATTTAAAACTGAATAATCCGTGTCCTGTAGTGACTTCTGGAATATTTATGAACTGTAATGATTTTTTTTTTAAAGGAATATCATCACTACCATTGTAGTATATGCACTGTAGTAATAAGAAAGCATTAAAGGGTAGCTATAGCAGGGAGGATGAATTTTATTAACATCACTGGTTCTTGCTTTGTTTTTCAGCTCTGTATTGTGGAGCACTTCTATTCCCAGCCCCTTAGTATACTGTGTTGCCAGCTGGTAGATGCTAAGAAGAGAGTAAATTCTTTATCACATGATCAGTGTGAAAACATTCGAAGACTGCCCTCTTTCAGAAGGTAAAAGGGGAAATAATTTTTTGGACAATCTTGTATTTAGTCAGCTTTAAAAAAGGTAAAAGGAATCTGTTAATGTAGTTCTGTGAAAACTGTAGATCACTTGTGCATATGTTTGTATAGCAAAGGTAAATCGATCAAAAGAAGGACAGTTCTAAATACTTTTGGGAAGCCTTAATGTTCTGGTCTAGAGAGTACAGCTTCTGTGATGTGTAATCATTTGAACTTTTTTTTTCTTGTTCTTAATACAGAAACAAGCTATTTTATCTATAAATCACTTTTGAACTTGTTAAGCTGGCTTGGAGCATCATCTCTAAAGTTTTGGATTGGTCTTTCAGCTTGCTGGGTTTGACTGTCCCTTTTTGAATCTTTCCGAAGAAACCCTTATAGTAGCATAATCTTTTTGAATTTTTTAACTCTGTTATCTTTATATTCTTGTTTTTTCTTGCCATCAGGTATGTGGAAAGTCAAGTATCAGAGAAACAGATTGCACTGCTGACAACAGACAGCTACTTAAAGGTAAAATTTGAAGAATGTCTTTGGAGAGCAAAAATAACTTCCCCAATGTATTAGTTTGTGGGGCATAATAAAATACAAGACTAAGATGTATAGTTCCGCATAACATCTTTCATAAAGTAGATACTGTGCTTCATGTCCAGTAATGGAGAACTGGGATCAGCTGGTCAAAATTCCAGATCTCTAGGGTTGCCAGGTGTACCTTTAAACAGAGCTGTACAACTTTTCTTACATCGACTTTTACCTATGTCTAGAAATATAACTACTTACAAATAAGGTTACAAGGTTTATTTATGGCCTGGTCTTTTAATGCTTACTCAGACTGACTTTCTTGGAAAGTCAGTGAAGTGTTTAAAGAACAAGTAATTTTGGACGTTATTTCATAAGCTCTTAATCCTCCATACCCTCTGTGTAGTTTCTGATTGAACTCAGTAGGGCAGTCTGGGTCCCGCGGCACACATTCACATTAGATGTCTTACAGGAGTAAAAATTTAATTTATGTTACATATTTATCTGAAGGTTTGTCAGGTGATTAAAGTCAGGCTACTACTATTGTGAGACCTTTAGGAATTCACCAACAAAGATCTGCTGGTTATTTTCACCAGCTGAACCACTTCCATTAGAAGCATTGCCCAGGGTAAAGGGTTTCTCCCAACTTCATCTCAAGTGTAGCTAACCTGTCAGGCAAGTGATACTACTAGAGATAAAGCAATTAATCTCTCCTAGCAGAGCTGCCTGGTCTGTAAGGACTTTTCAAGTGTGAAGAACAATATTAATGGCTGGAAGAGAGGTTGGTAGCAGGCAAGTTTGCAAGTGCAGTGCAATTATAGTAGTCAAGGCGAGACATAATTTATACATGATTTTATGATCCATAGTCTTCAGTGGCAAAATTAGCTTAAGCTACAGCTGTTTCCTTGCTGTTTATTCACACCTCAGCAGATGTGCCAGCACAACTGCTTGTGTGGCTGTGCAATGAATGTTCTCAGAGAAACAATGCAATTAAAGTAACTTGAGCAAAAAAAAGACAAGACTTAGGAGTTTTTTTGCTGGGTTGTTTCTGCAGAGTGATTTCCCCAGTGCCGTTCACTCTGCAGGTGCATAAATGCTGAGACAGGAGGAAGGAAGGACTGGGAATGAGCAGCTGAGACTCTTTTTCTTTGTTTAAAGACCATGTGATGGGCTGCTACTTTGAAAGTTGAATACTCATCAACTTAAACTTCATATGTTTTAAGCTTTGTAGGTTTATTAATATAGCCAGCATTTCACAAGCCTTACCCTGTAAGTTTGGGAAAGAAGCTGGAATTCTTGTGCTTATGTGCATATGAAGCTTAAGACAAATTTTAATGGAAGACACTTGTTCTAATCCCTACAATAGGGGCAGGACTATTATTGCATTGCCAAGCTGGCAGTGTAGTCTGCCTGGGGAGAAAAGGCCGTACTGCTGCATTAATAAGGTGCTGTTTCTTCTGTATGTCATACAAATCTACAGTATCATTCCAAACTTTGGAAACATGTTCAAAATCACTATGGTACTAGTTCATATAAATTTACTGTTCATGTTCAGGACCAGGTAAACTTGCTGTTCAGGCTTAGCACCTAAACCTGCAATACTCTTCGTCAGCTGCAATTTATATTCCGTGTTGTTACCACTTTTTTTAATAACTATGGAAAGAGTTCCACCTATTCAGAATAATCAGTTTTAAAAGCAATTTTGCATCCTAATTACTTACAACTGTCTGAAAGCTTTCATGGCAAATTTCATTTGAAATTATGTGTGACAATCTATATTTATGGAAATAACATTGCATAGTCTTGTGATAATATTTTCAAACTCTTCTAAAACAGAATATGCCTTTTCACTCTGTTATTTGGCAAAATACATAGTCCTACTGCATTGTGGTTTATGTATATTAACTACACCAGGCTTGAGCTGGGAAACAAGATGAAGGAAATACAGATGCTGTAATGCTCTTGGCTTGGGGGAAGAATATTGATGTAGCAGCATTAAAGGGAATGTGTTTTCTTCTCTCAGCTTATTTTGTGGTGGGGATACTTATTTATTTTTTTAATGATCCTGCTTAGAATTATAATACAAACTTGTGTCTACCCTAAGGTCTTGGAAATCATTTAAACAATTGTTGTATCGGTGACCCTTAAATTTTAAAAGATAAAAAGTCTGTGGGGAGAAATGTCTTTAATGTTTTTAGTCATATTGAACTTTTTTTAACATCAGAAAGCTCTCTGCAGCACTGTCTTTGTTACTTTCAGTCTTTGCGCTATGATACTTAACCTTTCCACGTCAATACTTCTGTATGTTGCCTGCAGATAAAGTTTTGCTTTTCTTTTTAATCTTTGATACCCTTGTTTCGGTTTAATTTTAGATAACTTCAGTGGCTTGTGTTATTTTTTTCTTTCCATTTGGAATAGTTTGCTCACAGTTGAACAAAATGGCAATAAAATATGTACAGAATCCTGTGTTTTTTTTCCTCTGTAACTGAAGATAGGTGAGAGGTGATCTTCTGATTCACAAACTTAAATGTAATGAGCCCAAAGTACTTCAATACAGCTACTAGAAATTTTGAGTGCATTTTTCCAGAAGTGTTATATATGCTTCCATGGGTGGCCAGTGATAATGAGATGCAATCCAGTAAATTCAGTAGCGGCAGCAGTTAATAATTTCTTTTTCCTAAAACATGACTTTTTTTTCTGCAATTCTCAATCTGTGAATAAACAGAAGTCAAATTAAGAGCACACAGGAACAGCAACTGCATATTTTTTTTATTTTCTGTGAATTGGTCTTTTTACCTAACTAATAAATACAGCAGCCACCCACAATATAAGAAATAAATTTTTAAATGCATTTGTAATATAAAAATGCAGATAATAAGGGTTTGAGTAAAAGTAGCTATGTAATGTCTTATCACCTATTAAAGGTATAGTGTATAGTCCTGTTTTTGTGAGATGACATACAAAATCTAAAGGCTAAATGTGGTTTAAAATGGTAAAATAATAATGCTAACCAATTATAATTCTCCAGTGAGAAGGTGGAATAAAGTAAAGTTAATGATATGCAATGTGATTACACTGAACTTGAAATACAGCTTTTTTGCATAGTAGTCTTAGTTTAACACTGGTGGTTTAAATCCTAGCACACCACAACATCAAAACTTCAGAGTCATTTTAAGTGCTTTATGAGAGTTTTAAATAAATGGATGTCAGAATGACTTATAAAACAATTATTCTGTCACTGCAGGAAATAACACAGAAGTTGCTGGAGGATTTGCATGTTTACCATGAACATTATGTTTCAGTTCTGAGATGTCTTCATGTTTTCACATCTTCTCTTCCAAAGCATCCTTTGGGCAAGCAGGTGACGTACTGTTATTCCTTTTTAGTGAAACATGGGAGCTTTTTGTTTCAAGGTATGATATCTGAAGAAGTATTTATTCTTTCTCTTTGCTTACTACTCTGCTGCTTTGCTCCCTGCGTCTTAAAATGGAGACAGATGCTTTCTTGCTATGGGCAGAGGACAACAGCATGTGGTTTCTTTAGTGGTGTGGATGATACCTTGTCAGTCAACAGGAACGAGTTTCCAGGAGGCGGCAGATGCACAGATCAGCAAAATAATCCGCACATTGACTTTCCCACATCTGGGGTTATCTGTATGCATTGCAGACAATGTATACTTTTCTACCACCGTTTAGCTTGCTAGTCAAATTCAGATTAAGAGACTGAGTTTTAACAACCTTCTGTACAGAATAAAATGATTGTAGTGGAACAGTGATAATTGCTCTTAACAGCAATATTGCTATAATGTCATTAAATCCACCTTCTCACACTGAACAATTTCTTCTTCCACTAGAAGAGCAATACATTCTGTGCATGTGCACTTGTCTGCTGGTTCTCAATGTATTCCACACTGTTATTAGAATCTGTCCCTAGCTACAAAATCAGCATGAACCGTCCCAGTATTTGAGAATAAAAAGATGTTTTAGTTGGGGCATTTGATTGGAGTTCCTTTCTGTTCTCTGCAGTTATCTTCATCTGAATGTTAGTTGTTTGAAACCTGGTGCAGAGCAACACATGGAATGTGGCAACACTACGAGCTTAGCTCTGTAAAGATACTAAATGCTCTCATTTCTTTTTGCAATCATTCTGCATCTCTGGAAAAGAAGCTTCAAAGAAATTGCATATTACTTTTGAAAAGCTTGTTTGTAAGAGTTACTTTGTTTGTAAAACACTATCCTTTCTTCACCTCCTGCATAGCAGATCAGGGAGCTGCACTGTGCGTGTTTGGAAAACCAAGTGTGGGAGACAGAGGAGTATAAGTCAGCTCTTCAGCTGGCAAGGTGATTTCTTTTTTTTTTTCCCCATTTTGTTTTAATACCACTGTACATATGGAGAATATCAGTCATCGGTTATTCTGGGTCTTAAAGCTGGGGATATTACCTGTTCGAAGCTAGTTGTCAGATTGTTTGCAAGTATAATTGACTGCTGTTTTAATTTTGTCTTTCTACTGTTTTCCATGAAACTCAACCAGGTTCTAATATCTCTTATGCCCTGAGTAATTATGCTGAAACCACTAAGATTTCTGTGTGGGAATGAGAACATCAGCTGGGTTTTGTCTTGTAAAGTACAATTGTGTTAGATATTATCAACCACGTTATCAGTTTTAGTCAGGCTAAATTTTAATCTGTTGTGAAAATTAGAATCTGTTCCAAATGAGTAGCTAAGGCCTTTCTTATTTTTTTTTATTTTACTGCTTTCCCCCTGCCTTCTTTTTCTGACAGTTTGTACAGAGACTGAGTTAATTTTTTGTGTTACTGTGAGCTTAGGATTTTAGGAGAGCCTACACTTGTATTGTCTGTCAGTGTTTAAAATGGAAGTGTCATCTAAGCCCATTTTCTTAACAGAAACCCCTTCAATTGCAAAGTTGCAGCTACAGACTTTTAAATGTGCTTAATCAGGGCAAGTGGCTGTTTCCTGGTAGCTGCATGCATTCAAACAATACACTGGTTCTGTCGCACAAGGGGCTGATGCAACACCGTTAACGTAACTGCCTCTTCAGGAGCCTCTGAGCTTGTGAGGTTTCATGTGTCTGACAGCAAAATTGCATAGAAAAACCATGTCAGTGGTGGGTGGGTGGAGGATAATTTTCTGGGCTCATATACACAAGGAAACTTACTCTTCAAACTGTACTGTTGCCACGCTGAGTGGTTCTTAACACATCGCCTGCGCTGTGTTTTTTACCCTCATCCCTTTGAAAGGATTACATGCTTGATTTGTCATTTCTACAGTCTTTCCTTTTTAATCCTTCTCTGACTCTCCTGGCAGCACTTAATCACCTATCAACCCTTCCCCACGAATGTGTCATTTTGTTTTCCTGTACTATCTGTTCTGTAATCTCTAATAACTCTTGGCCATTTTTTCCTCTCCTTTTTCTCCTCCTATGTTTTATCTACTCTCTTCCACTGAATTCATCTGCCTCTTCTCCTATCTCAAAGTTGATGCTGCCATGAGATTCTGGATTGCTCTCCCTTTATCTCCTTATGTGTTCACCTCCCTCCTGTTTTTCCTCTGGTCCTGGCTCCCACTGTGGGAGCTTCTGATAGAAATACAGTGATCATGATCATTATTATTATTCACTGTTCCTTAATACCTCTGCCTTCCCAGGGGCCACATCACCTGTTAATATCCTTATGTTCACCCCTTCCCATCCCTTATTCTTCTTTTCAATGTTCATCTTTTCTTCCTTGTATTTAGAAAGTAAAAAATAGAGAAGCTTTTCATCAGCTTATTTCTTGATTTGTAACAAAGTGTCTCTTTTGCCCCTGGTGAATTATGTTTGAATGTGGTGTTTTCAGCTGTTACGTTGAGTTCCTTTAGTGGTTCGTTGCTTCCTTGTTTCTGTACTTCAGCCTTACCTTGGACTGGCTTTTATCCGTGCTCTCCCCAAAGATGGTGTTCCAGATGATCTAACTTTAGCAATCTAGAAAATAGTTATTCTACTTTCATCTAGTTGTCTAGAGTCTAAAAAACACCATGGGGAGACAGAGAGAGTGTGTAAGCTTTAGTTCACACTGGATTAATCCAATCAGAAGAGCGATAAGATGAAGAGATGTTGGAGAGTGTCTCAGTTGATTGGTTATGGGGAGCTAACTGGCTGGGAGATCTGATCAAGCTGTTAGGTGGCAAAACTTTGAGGACTGTCTGACCTGTTGTCTTCTGCCTAGACATTGTACTCTGTTTTTGTCTCCTAATCACTGGTGCCATTCATCACATACTGCTTATCACAATCCTGCCCTTGGTTGTCACTGTGGTGTTGACCAGTCTCTGTTACCACTTCCTCAGATGATTCCCCACTTCAGCATTCAGGAAGAGCTTCCATGGTTTTTGTTCTAGCTTCCTTTCTTCTCGTTCATAACTCGTCTCTGAATAATCTTCCTTTCTGCTTTAGGCCTGTCTCCTAATCAAATCGAAATCTTAACCCCACTCTCTGATACCTGGAATACCTTGCAGTAATCTCAAGCTCAAAAGGTTGAAAAAGGATCCTTTACTGTTTCCTGATATGTGATAACCATCCTCTTGCCTGTACTTTGGGCCCTGTAGTCCTGTTGTTGTAGTAAAAAAGTTTTTCTAGAACTTGCAGATTCTTTTTGAATAATACTGCTGAAATAAATTTGTTCTTTCCCATTCACCGATCTCCAAATCTGGTTATTCTCTCTTCATCTTTGGTGTTTAATTATTGCGGTGTTTTGTCTGACTTGGAAGAAGGCTATCTTGTTTACCCGTTGTATTCTACAAGACAGTTTCAAAATGTTTTCTAGCCTTTTATGTGGTCAAGGTCACCCTTTCTGTTGTTAAATCCTGGTGCTTTTCTGTACAAAACAAGTGTATCTGAAGGCAACACCTAACTTGCAAAAATCCATAACCCTGAATCAGATAAACTGAAGTTTCAAATTCTAGCCTTTATGAGCATTTAGTATCAACTGCCAGTTAGAAACTGAAGCTCAAATTGCAGTTGCCTCCCCAGACAGCCGTAAAGCTTCCGCAGCCTCTTCTAAATTCTTCCTTAAATTTCTTAGTCAGTATTGAGGTAGCTGAAACGGAGGCCCACTCACTGCCTGGCACACCGATCACCTTCATTTCATTCTTTTGTCATGCTCTGGTTTTTGTGGTTTTTTGTGTCTTCTAAAATCCTTAAACTGTTAGCACCTTTGTTTTGTATAAGACAAAGCAAAGCCACAAGAAAAGGCTGGGAGGGGCTGCTAGTAACAGCGGCTATTAACACATGCACATGCGTGATTTTTCAGATCCAGAGTGTTTAGCAATGGGAACCCATCGAAGTGACATGCATATGTAGTGGTACTGGCTTGATGCAATGACTGTAATTCTGGATTTCATTTATGGATATTTGCAAGGACTTACTTTGATATCTTTTAAATGAAGATTCTGAGACTGAGCAGTGCTTGGTGACATTTATAAAATGCCCTAATACATAATTAAAAGTCAGTAAATGCTAGGGTGGCAGTTGGGCTGGATAATCTCAAGAGGTCCCTTCCATCTTAAATGGTTCTGGGATTCTAGTGGTGGTCAGGTTTACAGCAATGAAGTACAGAAAACAGCAATTCAAATTTTATTTGAGAATCATTCTGAATCACAGAGAGTAATGGATTTTGTGGATGTGTGAATACAGAGTAATCTGGGGCTCTTTTATAATTTCATTTGCCATTCTTGGGAATGAGTTATGAACCCTATCATACTCTATTTTTTAAATTTATAACTCTGTGTCCAGCAAGTGTTGTTAGGTAGAATATCAGAAAAACTTTCATTGTCAGTTCTGCAGGAAAACGTGAAGGACATCTGTCCAAGTTGATTTGTTTCTTTCTGTTAATGACAGCAAAGAAAAAATTGACTTTACTGCAATACTGAAAGCTTGAATCTTAGAGGTTTTCTCTTTTATAAGGAGTTTTTCAAATTAATTTTAAACTTTTTTTCAACTAAAAACATTGAAAGCTGTTTCATCATTCTGCGTTTCAACTTCAGCCAACAATTGTGTCTTTTAGGATGCTGAATAAGTCTGATTTGGTAACCATGCTTCAACAATGTGTGGAAATTTTTGTGTCATCTTCTGGCAAGGAGTTTGATAAGACAGTAGAGAAGTTGAAGGAGTTCTTGACCCAATTTCAGAAACTAGAAGGTGGGTGTGTACCATCATACATTCCATTGCAGATTGTATGAAAGCTGTTTTATAATGTGACCAATGGGTATCATTTTCCCTGGTGATAGCCTGGTTTTGTATCAAACCATCAGATTTTTCAGGATTTTAGTATTTTTAAGTACGTGCACAAAATTAGGAAATGTTTATATTCTTTATTGGTATGTGGATCATGCTTTTTATAATACGGAAGAGTGATAGAAGATAAGACATTAGACAGATCAGCAAACATTACTGACTAAATCTGTCATACACATACTTTGAGCATTTTACCAGATGTTGCAATCATTAAAAACATTTAACAAATAAAACCAGATATAAATAGGAGCAGACTTCCTTATGACATGGTATTTAATCCAAATGTATATAAAGTTCTTTCACCTTCAGTTAAATTCATAGAAGAGCTAGGACACCAGGTGCCAGTGGTCAGGGCTCTGCTGACATGCTGTCACTTGTCGGGCCCATATATTAGATTGTTCATGGTAGAGGACATATTTGGAAGTTAAGCAAGGCAAATGAAGCAGCCGCCTCTTCCGTCTTTCGGAGGCAGGTGAACAGAAACTGCCGGTATCCCTTCTGAAATAGGACTATGACGTATTCCAGCATTCTTCTGGAATAGGAATTTTGTTGCTTCCCCTGAACTACAGAGGAGTGCTCC
>Ga0181612_115439_pt1 | contig 13063 bp, 10 predicted proteins | sample HoacroProtozoa21_FD_119630 | JGI IMG/M metagenome (GOLD analysis project Ga0181612, IMG submission 119630) | Hoatzin crop microbial communities from Cojedes, Venezuel. Combined Assembly of Gp0051906, Gp0051904, Gp0051908
CAGTCTTATCCTCCCACACCCCAGCGCATTCAAAGAGCCAGTCTGTCTCCTGTTTTCTCATACTCCACCTTGTTGAAAACTCCTCTACACGTTGCCCATTTGATGCTCAGCCCGTGAGCCTGGGAAGGTGCTTATTCTGGGATTTCAAAACTCCCATCACCTGCAACTGCAAAGTGGTATCTTTGAAAGGTTACAAAGCCAAGCAACAAAGCCAGGCAGCCAACGTGTAGCACGAGCAAAATTTAAAAGCGGGTTAAAAGTTTTGTGGTTTTACTTTCATTTTTCTTCCTACCATAGGGACCACAACAGACTGAAGGACAGGAGTGTGACACTACGAGCAACTGGCCTCACAAAAGCCACACCACCAAGGAAGGGGATGCAATTCCCATTCCTTAGAGGAGCGTCCTGACAGGGGAATATACTGAACAGGAAGAAAAGTGAGGCCCCCTCTTCAGCTGGAGTCAGCACTTCCTAAACCAGAGAAATAAGAAGCCCTGCTCAACTTGCCTCTCCTCTCCAGTTCTACTGTGGCGGAGACCATCTCAGCACTGGCATCTTGCATGATCTGACACAGGATATTTTCCGTGTGAAGAGTCTTATGATATTTGGGTTTTTTTCAAAGACTAGTTTCGGGGGTTAAACAATTTTAAGAACAACTTCAGTTTTCATGGTTATGGAGGGAAAGAAATAATCTGAAAACGTAACTAAACATAACCTAGAAGATCTGTGAACCAAGCAAATAACTCAACACGCCTTCTTTCTGAAAGTCTTACAATACTGCAGAACATGACTCCAAATTTCTTAACATCTGTGTTTCAAAACATTTTCATTCAAACAATGATAGAGAAAAGTACAGAGCTTTTAGACAGACAGGCAGAAAAATATCTGTAAAAAGAGAGAGAGAGAGAAAGGTTCTTAAACTTGATACCCTACTATAGAGTTGCGATAGATCAAAAAGCCAGACAAGGTTTGTTGCTGTTTTTGTTGTTATTTAAATCATCAGGGATCCTTACCTCGAAATTCCAGCCCTCTGAGCTGAAAGGTGACAAGGCCATTTCCAATTTCGATCAAGTGCACAAAGGCATTTAAATAATCCGACGCCAGAATAAAACAGTCTCCTGTGTTGTAGTTTCCCCAGCGGCCCAGAATCAAATCTCCACAAAGAGACTCCTGCAGAGATCTTGTCAAATGCTCATAAAAAATGGAGTTGAGATTATTGTCATCATTTCCTACAACCAGAGCAGCACACATTTGTAAAGAATAAAATCTGTAATACACTAAACCGTTCTGCATAAAATGCCATGTTCTTTTTTTTTATTCCTGCATAAAGCTTCTTCCTCTAGCTGGGTGATATCTTCCTGATACTTTATGCAATCTACATTTCCTTGTTGGTTTTTAGCCCTTCAGAGAATCAGGCCTGAAACTTTTGTTTAATATGAACAATATTGTAAATAGAACATGAAATTAGTGATAACACATATTTGAGATTGAATCAAATCACCTCCATGTTTTACAACAGCAAGAATTTTTTGGCTCCACTGAAAGTCTCTGATGTCTACGTACTGCTCTTAATATTAAGAAATCAGAAATCATCATTATTTCAGTACAGAAGCTTAAATCTGAACATTAGTTCTGAGATTTCTAAAGAATTCGGTCACACGGCTTGCAGTAATTTTGTTGGGATTTTTTTCTTTTAGCCCTCCAGGATTTTTTCAACATTTTGTCCATAAAGTATCTGTTGGTATTTAAGATAAAGACACATATTTTAGAAAAGTTCACTCAGTATTCACTTAGTATATTGAGAAGAATGAAATAAGGTTCATTCACCAGTAGAACTGCTACCACTTCTTTACAAATAGTAGCTGCCCAAATACACTTTGCTTGGACCAATTGTCCAGGTGAAAAACACCCCACACAGTCTAAAAGTGTCATCTCATAAAGGTCTCTGGCATTGAACTGGATTAAAAGTAGCACTTTGTAATGGTGATCCATGAAAGGAAATGAATTTTCACAAATGCTAATACAGTGCCACATAATCCAACGTGGTGGTGTCTTGTGCTTGTACTCTTTTACATAATATATGCTTGACATGAGAACTGCTTTTCTTTTCTGTAATGCATCAGCGTCTCACCATCAATACTTTTAAAATCCTGGTGCATGAATAGAGATGCATGTACAATCCAACACCCTGTAGGTGCTTTTGTACACATGGGAGTGTATGTGGATCCATATGTACAGGTACATGTGTACATTCATCTATGTGCATATTTAGGAGAAGATCTAACATGGAGAAAAAAAACCAGAGGATGACGGACTATAGCTTCCCCTACAAATTGCTCCTCAATACAATCAGAGGAGTGGGGGCGTTACTATGCTGCTTTTCATCACCGTGGCCGTTATGCCTCCAGCCCTGGTACGTACGTCTGTATGTGCAGGTGTGCGTGCACGTAGAGGCACACTCGGCTAAACACCTTCTGCAGGATATTTGGGCAAAATCTAAAGAAGTCATAAAGTGAATCTTTTAAGCACACACACAAAAGGAATGGTTTGCTTGAGCTATGGGGTTTAAAAGATAATTAACTTATTAGCATATACAATAATGCTATATAATACGCTAAAGGTAATTGCTGTCAGATGACAGAATGGCCTTGGGAAATATCTTAACTCCCTGCCTTGAAATGATAAATAATGAAAGAGCACTATACACGCCTCTAACTGCTAACACCTCTCTTGCCTTCCTGGATATTCTGGATTACACCCATTGCTGCTTGAAGATGTGTATTTGTTCATGCCACTGATGTAATGGATAAGGATAAAAATAAAACAGCAATAATTACAATGTAATCTTGTACCTCCACTATACAAGCCCCTGACACCTCAGGGGCAAAATAAAATCAGCCACAGAACACTAAAGCAGAAGGAACCCATATATGAAACCCTGGTCTCTCTCCGTGGGGCCGGGATTTGGCATGAAACGCTGGTATCAGTTTTCCCTGGAAAGGGCTCTGTCCCACCAGGTGCTGGAGAGCATCAGCTGAGGTACCACACGCTCTCTGCATCCACTGACTTCCCAAAAAATCCTCGCACTTCCCAGTCTCACAGGAACTACCCGGTGCAGCCCAGGAAGGTGCTTTATGTTGCCATGGGTCGGAGTTCATTCAATGCACCGATACCCCGAGGAGAAGCCCACCATCTTTCCTATTTCTCTCTTTTACCCCCTCCTGCAGATTTGCCAGTCTCCCCCCTCTCCAAAAAGGTTTCTCTCCAGGGAAGAGGAGATACCTGTCAGTCCAAACTGCTCAGCAGCAGGGGCACCGTTAACCTGCTGCTTGTTCCCCAAACCTTTCCCTGCCCACAGGTGAGCTTCGAGTTGAGCGAGGGTGTCTGCTGCGTACCCCACACGAAGAGCAATGCGGTGATGAACCAAGCAATTCGCAGCCCAGCAGCTATCTGATCAGCTACACATAACTCAAGAGCGAATTTACCTTTCACACGACTGAAACCGGTGCTCTGCTACATTTAAAACGCGCTGGTTTGTTCACACAGCATCTAAAGCCTTTGCATCTCTTCAGCTTCCCAAGCAAAGCCTCAACGATGTAAATACATCACATTCTGCAAATCAAGCAAAACACCCAAACTCCCAGGCCGTACCTGCATCCTTTTCGATCTGAATTGCCAGTCTGGTGTTGGAATGGTCCGATCTTTTGGTGCTGGAAATAAAGACATGTTGCACAGCCAATTCTTTTTCTTAAAAATAAGATTCTCCCCAAACCACATTTTTCTTTTCATTTTAACATATCTTCTCATTCTGTGTTTACATCAGTACTCAGTTCACACTCTAATCCATTCATCAGTATACTCCAAGTAGGCATATATAGTTAGGTTGTTCAGTATTGCGATTGATATTGTAGCTTATCAGCACACAAACCTAAAGTGTCTGTGTCCCCTCCTCCTTTTCCTCAAACTCCTTCTTCCCCATTTTCCCATTTTCCTTCTGGTGGGTCAGAGTCCATTCAGAATTTGCCATCTGGGATAACACACAACACTACGTACTTCAATAATTGAACTGGCTCCAGAAGCACAGCAGCGAGGTGCCACCAAAACAGTGAACAGAAAGAATATTAAATCAATTTTTCTTCCCTCCTAACCCTTAAAGGAAACAGCTGGACTCCGGGGGGCTTTATTTGTGCAAAAATGCTTCTGTGGGTGTGTAACACCTATGGAAAAACAACAAAAAAACCTGCTTTACTTAATTTCCTATTAAGCAGCATCGAGAAAGTCCCTAGTCATTCTTATCACTTGAAAAAGTGTAAATTACAGGGTCTTAGTCCATACAGACTGTAAGCCTGTCTCCCTTCCGAATGACACATTCCCTGCTCAGTATTTTCACTGCAGCAGTGGAATATCAACACCACAGGAAAAACGGTCACAAAACAGAAAGCAACTAAAAGGTAGATTGGATTGAGCTTTTACTCCTACCTGCAGCAAAAGACACTAACAGAGTCTGAAAATAAGGAACGAGTAAACTGCTGTGGGCAAGCATGTGTCCAAGAGAAGGGAGTGCTTGTTGTGGTGACTGGGGATATTCCACCAGAAGTCCAAAGCATCTCCCAAGCACCCATTTCCCAAGCCCTCGGGGTACAAGTGACCGCCTGGCTAACAGAAATGCTACAGTAAATGCAAATTTCCCTGAAATACTGCTGTGGCAGCAGTGCTTTAGGGTTTCAGGACACGTCATTAAGAATATTGCCTCAAAAGTTTTGCCCTCAACCACCAGTCTTAGCAGAAGGTCCATCCATCAGATACGTGAATATTACGATTCCTTGGAAAACAGGGTTAAAGCAGAACACGGGTAAAGACAAAGCCATCTGCCCCAGACAACAGCCAGCATAAGGTTACACGCAACAGCGGTGAGAGCCTTGGCCGCTCAACAGCGTGCCAGCGCCGGGGAGAAGCGCCAAGGCACGACGTGTCCTGGCGCGGGACCTGAGGGAGGCACGGTCCTCATCATGTCCCTTGTCCCTGGCCCGGCGGGACAGGCTGGTGGGAGCACGGGGCATCACGGAGCTTCTGAACGGGCTGAGGGCTGGCCAGCCAGCTCACAACACCCGAATTCAGCTACTCACTCTGAGAAATCAGACATGCCCCGAGGAAGACTGCGCCAAAGAGGGTATAAGGCATACCGGGAGCCTTTCAAAGAGCTTCAATAACACTGAAAAAGGATGGTATAAACCCAGAGTAATGCTGTCTTTGAAGCACAGCGGAGACTCTCTCGCAGTCTGGATGTCCTCATCCCAGCATCGGCTCCCAGGATTTCGTGTGTCCAGACACAAGTTATTTAAAAGGCTGGAAGTTTTTGAGCTGAAGCTATAAGCTCATGCTGAAGCCAATGGGGAGAAGAATGCCATTGATGTTCTTCATGTTAGAAAACCTTTTCGTCCACCCTCTACAGCCTCCCCAAAAAAGCTGTGGAAAACTGACCAGCAGAAAAATTGCACGCAGGCTTCCATGTAGTAGACAGAAGAGGAACAGAATTGCTTTACTTCTACTTCCTACTGATTTGCTTTTAAAAAGCGTCTTATTGACTTTACAGGAAATACAGTTGGAGAGAGTATGAGTCTTAATTAGAATTATTTGTACTTAATATGAGTACATTACCTACATAGACTAACATTTTATTTGATGTATTATTTATCTTCCTGCCTCTGGTTGGCTCAGCTTATTGTAGCTGCAATTTTCATTTCCTATGCAACAGAAAACGGCAACGGGGGGAGGGCCTTCTACGCAGTTCGGAACACAAAGAATGATTTTACTTCAAAAAGGTTGTCAGAATTCTTCTACCTTGATATACATCCACCCGCAACTGCAACATATGCAAGAGTAAGCATAAAGATTAGGTTATGGAATTCAATCAATCTTCTATTCTCAGCAGAGAAATGCTGCTGATTTCCAAACGCATATGTTTTAAGATTATAAGACCCCTTATTAACTTTCAGTCCCTCTGAAATCAGTGTGGCAGTATGAGGTACGAGACAATACTATTCTTTACTCCCATTTTTTACCAACTTGTAAAGCATTTTGGTTCTTGAGGCATATTAAGACCCATAAAAATCAAGCAATACTTCAGAAAATTCTAATCTATAATAAGGAGGAATCCTTTTGCCCAGCATGCAGCTCTAGCTCCATTTCTTTCCCCCCCTTTTTTTTTTTCTTTGAGAGAAAGATACATGAAACAATCAGAGAAAATCACGAGTGCTTCAGGAGATTCCGAGACAGATAATGCAGCCGGACTGGGAAGCAGGGAAGAAAATGGAACAGCTCTCACAAACAAAACAAAACCAGGCTCTGTTGCGGCTTTATCCTCCGTTCCGAGCACAGTAACGATTGCCTACGCAGCTAGAACACGGGCCTCAGGCCATGAGACAAGAAAGGATTTACCTTTTCAGACACTACCAGAAAAACTCAAATCTTTATACAGATATTTTAAAGCATAATTTTATTTTTTTTTTAGACTAAAGATAATATAGACAATTAGCAAAGCAAACTTCTGTCCTGAAATTCAGTTTAGTTGAATAAATTCAGTTATGTAATCCATTCTGGACTTTAAAAATCTTCCACAGTTATTAGTAGCCAAAGTTGTGTTTGTACCTTCTTGAAGGCAACGGGAATTTGCACGGCATCCAACTACACTACGCTGCGCCGAACAACCAAACCAGCGGTGGCTTCACTCCTGGGCTTCTCACTGTCAACTAGGACCTTGCAAAGCAAACTTCTGGGACTAGTCGGTGATTTGGGCTTTCCTCCAGTGGCCTCTTGCTTTAAATTCGGTTGTTACCACTCATTCAAGGTAGCAATTAGCTCAGTAATTGGAATTCTTCCCAAATTGCATTGTTCTATGCAAACCAAGGGCAGGTCCATGGGCACGATTGTGTTTGAGTGTCTTCAGCTAAGTCTTCAGCAATTTTTGAAGTCAACATCCGGCTTGGTTCCCAAAATCTCTCTCTCATGCTCTTTTAATCCAGCATTTAGATGGGCATTGGGATGATCGGCTGGTCTGCATAGCACCATTCACGCACTGTAACTATCGCTTCCCTTTGCAAAAGGGTGAAGTCCCTTCCTATACTTCCCTTGTCCAAAAACACTGCCTCATTTTTCAACCTGGAAAGATTTTCTTCTCCCACTTTACTCTCCCAATTTCCTTAGAAAGGTAGAAAAAAGACTGAAGAGGATTCAGGCAGCCTGGGGAGCATACAGCGGATGGCAAGAATCAGGCAAATTGAGAGAAAAAGAGATCATTGCTGTGCTTATTTCCAGAAGATAAAAATAAAATTGCAGCTGTTCTATCTGCCTTGCTGTTGCTGGATTTTGCCCCAAAACACAAATTCACGATTTCCAGGATTGTTGCTGTGAAGGAGGGGATCTCTATTTTGAAAGAGAACAAAACAAAAAAAAAGCAGGTCCCCTCTGGGGGATGCAAGAGATGCCTCTCTCGGGTAGATCCAGGGATAACTTTCTCCTTTGTCTGCATCCAATAAATTTTAATCCGTCTTTCCATGAGATCCAACAGGCAGGTCTAACAGAGAGAAACTTTCCTGTGCTGCAGCCCTGTGATTATTCATGGGAGTCTGGAAAACAGAAAAATCCTCACAATTTCCGTGTGGATGTCCTACGCTGCTGGCACTATAGACGGAAGGCTTAGCATTACAAACACAGTAGTAGTAGGCTGGGACAGTGAGGCAGGAGGGAGAATGAGGAGGTGGCAGAAAAAGCAGGCACGCATGAATATTTGCAGGACACCAGAGGCAAAACCGATTGTACTAATTGGAAGTGTGAGAATGCCCGAGTAGTTTTAAATCAATTTCATCTAAAACGCAGAATGATTTCAGGGCGATCATAACAGCAAAGGCCGACAGCTCCTTCGTGCATAACCATGCCCAGGGTTTCTGGGCAGCTGCATGGAAGGCTTGTCGTAGGTTTAACTCACATCAATTAAAAAAATCTCTTAAAAGTGAAAGCAACTTCTCCTTCCTGATCGCTCGCTCCGATTTTTATTTCTCATGCTTTGTTCCTCCCTTCCTTCCCTGACTGCTCCAGCGTTTCATCCAACAATAATAAAAAGTGGCTTTGATTGCATGCGAGGAACCTGGGGGAGGGCTGGGTATAAAAAGTTCCAGTTGTTAAAGACAGCACTGTTGAAGGATCCTGTCAAAACACAGGAAGATCTTATTATCAGTAATGTTTCCTGTTCTTCGGGTTTCTTTACTGTCTTAAAATAGTTTTTATCATTTATTCTGAGAGCTTCTTGGGTTTTTTGTGGTTGTTTGGGTTTTTTTGTTTGTTTGTTTGTTTAGGTTTTGTTTTCAAGTAGGTATAATAATCAGAATTGCAGTCATTTGCTGAGACACTACTGAGCATGTTCATTTGGCCTATTCTGAAGCCCTTCCTGAAGATGATGTTTCTGTGCTCCTGCAGAAGCAGGGATGCAAACGAGAGGTGTGAATCTGAGATCAAAAGCTGTGTGCCCAAACATGGATTAACCAGCCCACCTAAGTGCTCTGGCATTCTGAGCTTTAGCTGGGGAATTCACCTCTTATTTGTGAGCCAAGTCATTTAAGCATCTGTGTACTTTAAAATAGTCACTGATGCTTTCCCAAAATGTCATCAATATCCCCGCTTTTGTCTTATTTGCCTATCTTGCCACTTAATTTCTTTCCCCCTGTCTGAGTATGCTTTTTCTTTTAAAAGGTATTTAGTCACTATCTTCAGATATTTTATACTAAGCAATACGAGGAGCTTTGTAGGTGGGAGGATTATGCCAACTGCACGGAGATGTTTGTGCTCACTCTCGTGTCAGTGGAGACGGCCTGGGACTCTGACATTCCTGTAAGGATGGGGCTTAGCACAGGACCCGGCATCACAGCGGTACCTCACTGCCCACAGTTCATAGATGTACTTTCAATTTAAAAGCAAATTAATTACATACAAAAACATGCATCTGAAATACTGCAGGTGTGTGTTATTTTTCTGGTTTTTCATGAGCCAACGCAGACATTACAGGAAAGGTAGGATTCTGTCCCCAGCTCTGGGGAAAGAACTCCGCGGAAATAATTCACTTGGGCTCTGCTCTGGCTGATGGGCCCACGAGCGAAGTGGCAGAAGCCTGAGAAACTGCAAGGACCTGGAGAGTAGAAAGGAGGTGATGAGAAATGTCCAGGTGAAGATTTCACCAGAAAAACAGAGCAAGATCAGACAGCAAAAAGAATTACCAAAACATTGGGAGCTGCTTCAGCAAATGGGGCTTCTCTACTCCTTACAGAGAGAAGCACAGTGTTTAAAAATCATAAAAAGAGGAAAGAACAGCAAGGCATTTCAGAATTCATTCTTAATATTCCATATTACTGATAACAAAGTGCTCTTATGCTTTTCAGTGTACCATATTAAAATAACATATACTTAAGATATTTTAATTGCCACTTTTAGACTCAAGATGACTGCATAAAAATAAAATTAGGAGGTAGAGATGGCAAGAAAGTATGAGAAAATAGAAGAATAAGAAAAAGACTGGTGTATGATGCCTTACAAAGAAAGCCTACATCAGAAATACTACTTTAGTTCACTGTACGGTTCTCCATATACGTATTTCTCACCAAAAGATGAAGAGAGGCAAAACAGAAGCTAACCAAGCCATTCCAGTGCTGTAAACCTGCGAGTGCAGCATTAGTGGTACTACACTGAACATCAAGAAAAATCTTACTGCTCCTGTGCAGTTGTATAAAATCCAATCTAAAGCAGGGAAAACTTTGAATACCTCTGTTTATTTCATCGCAAGGACTGTTGAGAGTGTTCATCATTAACAGCAGTCGCTATGGTATTCTCTACAGTACTCTTCAGACTGAAAAAAGCTCCAACACGTGGTTGAACTAGATGGTATTTTGAGAGAAAACACTGCTAAACAAAGGATCGGGGAAAAAAAAAATTCCTTCTAGCATTCATCCAGTATTCACCTAGTCTTAACTAGCACAAAGCTTCAGAGACAATTCTCAGTGGCAATGGTGACATAATTCTGCATTTTGCAGGACGTCAGAAAGAAGCGAGAGGCATTTTACATTTTGCTCTTCTAAGCCCTCAGGCAATCTGGGTCTAGTAAATATCCTTGTACATTAGGAGAGAACCAGGACTTGAGCAGGCTGCAGCATGAATTATTCCCTGCTGCTATCTGTACACAACTTACGTATCACCTCAGTTCAAACGGTTACACTCGCTGAATATCTCCTCGGCGATCTCAGCTCTTCCCCTGTCTTCGTATCTTGACAAAAGTTGCTTGAGTAATCATCTTCTTCAAGGGAAGGTTTGAGTTTAGTGCTCCAAACCTCAGCTTGTCCCTAAATGTTTGATTCAGTGAAATCTCAGACAAGAACCTCAGCTTGCTCCCAAATGTTTGTTTCAGTTAAATCTGAAACAAGAGGTGATCTACATTATCCAAGTGAATAGGATGAGAAGACTCATTCTTACGGAAATTCAATCTATTTCAACAGGTTTCCAATACTTCACATGACAAAAGTTTCATGAGTTTACTTGACCTCATCAGATTTACGTAATTTGGAAGCTGAGCATTAGATGAACAGCTTATAGAATTTTAGTCCTACTGTATATCCACACAAGCCCTTAAAATATTGCATGCTTCCTATTTCTGATTCATGAGTCCATTCTCATCTTTCTCTTATGTCCTGTTGCTGCCTCCCTTTCCCAGTATCTTTAAAAGTCCTCTCTATCATGCTCATGATTTCTTTTCCTCTATAGGTCTGAGTTCCTGCTTATCAATGTCTGTTATGTTATCCTGTCAGATTTTTCACTGCACGCCTTTTCCTTTGTTGCCCATCCCTTTCCCTTTTCATTTATCCCACTTGTGGTTTTGATCTCTGCTTGTGTTCCTGCCCGGCCTCAGCATGCATTCCCTCTCTGATGCCTCCCTTCTGTCTTTATTCTGTCCTCGTAGAATGATTCAGTGAATTGGAGTTGTGAATGCATCTTTAACTCGGCAGGGAACTACAGAGCACTGAATCCGACTGCACTCCCAATTAATTATCACACATATGGCTCCTATTCAATTAGCCTCAATTTGTTTTATTGACTGCCACAGGCAAAATTTGAGAAGTGATGTTACCAGTTAAAGAGATACTGCCAAACAGTTAAAATACAACTTTGAATTTTGTATAGCGTCCCTTAAGCGCGAAACTCTTGGCAACTCAGAAAACACTTTTTTTAATACCAGATCTATTTGATTAAAGGTGCCTGGTTTTCCTTGCCCAGCCTTTCCCAGACAGCCCACACATTTTCCCAGTTCAACATGACTCCACACATAGGAGTAAAGCGATGAGGTGAGGGGCTGGTTTGGAGGAGATGTGCACGCCTCCATCCTACAGCACGCGCTCGAAGGGGCACACGTACACACAGGGTCACTTCTCCTGGGGAGAGCACAGTTCAAGACGCTGAGGGGAACTTAAGTTCTAGTAGGGCCTCTTTTAGCCTGGCACTTTACCTGAAGCAACACCTCCCACACCTGAATGCTGTGGCTTTGACACTCCTCAAAGCCCTACACACCCACTGAAAGGGATTAAAGACTCCCAAAGCAGGCAAGCGTTGCAGGTACAGGTCCATAGGCAGTACCGGCGGTGCGCAGAGTGACGATGTATGGCAGATAGGCACCACGGTAGGGAGGAGACAGGGAAGGGTCTTGTGAAGACAGTCAGATAAGTCTAATGAATCCCATGTAACTTCAGAGGGCTCATGAAGAACTAAGGCTGAAGTACTGACAAAGATGTTCCTTGTTCTTTTCGCTATTCTCTCCCCCAATGCCAGAACCATGGCCACACATGCACCTGAAGAACCGGCCAAAACTTCCCGAAGACCAGTTTATACTCATTGTTCCAACACAGGAGCATTTAAAAAAAAAAAAAAAATCATCTTTTTTGGGAAATCTGCCTGTTATAAGAGAAGTATAATGAACAAAAATAGCAGCAACTTGCTAACATTTCAGCTTTTGCATCACTACCAGCCAGGGAGCGCCACTACAGCCAGCTGGAATGCTGTACCCAAGGGCACCCAAGCCAGGCCTAAGCATCCCTCAGTACCAGTCTAGGCTGGATGCTCGAGGATCTAACTGCCTTTGAAGTCTCCAGGAAGACTCTCACCAAATCCCACATGCTTTGTCAACAAGACCAGGCAGCACTTCTGATTTGACAACACCACACCAAAAATTCAGACTAAAACCCGTTCATTCATTGGTCCCATTTGTTTTAACTTGTAAGTCCCAGGCGCTAATAAGCACTCATTTTGGTTTTATCTACATGCTGCTACTTATTCATACTATTTTGCCGAGTTCTAAATTTACTTAATACTCAATAAAAGCCTGGAGGAGCCCTGAGGCCAACTCAGTGAAGACCTCTCTTAGAAGAGCCAAGGCCACCACAGGTGCTGGCACTCATAACACTGAGAAACACTGAGCTGATCCCAAAGGAACTAGAACCTCGGGATACTATGGAGAAAAGGCGTGCAACTGGAAGACAGTGCTGCTTTCTCATCAGTTCATGAAAAACGGCATAGAAAGAGAAGCAGCCACAGCGAAACATGAAAATTCGCAGAGAAAGAGAAACAGTTCAGAAGAAACTAAAACGCTTGTAATGAACAGCAAAACTCACAGCTGCAGTGTGGCTTTCATGCCAGGTGGCTGGAAGTATTCAGAAAAGTTTGAACCCTAAGTAAGAAGAACAGGCAGTGAGAGTAGTCAGAACATAACATTTCTGAAGTGCTATTTGAGGAAATAAGGTGAACACTAACTCCTGTCGATTAGGGGAAAAAAGGTTCTCCTATGCTTAGGTTATGCTGTAACTGTTGACTTCAGAGGTTAATGTACCTTTCTTTGAAGTATTCATTGTAAATCAATGTCCAAGGCATGACTGAACTATAAACATCTGCTGCAGTTGTTCCTCTGTAAACATCATCATTGTGGAGGTCTAAGAACATGTGAAAAATCAAACAACATAGCAAGAACAGACTGAAAAAA
>Ga0181612_133595_pt1 | contig 13063 bp, 6 predicted proteins | sample HoacroProtozoa21_FD_119630 | JGI IMG/M metagenome (GOLD analysis project Ga0181612, IMG submission 119630) | Hoatzin crop microbial communities from Cojedes, Venezuel. Combined Assembly of Gp0051906, Gp0051904, Gp0051908
CGGAGGAGAACCGGGCCGTCTCCAGCCGGGTCGGCGCGGAGGGAAGGCCGCTCCCGCCACAGGGTTTGGAGCTAGTCAGCGAAGGAGCTTCCACCGGAGCAGTGGTACAGAGCGTGCACGTGCAGCTTGCAGGGGTCCACTGTCAAGTAGGCAAAACTCTGCTCGTGGCTCTTGCTTGAAGGGTACCGCAGGCCACTGGCATCCTGGGAGGGAGTTAAAAAACCCCAAACCAGTATTAGCGACAACATGGACACCCACCAGAGTTCATAAATTCTGAATCAAACGTACCCTTGTGTTCCAGCGGTAACAGTCTATTTCATCGCAAAATAGAACAAGTACGCCACAGTTTATTTAAGCAGCGTTACATCTCCATGAGGACCCCGGCACTACAAAACGCACAGGAGTTCTGCCTGCATAGTTCAAATAACCCTGAGCTAAATGTAATATTAATACAAAATGTAAAGTGAAACACGTAAGCATGTGCTTACACAATTAGTCTAAAATAGAGATGATTAAATATACAAGGGTCCAATCATGTTTCCTTTGGAACAAAATATTTAGGGACTCTATGCTAATGCATAACGCTGTTCTATCAGTAATTCTTTTTCACTTAACATTTGCTAATGCATCTGTTCAGTTTCAAACATTTGCATTTAAGGAAAACGCTCATTACAGCTCTTACTAACAACTTTGAACTGTTACTGAAAACATTTGCTGTGCCAACCCTCAGAAAGGGTTTAGAGGGAATCCAGGCACCTAGCTCCAAACTCCTCATTGTGAAAGCACACGTTCGGCTGACAACGAACGCTACAAGAACTGGGCTCTTCAACCGAGCAGCCCACGCCTGCCCGTGTCAATACAAGCGTCAGTGTTAACAGGGCAGCACAGCTTGACACGCGCTTCAGATCCAGTAGGGATCCAGAAACTAGATGGGGGGATTTTTGGAGGGTTGATTTTTTTGTATTATTTATTCAATCTGGTAATTGAACATCTAAAAGATCAACAGATATGTAGCTGACCTCTCCCTCTCCTTTCTAGTAAAACATGTAACAGTTTCCTCCTGCTCCCCAGTGCCTTTGTACAACAGCTGAAGAGATGCAGGTCCTGTTCCACTTTTTTGCCTGAGGGAAATTGCTATATTGCATATATTGTCCATTTTCTCCTGGAAAATTTTAAACTCCCAGACTACAGACTATTACAGATTAGAGGCACATCTCTCACATTCTTTTGTGGAAGCTGTCTTCCTTTGCATGAAATAATCCAACTTATTTTTGGACCAAGGAAATGTGAAAACTGTAACCTTTCTCAGTGGTTAAGGCAGTCATAGGAGGAAAACGTCTGAGTTCCAATTTCTGCTCCAAGGACCATTTGTGAACTTTATCCAGTAGCTGTTACTGGCGCCCCATTTTCTCTCCTGTTATTTCAAAGAGCATGAACCCCCTACTCTATGTTCTGGTGTTTCCCTTGGGGGGATTATTCAAGACCGTAAATCTTAAATTAAGATAAGCACCACCATAAAAGCATTGTTGAAGGCAGGTGGAGATTTGATAATGTTTATTCACAGCATTTTCCGATGGTAGTCAAATGCCGCAAGCTAAAAATAGCATTCTATTTTTAAGCAGCGCAGCATACAAGCTCTGTAGCTCTGACTTTCAGATGCCCAGCTCTCTTCAGGTGTTTTTTAGGGATACATGTGTATCAACCACTAGATTCTCAACTGCAGTAAGGAGAGCAAGCTTTAAGATTGTACCGTACTTAGCATCACAATGCCTTTGGAGTTCAATACAAAAATAACCTAAGCTCACGCACAAAACCAAAAAAAAGCAAGAGAAGACCAACATCAAGATGTGACTGCGAGTTCAACATTTTTCCCACTGCCACTAAAGATCCTGCTCCTGCAGTCCTTATGGAATCGACCCATGCCAGTTGAGATTTTGACTGTTTAAAGGCACTCTTAGCACACTAAAAACTTGTTCAACAGCTCAAGAACAAAAACGAGTTAAGTTCTGGTGATGAGGCATTTCAAGAAACTCCAGAATATACCAAACCTGATATCAGGAAAACAAAAAATACAATCTAATTAAAAGAAAAATGTTCTTAAATTTATTTCAACTAACGAAAGAGGTCATAAAAATGCTAAAATACTTGAGCATAAAGGCTCTGGAATTTACACAGACTTACTCTGTTCTTTAGAGCAATAGGGTGCATGTACATGCATTAAGAATCATACCAATTCCACCTGCAGTGTGGACTTCAGGCATGCAGGAACTGTAATGATCGATTTACCGATGCTAGAGTAGGATCATTTTATTTTTTCTTTCTAGGAACTCAGATAATCAGCTGATGATTTCAGAGTACATATGCACAGCATAAGGCATAGCATCATAAGAGAAATAAACATACTGCTGAACATCTCTCTAAATTGCATCACTTCATTGACAATTTTTTTAAATACTTTTTGAATAAACTTTGCATTACACTGATTTCTAACACTGCCATAGTTTGGGTTCAGGTAAAGAAAGTTCTAAATTACCAGTTAGCATCCACATACTTCAGCTGTAACAACATTTTATTATATGCAAGCCCCAAAGCTCTCAAGAGTATCTGAAGTTCAGCAGAGGACTTAGTCACAAGATTTAAAATCGTTTCTCTTGTGATGCCCAGGACTATCTAGTTTTGATGCTAAACAGATCTGCAGACGTTTACAGCTACACCTTAATACCTTGAAACATTTACATCTCTAATAGTGTACTTTTTTAGATATTGTTTCCAAAACAAGTGGTTCTTAGCCACAGCTTAAAAACCAAATAAAAAGGAAGGGATGGTCTCAGTATGGTGTTACATAAAGTTTTTAATTCCTGATTCCACTTGTGCAAATATACAAGTATATTTATTTGTCCACTTATGAATCCAGCATGCAAAAATGTGTGTTCATCTAGCTTCTGAGCTGCGCAAGTCACTTTTACCAGAACCACTTTTTTTTTAAATTTATTTATACCAGGCTAAGAGGGTATGTCCATTTCTTTCAAACCAAGAAAACATGGCTTAGAAATTGTCAGCTCAACACCAAGATTATCATAACACACTCTACAGTTGTTTACCAAATGAACTCAGAAACTACATCTACTGCAGAAATGTAGTTCTTTCCTTGAGAGAAACTTTTCATCACAAGCACAAGGCATTCGTGCTCCAGTAGGTGCCCTTCCTGTGATTTGCAAGTAGAGTTTAAAGTGTTTTGATCCACAAAGCCATCAAACAATCCAGACATACCCATTTAAGCCTTTCTCTATTCAGAGAGAATATTCTTCAGGATGTTCTTTAATGCAAACCAGAATCTCAGAATTCTCCTTCACCTTACAAATTTCCAGAATGTGCAGAAAAGCCTAATTTTCCCCCAAGGCTACAGGGAGGATAGCCTGCTCTGTATTTACACTGGATTATCTCTTGTCCACCCACTTTTTTGTTTTCAAAAAGTTGCTGAAGTTTGTCTTTTTTTTCCTTTAGGCATCTGCCTAACCATAGAAATCTGCAAAGTTCTCATCAATACATGTGATTTGGACATAGGGAGGAAACAGTAATAACAGAAGAACATCAAGTTACCAGGTTTTTGCTTTTTTATTTTATTTTCATTACAGTCTGCAGCTTAGTAGAAAGGCACATTTTGATGCTTATTTTCAAAAACCTTTCAAAAGCCTTTTATGAATTACACACAGTACTTAAAAGATGTTGACCCACAGATGAACGACTGGGCTACTGGCAACTCACAGGGAGGTTCGTGCAGTCTGAAATGACATCAGCTAGTTTTTTTGAAATTGGGTACATTATCTGACATTTAATTATTACATATTCTGGTTACTCAAGAAGAATTTGGAGTAGTTCATCCTACTGTAACAATTAAATGACAGATACGCTGAATCAAGTAAAGATGTAACCAGTTCTCAAACTTATCTTGATGGTAAATGTATGATTTTGCAAGAGAAACAGACAGGAATGAGACTTGACAAGGGAGGGGAAAAGAGGTCAGCAGTCATCTCATCACCCAGGCCTTTTTGTATACTAAACTTCCTTGCTGTCTTTACAGAAACAGATGCAATACAAGCAATTCATAAAGCCCTAGCAACGTTTCTAAAAACAGAACGACACAAAGTCAAGTGCGGATTCTTAATCCTTACTGCTATCTAAAGTAAATCTAAAACCAGAATTACTTGGACCTAAAGATACTTCTTTTCATAAATTAGTTTCTGGATGACTATTAAGATTTCAAGTGTAATCCAGTCAACCTATTTTTAGTGAGATACCAAATAAAACTCTAGTTGGTGGTTATTGATGAAGAGTTAGTAAAGAGGATGAGAAAGCAGGATGAGATCAGGGAAAGAGTTCATGAATAAAAAATGACAACAACTATGGAAAAATTACACTTTAAAATGGAATATTAAGCTTGTGAATTCATTATTTTCATGCCATGCACATTACTTCCAGTAAAATCACGTATCAAAAAGTTATTTATACTTACATAGGCAGACACTCTGAAAACTGTAGAAATAATATTTATTTCTTTTGTTTCAGGATTCTTTTGAACGCTGAAATACAGGGGAATAATACATTCTTAATACATACAGTAAGCACTGATTATTAAATTCCTTCATGTAATAAATACATTTTTAACATATGCACCATGTTCATGCTTAGATTTGATCAAGTTCAAATTAATGGTTAAAATTCAACTCATGTCACATTGTCCATGAAAAGGCGCACTGACCATTGTTAGAGAACATGAATATTATGACATTCTACTGAAAACTGTTGAACGTATCTAGCCACCTGAGTTAGCCACCATTACCCAGGCCTAGATGACTCCAGTATAAAGTTTGCATTTTGATAGCTCTGAAAAGTTATTCTGCTAAACATTTTGTAAAACTCTTTTCACATGTTCTTTGGAAAAAAAAACTGTGAACTCCATCTTAGTACAGACTACAAGAAGTAGCAGTAGTACTGGTGAAGAAATGCAGACTTTAGCTCATTTTTAATGAATATATAATTATAGTTTATGTTAATTTTTCCTCCTTTTGAATGTTGTATATATAGACAGCTATGCAACTTAGGATGGTATTAATTCTGAAATTTTATATTTCTAGACTGTGTTTGTTATGAAGACTGGCATTTCTTCTGTCATAATTACTAATAACACTAAGATATTACTGCAAAGCATCTCAACATATTTTAAAATCAAATATTTTAAATCTGTGATTTTTTCCGCAGGTGTGCTTTAAGTGATACTTACATTTCTTCATAAATTAGGTCGCATAACTTCTATTAATTTATCTGTTTTCACAGATTCCTATTTATATAAACTCACTATGGAGCAGTCAAGCCTTATAAATTCGATACGTACATGGTTCCAAGAAATGCATAGCTCAAAACCTGCCTTGTCACCGACAGGTTCAGTTCCCGGGAAAGGCCCCAATGTAGCCAAGTTGCTAGCGGATGTGTGTTAAGCACAGTCCAGTTGTACACCGCACTAGCTCCAAGCTGTCTGTGGCAGCAGTCCCCTATTACCACTGTTTTGCAAAGCTTCTTTTTATAAGAACAAACAAACCCCAAATCAATCAACATTGTCTTTGTTGATTCGATCTCTCCAACGAATAAAAGAAATTGACTCTCCAATTAACTGATTTCATCTGTAGAGTAATGACACACATATGAATTAAGCCTATACTGTGAAGTTGATCTTTCCTGTGGTGAGTCAGCGAAGAGGCTTTCTCAGAATTTTTTTTTGCAACTGACATGTTGATATACTCAACAGTGGATTAAGACGGCATTGCTGAAACTGGTACTGGCCCCAGTTGTCTGCCTTACCACCCCTTTAGAGATTACCGCCTTCCCAGCAGGGACAGCTCAACTGGTTCGTGACTCAGCTTCTGAACCACCGCAGTTTACAGACCAGCATATAAAGATAAACTAACATGGATGTCAGTTTATGCTAACGTACCAGGCTGTAAACTGCAGCAGTTCAGAAACTCTTTAACCATCCCAGCTGAAAGAGTGGCAAATTTCAGAACAAGGTATAGAGGGTTAGTGGGGTTAGAACTTTCTGCCATATATCACCACTCCCAAAAGCTAGTATTTATGTTACTCTGGCTTCATATTTTCATGTTTGAAAACAATGCTTTCAATTTCTGGTTTCCTAATTGTTATGTTATATATATCTAGGATACCAAAGTAAGGGGCAACAGAGAATAAGTCTTCCTATTTATTCCACTGCCTTGAGAAATTTTCCCCTTGTAGTTAGCTTCCTGCAAGTCATTTTTCAGACTGAGTGTTTATTTCTAGTACTCTGGTTATTTTTTAAGGCAAAATAATATATCTGCCAAAATCATATGAGGTTCTCCCCTTGCTGATTTGAAAGAAACCAGAAGGTTGCCTTTGACAAGCTCATTTGCTCTATTTCTTTTTTTTTTCTAAAAGGTTTTAGAAAAAATCTACCTTGTCTTCTTGAAGAGGATAGTATTTCCTTAAAAATAGCCTTAATACCGCTCTTTGTGCTTTCAAATTATTAACTTCTAACTGAATATGGTAGTTCCCTCATCATTTTAATGTACATCTATTCTCTTTTTATGAAGAGCAAACTTCCTCATCATCTCTCAATTCACTTTGGGTTCTATTTATAGCCCAACCTTACTGGCAATATTTTATCAGGCTTTCCAAACACTAGAAGAACAACTCAATGCTTTCACATAAATTCATTTATTATGAGGGAAAGGACATGGAGATGGCACAGAAGGAAGAAGAGAACAATGACTACAAGATACTACAGCAGCTGTCACCATGGAGAGACACTGCCAGAAAAATCAGGGGTTAAGTACAGAAGACAAGATTTATTGACACAGATTCATAGATTATATTTGAAATAACAAGTTTTTGTCATGTAAATATATTCTTTAACTAAATGAAAAATCCTACAACAAGGTTTTTGAAATTGTTTAGCTTACACAGGATATGACACTTAAAACTAAAATTTTGGATGGATTCAACTGGTCAGACTAATTACTGCTGGATTAGTAACAGACAAGTTGTGCATTAATTCATTAGGAAGCAATTATTACTCTTTGTAAAAAGGAGAAAATGCCTGCCATTTAATAGTTGTATTTGGATGTTCCTAGCTGTGCTTGTAAAATATCTAGAGTGGTTAATTTCAAAAGCTTGTTGCGTTCTCTCATACCAAAGTAATACACATGGAAATGCTTTAATCAAATGAAATCTCAAACCTTTTGACACTATTTTCAATGCTAGTGCCTTGCAGTTAGAACTCAGGAAAGGCCAGGAGAAAGACTGTAAGAAAGAGAAGTGAGGAAGAGCTTGCAGTAGGTCTGCCACTCCCGGCACTCAAGACATTTTTGTGGAATTCTTCACGCCAAGGCTCTTATCCATAACAAAAGCTGTTACAGGACCAAACAGTGGTGGTTTATACCTCCATAAGAATATCATGATTAGTCTAAAGTTCATTTATGGGGGCTAATTTTTCAATGCACGTCAGCTAGCAGCTAATAATTATTGTACTATCCATTTGTTTTTCATCAAGCCTTCTGAGCCCTCAAGACTGAAAAATTAAAGCTTAAGAAGAGTACAGTTTACATATTTTTTTAATACCATGATAAGTTTTTAATACCACTTTACAAAGAGTAGAAAGTACCCAATGCGACTGCAATCCAAGATGAAAAGAAACCAGCAGGAGTACAGCAGTCTAGAAAAGAAGAATTTAAAGAACAGTTGGTTTTCAACAGGAATTTGAAGGTGAACTGTTTGGGAAACAGAATTTAAGACACCACTACTCTCATTAGCAATTGTCTACTGGAAATAAGAGGCCATAAGAAAGTAACTTCCATTGCTTTATTTTCTGGTGCAAAAATGAAGTAAGTGACACAGTGCACAGCATGGACTAGAGATTAGAAATTAAGTCAAGACTGTGACACAAGTGTCCCTCATCAGAGTTGCACTGCTCCTCCTTTCACTGGCTTTATCTCTCTTCAGATGGTGGTAACAAAACGGCAACATCATTTTGGATAAACTGAGGGCAGGGGGAAATGAAACGAAGCAGGAGACAACCATGATTGTGAAGGGGAGGAAAAGTCTGAAATGTCAAGATCAAACGCTTTACTCATGGGACCAGCAGAGAACTTAATATCAAAGGAGCAAGAAAAAAGATTTAGTTAAATTATTTTTCCTTTTCAACTGCTAGTCGCTCCACTGGCAATGAGAAACCAGCAGTATTTTTCCTTTCCAACTGCTAGTCTGTATTAACACCAGCTCCACTGGCAGTGAGAAACCAGCAGGCTTTTATAGGCACAGAAATGGAGAGACACATAGTAGATAAATATTGAAGATGGGTTACGTCACATGAACTGAGTAGATGTACTTCAAAACTTGGAGGATTGAAAGGAAGCTGCCAGCTGGAAAAAAACCACAACACCTAAGTACCAAAAAAACAGAAGAATGGATCTTGAAAGGTCTTCTTCTGATATTGTATAAAGGACAGAAGTAGCACACTAGAGAAAAAAATACAGAAATATATAAAGGACCAACAGGGAACAGGTTGAGGGTATAGGAAAAGCAAACCGTGAAAGCAGGATGGAATTGTGGGGAAGATCTTGGCAGATGCTTTTTTTTTTCCTAAGTAACAAGAACAAGAATCCTTATTGAATTTTACAGCAGGAAAAGGGAAAAGATGTGGAAAAGGTTTAAGAAGATAGGAAGGTAAAGAAGAGGAGTGGCTTAGAACAAAACTTGAATATGTTTAGGAGAAAACAACTCAACAGCAAAGGGAAGCAATAAAGTGAAGGAACTGCTTGGATCCGTGCTTTGTCCTAGGTCAATTCAATAACACAAGAGCAGCAACAGCTGTAGTCAAGGCAGAATCCACTAAGGCTAAGGATTAGAGTAACACACAGCTTGTTTCAAGTGCAGAGTGAACTATTTAAAAGAAAAGAGAGGGTAAAGCTAAAGCACTGATGGATGCTTTTATGTCATATTCTGTATTTCTGAAGAACCCACTTGATTTCCATCTACACATGATATGAAAATATCAAAACTAATCACACTAATAAGAAAGCTCTGGTGACTAACAACAGTATTCAGATTAACACATGCAGCAATCTAAGTTCATTATTTCTAAAAGGTCTTCTTGGAATACTGATAATGCTCAATTTCTGTTTCAGTGGTTTCTCTAGAAGTATCGATGGTTCTACTGCTATTTTAATAATTCATTTTAGATGACCCTGGGAAGCAGCATGTGACTAAATCAACACGCACCCTGAAAAGTACTGACCATTAGAAAATCTGAAAGCTGTTTAGAAGTTATTAAAGATTTGTAAGCTTCCTTAGCGAAGTATTACAAAAAATCCCCAAATCAGCCAGATATTTTGTTTTAAATATTTTGTTTGGATACATCAATCTATGCACAAGTGCTACAGAAGTGAAGAAATATTCAGGTGATTAAGAATCACTGGGTCTAATCCTTTCACTGTATCTTTGTTCAGACATATAAATTTTACTCTTAAGTTTATCCAAAGACATATTAAGAACAGACTTAATGATGAATACATCTTACATGATTTTTTTCCTAATATGCTTGTGCACAGTCTTAAAATAGAAGATGAAGTAACAATTGGGCATCGCACCGTTCCAAACAGAACTGAGCAGGAAGAAAAATATTAACTCTTACTTTAAGCAATTTGCAGCCTTTGTAGTGTACATTGTAGTGCATTACTTAGTATCCATATTATCAGAGTTCTTGTACTCTCTCTCATTTCAGAGGTCTGCAATTGTTTTCCATTGTTCAGGTTAATATTCTTCTTTATACTATCCCACAAATACTTATTATGAGTGGCATAGTATAATAAAATATAAAGTATAAAATTTTAGTAATATAATTGACAATCTTCATATCCCCATTAGCTTAGCTAGGAATGAGTCTTTGCATAACCAATGGGGATATGAAGAGGAATCTATACTCCATTTCCCACTAATCGGGAAATAAGTAGTCTTGTCAATTGAAGAAGTCAGCATACAGACATATAAAAACAGGCTAAAAAATTGCCTTTTTTTCTGAATTTGAACCTCTGTTCAATCACCTCTAATCTCAGGAAAAAAAACCCATACAATTCCAAATAATTCCATACACCAGACCTGGCAAAAAATGTGTGTTAGTCCACTGTGTCATGTTAACAGCCAGATTATATCACCCTTAGCTGTACGCTGTGAGAAATGTATTTGTGGAATTAGGAATGCCAAAATCCAACTGTATTTAAAAAAAATAAACAACAAACAACAAAAAACCCCAGATGGAATAAAATACATACAGAACTAAAAATGTCAACTGAAGTATTTCAATTTTTAAATCCTAAGCCAAAAGCAGCTTGAAAGTAGTCCAAGTCTATACATCCAAGACTTAATTGTTGATATTTTATCAATGACAGTAGGAACACAATCTCATTCCAATACCGTGCCGTGTTTTTAGTAGATGATTACAGAAACAAAAATCTTTAAAATGGGAGTGAATTATAAAACATCAATGCCTATATATGTAATATAAAAACAATTTTATGTGGGACAGATGCCATTAAAATTGCATATATTTTGCCATTGAACTACTACCATTGTTACATGGTGTTTTGATAGTCGAAGACAAATAAGCTTGCAGATTGATTACATAACAGCCTCATTTTTGAAGCAGTAATGTACAATAAATTTATACAAATTGACACAAAGCATCTATGCACAGCACATACATACACAACTGCATAAAACAGAAAACATTTACCTCACTAAGTCTTTATATAAAGCCTTTGTAGTTTCTAAGTATGGGCCAATTGCATCTTCAAACTGGCAAAGAGTTCCTCCAATGCAAAGATGCTTAAAAAGACAGAACAGAAATTCTTTCCGATCCAATTCACTGAATAAGTCATAATGGTCCGAATCTTCCAGAAGCAAGACCTTGTGGAACAAGAATATAACAAAGAAGTCAAAGAGATGAAAATTTCTTATTTGAGATGAAGTTTATAGACAATACAACTATTTTGCTGTATGTTACACAGAGTTTACGTCCATATAAAATACATGAACCAGGGATGGAAACAAATAAGTACTTTTCTCTAAATCCTTCTTCCAATGATGCAATTATATTCAAGATTTATACATACAATATAAAGCAGAATCACTGTCAGATTTTTGCCCACAAGACATAAGGGAAGATTTATCAAGAGTCTTGTTATTCACTCACTACTTGCTCATCACACTAATGAAACAATTGATAACCTGAAAATAATCTAGTGATACTTGGCAAGTCGATCACTGCCAATGAGTTTGTCTTTTGTAACTTTACCTACATTTGCTTATTTACTCTAAGTTTACACAGTTATCTCATATCCGTAAAGAAATTCCCAGGATGTCCCAGAGGAGATCACTCAAACTCACATCATTCTTTACTGAAGGCTCTAGTGAGCCTTTATCTGTAGCCTGGATTAACCAGACATGCTATCCAGCTGCCTCCATGCATCTCACCTGCCTTTTACTACAATATTAAGTGAACACAGAGGACTTGCTAGATCAGTCCCAACACTGTGCACTGTAAGGGTGGACAGGAATTGTAACTCGGTGTGGCTACAAGACATTTGAGTCACATCGACCAAATTGCAGATGCAAACACAGGAAAACTGGTCAGAGCTAGACGTGAGCATACTGTTCTCTGGCCCTCTACAACATCACTACACAGCCTGAGTAAAAAGGGGTCAGGGCAGCAGCTCTTGTTGACGGCCAGCTCATATGTATCCCAACACTCTTCTTGGTTGAAGCAAGAGACGACGTGGGAGGCAGGAAAGAAAGACGGAGTTTTGCAGCTGAGAGCCCACCTGTGACACCGTGTGACAGACAGTTTGCTGCTTCTAATAGTCTACTGTCCTGGGGCGCTGACTAATTCACTCCCACTCTCAAGTTCTGACGTCATTCCTGGAAGATTCTTAATTCTTTCTGCCATTTTAGGCCTTACGACCAGGAGCGACGTTCATTTCAAACAAATGTGAATCCTTCCACTTGCAAATGCAGACACACACATCCCTTCCAAGGGAAGGAAAAAAGGAAGGAGACTGAAACTCCAATGATTTCTTATTTTAAATGTTGCCTCTGACTTTCCTACATACAACATGGAGAGAGTCCAGCGGAGGGCTACAAGGATGATGAGGGGACTGGAGCATCTCCCCTACGAGGAGAGGCTGAGGGAGCTGGGCTTGTTCAGCCTAAAGAAGAGAAGGCTGCGAGGGGACCTAATATATGCTTATAAATATCTGAAGGGTGGGTGTCAGGAGGATGGGGTCAAGCTCTTTTCAGTGGTGCCCAGTGACAGGACAAGGGGCAATGGGCACAAACTGAGGCACAGGAAGTTCCGTCTGAACATGAGGAAGAACTTCTTCCCTCTGAGGGTGACGGAGCACTGACACAGGCTGCCCAGGAAGGTTGTGGAGTCTCCTTCTCTGGAGATATTCAAGACCCGCCTGGACAAGGTCCTGTGCAGCCTGCTGTAGGTGACCCTGCAGATGACCCACAGAGGTCCCTTCCAACCCCTACTATTCTGTGATTCTGTGATTCTGTACTTGATGGTGCCTTAGATGTATATACACATGCATGTGTGGTATTTATTAACTTTGTGTTACCATGTTAGCAGTCCTATGAAAAAAGGAAGATTATTGTAGATGCTGGAACTGGAAAACAAGAGAAATAAATTATGTGAACTGCTTGTAGGTACAGAGAAATGGTCTACTATGTAAGTACCAGTCACATACCTGAGCCATAATAATCACTTTGCTTCTAGGCTTATAGAAACAATCATCTCAGATCTCTCGCTCTTGGATGAATTGGGTTAGGATCCTGACTGTTTTCCCTCATTAGGATGTATAGCAGATGTGACATGTTAACTTAATTGTTGCAGCAGAAGCACAGAAAGATGCCACGGGGAAATCTGTTGTCTTTTTTCATCCTCATGTGTTAGAAAAAAAGATAATGTTTTGACTGGACC
>Ga0181612_142493_pt1 | contig 13062 bp, 6 predicted proteins | sample HoacroProtozoa21_FD_119630 | JGI IMG/M metagenome (GOLD analysis project Ga0181612, IMG submission 119630) | Hoatzin crop microbial communities from Cojedes, Venezuel. Combined Assembly of Gp0051906, Gp0051904, Gp0051908
CAGGGAGTGGCTAAGCAGTGTGTAGGTACCAACCACGGCAGCTCTCCATCAGGCCTGCCACTGCTCTTCTCTCACCAGTGACCTCTTTGGGCTCTTGTCAAATCTTCTTCTTCAGCAAATGTGGCCATGTAAAGTCAATGAATCGTAGCCCGTGCAGCCAGCATACAGCATGTTTATTTTAGTAGATTTGAACATATAAATATGTGCTCCAGAAAGGGATTTTTTCTGCCGTTTTTATCATCTCTGCTTATGGTGAACTTACCTGAATTTTGTTTGCATTGTGCATTTACTTGTGATAGGAAATCCTTTTTCTTAATCCGGGTCCACAATTTGTGGAACTCGCTGCCACCCTCGGTTTCCCCATCACTAATGCCAGGATTTTAACAGTATGAAAAATGGCGTGGGGAAAGGGAGTTCTGTAAAGATATGAGGTATTCTTGGAAAATAACAAGCAAACCCATGCTTAAACCAGTCAGAATTAAAAACTACAAAATAAAAAATAAAAAGGGATGTGAAGCCTTATGCTACTGTATACTGACCAATTGTTAACTAATTTGGGGTCAAGGAAATCTTTTTCCCAGTGTTAGTTTATTATTCAGTTGAAATCCTCATTGTGTATTAACAAAAGCAGAAGATGACGATCACTGCTGCTGCACCGCTCTGATGCAGCGTAACTCCTACAGGTTTGACTTCAGAAAAACGCTACTACTTTATTTGTTTAAACAAGTATTACATAAATTTGAATAATGAGAAAGACTAGCAGTATTTAAGAAACACTGATGTTTACATGAAACTAGAAAGCTCTGTTTTGTTAGCATTAGTGAGTAGGTAATATATATTTGTACAGTAGGGTCAAGCTTTAATAGTTTGATCTTTTGGTTAATTTTTATTCTACAGGATAATGGCTTAATGCAGTAACCCAATTTAACAGTCACTTCTCACTGCTCATTTGAATTTTCTGTGATACTTAAATGGTCAAACTTTTATTAGTTTTGGAAGAAGAGACGCTAAAAAACAGCTCTTCCAGAATTCTTTTTCTATGATATCTCGTATTTTGCTGGTAGGGAGATTCTTTTGCTGAGGAATTGTAAACTCTGGTAGCAGTCAAAACTGGCCTTATTTAAAATGGTAAACTGCCTCTGACCCAAGACTGTTTTTCATCTTGACAAACACAAAAGCTGAATATAAGCAAAACTGGTTTCTGTATTTATTACTTACTTGATCTTTCAGAAATACTACTTGGCACCAAGTTCCTCAGCTCTCTTGGCCATTCCAGCCTCCTGTGGTGCCTCTTGGTGACAAAGAATTTTGTGACACATCGATTATTACTTCTCACCTACATTGTGACGCTTCACAAAGTGGTACTCCAGGTCATGAACTTTTCCTTCTCTAGGAGCCATGCGATGCAAAACTGCTGACGAAACGTGCCGTTTGGTTCATGCAGCTTCCCCATAGCTCCCACCTCCTGATGTGCAGTGTCCTAACAGCTGTAGTTATATACAGTGGCACTAACATTCTGTGTAAATTGTATTTAAAATTTCAGAGAATTCTTACCCAGTGAGATACTATTTTTGTGTTCATTTTCTTAGAAGTACCTAGAGGTAACAGTTGGGATCGTGACCTTGTTAGAAGAGGAGCTATAAAGATTACTTCTCCTGTGACTACACACCTAATGAAACAAAAAAATGACATCTTAAGTACTATCTTTTAGCATTGGAGGGTGAATTGAATATAAGGAGGTGAGATTAAAATCCTACATGCCATTTCTTCAAAATTACAAATTAAATTTGTGAGTTACTCTATACAGAAAACAAAGAGTTCCTATATGTGGACTACATGCTATTGAATGCTAGCAGAAACAGCTAAAATGTTTTCATCTTAAGCGGAGTATGTTTCTTTTACATATGTGCATTCTTAAATTAAAAAAAAAAAAAGGTAGGACTGCTTTCATTTGCTCTGACACAGGGATCTGAATCTCAGCTAAGCTTCATCCTCCCTTCAAAGATGAGAAGGAAAAAGCACCTCCAGAGAACAATGTGTGACTTATTTTAGACAATAAAATGTTAAAATAATAAAATGTTATAATAATCAACTGCCTTGTGTAGGTATCTTTTTTTGTGTGTCAGGTGGCTCTAAGGGGCGCCTACAAAGATTAACTCAGGCTGAGATATCGAATTCGTAGCAGTCTCAGTCTTCGAGATGAACCCAACTTTTACGTATCGTAGGTACACAATCTGACTGACGTTTATTCTAGTGAACAGTGGGCTTTAAGTCAATTTTGTTATATTGTAGCATTAAAACAAAATATACATCCTCTATTACAGAAGAGGAATGCAATCTGCATCTGCGTGACCTGTTCACTATGTAACTTTGTACTGGTTTTGAGGAAGGAAGCAGCATGTGAGAAATCCTAGCAGAGCAGATGCTACGATTCATAAAGATTGGGATGACTGAGAAGGGCAGTGCCAGCCTGGAATAGCACTCCTCGCTGTGACTTACAGCGGAGCTGCAGCACTGGTTTATTCTGGGACAGCAGAATGTGGACATGGCAGCTGAAATTCAGACCTACTGCAACAGCAGGCAGACAAGAAGGGAGCTTCCCTACAGGGCTGAGTCACTGGAGGGCGGGAAGGGAGGGAGGGAAGGATGGATGGAAGGATGGAGGGATGGAGGGATAACTGCCCCCTCTGTTGCAGTCGTGAGGAACTGAAGCACAAAGACACCAGACTCGTCACACAGGTGTCTTTGGCAGTTAGGTCCCGTTACTGCTCCACTGCTGGCTTGTGTTTTGAAAACACGAGGGTGACACCTCTGCGACACAAGAGCCACATCAGGCAAAGCAAACAGGCAAGTCCCCCAGAAGAACCTTTGACCCTCTGAATCCAACCACTCCGAGACCTGCTAGGGAGTTCCTTTTCCTTAAGTACTTACAGATTTAAAGAACAGCTAACGCATGTCTCTCGTAGTGTTAAATTTGATGACAGAGCTAAATCCGCTATGGTCTTGGACAAATCCAGTTGTTGTTGAGCAACATTGCCTCCTGGTGGTAGCACCAAGGGTCTGCAGAACAGCATCATTTGCACAAAGTCCAAAACCTGCTGTAAAAGCATGCTTCCTTTTTGAATTCAGGCCCAACTAGAGGAAGTGAAAGAACGTTCTTTTCACCAGGACATCAAGACAAACTGGACTGGATTTAACTGGTCTGAGTGAAGGACAAACAGCTGGATGCCTTACTGAAACAGTTCTCTAATGGCACGCCAGCAAACAGAGCCTGTGGAGACGCTTAGTGAGACGTTCAAACAAAGAAAATCAGTAAGATGTACCCAAGCGTTCACTACACACAGCGATGAACCGCGTAAGGTCTGAAACACGTCATAATCGTGGGACACAAAGCGAGTGGCGACGTGCCTGAAACTGGGTACAAAGACACCAGAGCAGACGTGACGTCCAGCGAGTTCTACGCAATTGAGTTGTCAATCACAGAGAACAAGAGCAACAGCAAACAGAAATGCCCAACTAACTTTCAAGTGGGTTATTATTTTGCATAGCAGTGGGACAAGAATCAAATGGATGGATTTCTAATTCCAAGTTTTCAAGAGAAAAGCAAGAGGTAAAGCCAGCTTCATGCAGTTGTTCAAGGCCCAAGAAATCAGGAGAACAGCCTGGGATTACTGTGAGTAGGATTTTGATTAGGTTATGCTTCAGATGACCCAGGAGAAAGATTTAATATAAGAGAACATAGAAAGATTGAGAGTGGCAGTGTAATGCAGGGAAAGATTTTAAAAATACCAATTTTAGAAATTAATAACAAAATGGTGGCGGGTACAGGAAGTGAATGTGTTTTAGACTCAGTTTCCAGTAACTAGTCAGAAGAGGACGTACTTTAAAGTTAGCAGTGCAGTACATTGTAGATTTTTAGCCCTCAAAATGCCTGAAAAGCATCCAAAAACGTTTGGGAAACATTGAGAAATCCAACATTTCCACAGTGCTTGTGGATGTTCAATCATGAACAGGGTCTGACAGACAAGAACAAACAAATGTGGTAACAGAAGGTTTCTGTGAAGCAAAAGGTCTTTCTGTATTTGGCAGCAGTAAGCAAAAGCATCGTGCAGAAGGGGGAAAAACAATTGAAAGTTTGAATTAATCCAAGGATATCTTTTCTTACACTGGAGTAAAGTCGAATGGTGACACCTTTCCAAAATTAGGGGGGCTCAGTTTGCTGCAGCGGAACATAACAAAACACTAAACACCAGCTGCTCGCTGCTCGCTTATGGACCAGTGTCGGTTCCGGGTACCATGAACTGATGAAAATACTAACATGTGCTGTACTACAAATTACTAGTAACTATTTAAAAAGTTATATCCTAGGCAGGAAAAAAATAATTCTTTCCGTGTGATTGAGCTCGCAGAGTAAGCAGCCATCCCTTTTGCAGACACAACAGACATTCCTTCGCGATAGCACGTTTGTTATCAGGCGAGCAGCGCATCGTGTAACACGGAGCCAAGATCACTTGGCTGGTGTAGGCTTAAGCCTAGACTCGGATTTCTTACAAGCATAACAGCATAAGCAAAAGGGTTTCATGCTCTGCCACGATAAACCATTATCAGCTAACTGGCATGTGGATTTAAAAATGTGTTTTTAAAAATAATACCAAGATAAGTACTTAAGACTAGCTTTATGGGAAATTTTCCAGAAGTAGTTAAAGGCAGTCGGTTTTACACACAGCCAACGTTGCTTTTTTCACAATTAAAGGAAATTCAAGGAAAAAAAAAGTTCTTTAGTAATAGCTTTAGAAATGTAAGTGTTCTTTATACTAACAATGACTGGGGTTAGAGACTTTATATGGTGCTCAGCTTCTAGCAAGATCTGTAGGTGACACAAGCTGGCAAAATGACGCTAGACTAACACAAGCAACAAGAACCTTCCTATCTTATCCTAGTTGCTTTGGAAAGGAAATACAATCAAGATGTATGACATATATGGGATAATTATTTTCTGATTATTTATTAGGATCTGCTAAGAAGACTTCACGAAATCACTGGGATCTCTACAAAGGCACAGTGTCCCAAGCTAGCCCTTTCCATTGGAAGGCTGATGCCCAGAACTGCAGACTGGAGGAAAGAAATCTCCTTTTCCCGCAAAAAAATGTTAGATGATACAGCATATTTTAATAGCAGAAACATTTAAGCACTACAAAATGCTAAAGCTATGAAGTACAATCAGACCAAATTTCTTTAATTTAAAGCATTTTATATAGTAAAGGGCCAATCCTTCCCGCTAGGTAAGCTAGAAGGAGCTGGGAGTCTTCACCGATTACCTTGCTGAGCCGAAGAACTCTTCCTCCCCTGAGCTACAGCTATTCCGATGCAGATATGAAGGCAGCATCCTCACTGAATGGTAGCTGGGGTGGGGTTAAAACCAAAACAAACCCACAACCAAAAAAACCAACCCAAAGCCCCACAAACCATGAAGGCACGCAGGAGTTACCTCAGGTATTTGGAAACGCTGGGTGATTTAGAGGTTGAGTTAATATGCCTTGGAAGCTAAAATTTAACCAAGCTGGCCAGTTTTCAGTACGTGATCTTAGCTTTAAATACAGCCACTTGGTTGATGTACGATTAAACACGGAACCTGATCTCTTACAAGCATAATAGAAGAAGCAAAACTGGTTGTTTTTTTTAAACAAATACTATATCATAAATACCTCAGTATTCAAACTCGTCTGAATTTCAGTTACTAGCTTTCTTAAAAAAAATATATATACCCCCAAAATGACTACAAACCCTAACGCATCCAGTTCTAGACTTCTCATTTTGACATAACGCTTCTGTGCACTTACTTGACCCATGATAAGCCTCTGACCTGGTTTAATGGGAGCTCTCCATCACCTGCCACCCCCAGTTCTAACACTGACACGTTCACTGACCATGCCTTCACCGGATCCTTGTTTCAGTAGTGCGGTTTTGTTGTTTTTCTACTGTCAACTGGTTGAAACAGAAAACAACAAGTTTATGTTTTAGTTACAGCACTCACACAGAATTGCCAAACATCTCATTTTCCGTAACATTTATTTCCAATGAAGATTAACAGCAAAGCGCCGATGAACAAGAAGTTATCTTCATTATCTGTCCTTAGGAGGATTAGGATTCTTGCGTCTTCTATGATACCTAGAAGGAAAAAAGGCTGTGGTGAATGCAGGCTTTGGAGAGTCTTTGATTCTCCTGATATTTCCCCCGCCCGGTGAGCGGTCTGGAGGTTACACAAGTAAGCAAAACACAAGACACACGAGCACAACCCATCGCCACTCGTTAGATGTCATCTCCGTTGTTCATGGAGTTACTTAACGCTACTCATTTCTACTGCTACATCTGCTACAAGCGCGCAACAATCCAATCAGTTCTACAGCTGAATAGGTAGAAAGGGTGCTGTTTATTCTTCAGCCTTTGTGTGAAGTTAATTTTATTACATGGTCAGCTGTTCCTTGGGCTAAAATGATTGCTACAGAACAAAGAGACTCGATATTTAAATGAATTATGTCAGATGGTACGTTACATAGTGTAATATTTTGCAGACAAACTAAAAACCAAATTCTTCACAACAAAAGTGATCCCTACTTTCCTCTTAATTACCCACCCTAAAACAAGGAAGATCCTGTTTGATGCTTATTAAAGTGACAGCTACCCTTTGGTCAGAGAAAGTTCTACCATTTCATTCCTTTTATCTACTCCCAAAACACAATAATTAGGAAGTTTTCTCTGGACAGAGAAAAAAAAAAAAAAAAGACAAAAAAACAACAACAAAAAATTCTGCCTGTATCAAGTCTCTGGAACTATAAAATTAGCAGCTACTAACAGGCATAGTAACATGGACTGGAAAGGAATAACACAAGCTAGAATGCCATTTGTTTCCATTAGCATATCTGAATGTATATAGCTCCTCTTTAAGCTCAGTCACGCGTATTTGCACCTCTCTTCCTCCTAGCTCTCTGAGTACAAGGCACACCAAGGTGAACTTTTTACCATTTCAAATGAAAAACCTCTACTATTCCTAAGTCTGAGGATCATCCCATGAAGTTTTTTTTTTCTGAAAAGCTGTTAAGGAACAGACAATGCATGTTTCCAAGATGTATTGGGTTATGTCCATTGAGGGTATTTTACATCTTACGCAACTTTAATTAATCACCTGAACCAGTAGCTAACTAGATGGTATGAGAAATTTCTACTCGACATATTTTACAAAAAAAAAAGTTGCAAAGGCTACCAAAGGGGCAGTGTTAAAAAAAAACCCCTTACAAAACAGTCTTCCATTTACACAACACTGCATTTATGCTTTTACGTAGTAGCTCATGTGCTAACAGCACCGTGTCTGACATGACTTATCCTAGGTTGAATCTGTTCATTAAATTATTCCTGTATTTCCCTTGACCTCCAAAAGGAGAAAACATTGAAAAGAAAACACTTACTGTCCCACAGGATACCAGCGATGTTTTGTTGTGTAAAACATCTTGCTGAGCTCTTCAATTGTCGGACCCCTCTTGTTCTTTAGCTCTTTTTCATTCAATCTGGATTTCAAAACTTGATCAAGGGTTTCTTCTGTATTATTCACTGGATCTGGCCGTGGTACGGGCTATAAAAACAGTAGTGCATATATTTCCTTCTTCTCCTTTTTTTGAAAAAATCAAAAAGCCAAGGTATATAGATAGTGTTACAATTTACTCTTAACAGCTGAAACCGAGGGAATGCAGAAGAATGCCTGTAATTGTAAAGGCTGTTTAGCACTCCCTGCCTGCTCCGAACAAAGCCACATGACTGGAGCAGATGTCTTAGAAACATCTAATTACCCCCCGTGCTACAGCTGATTACCCTACCCCTAAAATCAGCACTGCGCTCATCATTATTGCTGATCTCATCCATACAATCCACTAGATGAATCATACGCTTCAGTTCTACCACTACAAAAGTACTCAAATTATTCCAATTTACAAATATATTCATATTGATGATCATCATCATCATCGCTAAAAAAGCTTTTAGATGATTTCTACCTTGGAGAAGAATGTCACTTCCTAATTGTTTGTGCATCTGCTAAGACCAAGACGTTTGTTCTCGACCTGAAACCCAACTACTAGCACAGTTATAAATATTTTTCTTGTTTAGTCTTTTACGCCTCTTTTTCCCCGAAAGACACACAAATTTAAAAATACTAATATGTAACTTGCAGGCAAAGAGTGCTAAAATATGTTAAGTTTCTAATGGAGAATTTTCACATTGGGTAGTTCAGCAACGTAGCTACCATTTACAGGATTTTACTAGCGCATGAGAACTAGAAAAGTGTGTACACTAGCAAAAGTTTATCTAGACATACTTTCATCAGTGTAAAGAACATACTGAAAGTACTACTGATAGATAAAAATTCAATATTTAAAGTTTTTTGTGGAGTTTATGAACCCAGAGGGCTGAACGGTATTTAAAGCTTGAGCTGAAAAGAGCAGCGGCAGCACTTCTTTGTATCTCCTTGCCCAGACTGCAGCACCTGTACACAACTACAGCCTGCACTTCAAACACCCTCTTTGGGGAGTACGCTCATAGACCGGCACTAGGTTTCTCTGTAGCGCACAAGCAGCTGAGCGCCTCATTTAACTCTGTTTGAGTCACTATACACTGTGGTATCTGAGCATTTCTTACTCTGCGACTTTCCCTTAACTAACAACATGGGCCTCCTCACGGCAGCAGCTACGTTCATCATTCACTTACTTCACAGACGTGCTGATCACATACTAAAAAGTACCTCAGTATTTCAAATTGAAAAAAGATGCCCTGAAGACTCAAAATTCTGAACTATTTATGCCTTTACATGAGTAAGATATATGAACGTATACATTTGGACTTACTTTTGTATGCTCATATGGAATCTCAAGCGAAGGGTGGTAGCAGACAATCGTCTTCAAATCTGATGTCATTGCAAGTTCCACTTTGCTATAAAAGTAAAAACTTACATTCATAAATATATCCCTTACAATTTTCAGAAATGCTGAGCAACTGAACAACCCAAGTCCCAAAGAAAACCAGATCTGACTCCACATTTATGAATTCTTAAGAATCTTCTACAAAACACATCCTTATAAAAATAAGGCTCACAAATACTTCATCTGAACGTCCTCTTTTTTTTTTTCCCCAGCCATCTTCATGTTTTCTTTTTGGATGGAGAGGGAAAAAAAGGGCTAAAATAAAGTATTACAGGTAGCTGGAAATATGGGTTGGAAAAAAATCTTTAACACCTTGAATAATTGCCTATAAAACTATAGCAACAGATGTGGATCACGATCTCTAGGACAACATGCCTCTGTAAGAATGATGGCACCTACAAAAGAAAGAATAGGAAACAAAGCTCTGTTTGAGGTTCCAACTTTTATATTTGGTAACTGATGATGAACATGATGAACAAAAAGTCCTATTGAGAGGTTCCTTGAGGGAATATGACTTCCTCACCTTCTCAGCTTCTTCTTCCTTCCTCTTCCCATGACACATTAGCTTCCTAAAACCACGCATGGCACAGATGCTGTACAGAACCACAGAATGGTTTGGGTTGGAAGGGACCTTAAAGACCATCTAGTTCCAACCCCCTGCCATGGGCAGGGACACCTTCCAATAGACCAGGTCGCTCAAAGCCCCATCCAACCTGGCCTTAATTTGTATTGTCTTTCCTAGTTTCTATACAATTTTCCCATGCAGCAGCACAAAAACACCTGGACTTTGTCTTAACAACAAGCATCAACGAAAATGACTGCTCTCAGCTACTTCTGCTCTTCCACAAACAAAACTGCAGGTGTACTGGGGTCACCACCATGTTTAGAATGACTCCTGCATGATTTTTCATTACGCTTATTTTTTGAAATATTAACATAATCATTATTATGATTGGAAACAGTACTTTAGTTAAAACTATTACATATATCCAAAACTGGCAGAAGATGTATTTGATACCATTATATGACAACTTCACGACAGAGAAAGCAGCCCTGGAATAAACGTCACATGAAAAGCCACACATCAAAGCACATTTAAGTACCAATTGTAGTCTTCAGGGAGAACAGAGTACGTAGATTCACGGCAAGCATGATACACAGCTCCATCTACAAAAAAAAAAACCAACACAAGAACACTAATTTAAAAGCAAGCAGAGCTGTGCCAAATTCAAGAATGTTTACAATATCATTCTGTTCTAAGTCTTAACTGAGGATTATAACCACATTCAGTTTTAGATTAACAAAACCCAAATATCGTCTAAATAGATGTCCACTTTGCTACACAGATATCTAGTACAACCAAAAAATACAGTATTTAGGTAGCTATGGCCTACATTAACCTTTCCATTTGTATTGTTTTCCTAAGAAAAATCACAGTATGAAGAAAATACCTATAGATTTCACTATCAAAGTATATTCTTTATATATGCAAAGAATATTACCTTGTGAATTACAGGGAAGATCATAATTTCATTCATAGCAATATTTGTTATAAAAATCAAATTTGTACTTTGCTGGCGACTGCTATATATGCTATGCAAAACACAGAACTAAAGCGTCTTGGCTGCTGTAACACTAGAGAACTTTACCCCTTTCCCCGGGTTCCTGTTGCTCCAAGGACAGCAATCACAAGAATTACGAGTAGTAAAGGACAACAGCATCCAGGACTGTACTAAGGGGACTGAGGGAAGGGATTATCTCCCTCTACTTGGAAGCTGTCAGACTGCCTCTAGATACTATGGCTGGTTTGGGGCCCTTTAATAAAGATAAACTCGCATGAGTTCAGCGAAGGCCCGCCAGGATGGTCAGGGGCTGCAGCCCCAGCCCGGTGGGGAGAGGCTGGGGGAGCGGAGCTGGCTCAGCCTGGAGCAGAGACCTAACAGCAGCCCCAGCGACTACGTATGAGGGTTGGGGTTACTGAGGAGAGGGAGCCAGTCCGTTCACAGCGGTGCATGGTGGAGGACAGGGAACACCACCCGTAAGTTGAAACAAGAGGCTCTGACTGCATACGCAAAGAAATGTTTTCCTCATGGGGACAGCCAACCAGCGGGAGTGGGGCCCAGGCAGGTCTGTGCAGTCTCTGTCCTTGGAGATTTCAAAGACCCAGCTGGACAAAGCCCTGAGCAACCTGGTGTGACTGCAGAGCTGACCAGGCTTTGAGCAGCAGGCTGGACCACAGACCATCTGAAGTCCCTTCCGACTGAGTTTTCCCATGTTTCCATTCCCATTTTTTCACAGAATCATACAATCATTTAGGTTGGAAAAGACCTTTACAATCTTTAAGTCTGACCATAAGCTTAACATAAGGTGTTAAACCCCATACCACAGGCATCTTGTCTCCCACAACCACGTAGGTGTGCACGCCTAAGATGGGCTGGGGAGGTGCCTGTAGCTGACCTGCGCTGGCAAACCCCCTCCTTCTCTGCCGGAACCTGACACAAACATGGTGTCACGCGTACGTTTCTGAGTCCAGCGAAGCTTCTTCTCCCACTACACTTTTAAGAACTGAACTACGATCACAAGAACTAAGTCTTAGCATGTTCTGAGCTTTCTGTTTTCAAACAAGTCATAAAAAGGTCTCAACTTCTTTCTCACACGCTGTTTTATGTAGACCTTCTTTAGTTTTAACACAGACAGGATTCTTCTTGGCTGTTCATAACGGAGAGGGAGAGCATTCACTGTGTCAACACTGGGAAAGCCAAAAGAACCAAGAAGAAACTTTTGTGCAGCTAATTTCCTCTCAGAAATATTTTAGATCTAAAACTCTTAAATTTGAATTTAGATATAGCTAATATATTTAAATATATATTTGAGATATAAAATTCTTAAATTTAGAACTTCTGTTAGCACTTCCATGCTTTTGCTCTTCCAATTAAACCACTATTAATTATTAAGAAGCTGCGTTCTGGTAAAATATTACTGGAAGTAGTTCGTATTTCTTCCTAATATTTCTTTCCCCTCTGCGTGCACTAACCTCTAAAATGTAACACACACATTATATTTTCTCAGTTCCTGTCTTTTCTACCACCTTTACTATCTCTCCTACACCTTTCTATTGACATCTAAAACATGGACAAAAATATCACAAATAATATTGCCTGTTTTCACTTGTTCTCTGTTTATGTTAAGTAACAAGATTTTACTGTGGCCTTTTCTCACCAACGTTTGTAAGTCTGAAAAAAATAAATTCAAATCTTCAAATATAATCAGTGGTAAGTGGGATGACATTTACAAGCTAATTAATAAATTACAGGAGTGTCATACGTGGACTGTGGAAGCTTTAAAAAAAAAACAAACAAAAACCAAAACCAAATCAAAATATCCTTTAAGTATTAGCAGAGAACATGGAATATCAGACTTGATTCTGTTCAAATAAAATTCACTTCCACGCTTCCACTACTTTAAACAGTACAGGAAAGAGGCTCTATAAGAACAAATTTTCATATAGAACTTCTACATTTTCATCACTACTTACTCCACAGCGGGGCCTGCTTACAGGTTGCTGCTGAACGCATCCAAAAGAAGCTGGACCACGCACTTCTAAGTGATGTCGCCATGCTGGCAGCAAAAAGAAAACCAGTCCTGGGCAAAATGGAATTCAGACAGATATCGTATCCTTTATTTCTGCAGAACACCCTCTGAAAGAAATCAGTTTCATAACTGTTCAGGGTACAAAAGACCAACAATTCAGTTTCTTGAATATCTTCAGGATAAATAAAATTTGTGCAGCATATTCCCCATTATTTGTCAGCTGTTTAGAAATCCTTATTATTTAAGATACCGGCACCTGCCTCCTTAATAATCAAATGTGGTACAAGACTTTATTTACTGAGAGGTACTCTTTGAAGGTACATCATCAGCTTTAAACAAAGTTTCCAAGCTTGGGTCTTCTCACAGTTTTTCTACTGGTACTCACCTGCTAAAGTTTTACATCCTTCCTTCTGTGCACCGCACAGAACCATTCCTGAAACATGCTTTTCTTGTTCACGAGGTAAATATCACTGCCCAGTATAAAACCAGAAGTACTTCTAAATAA
>Ga0181612_126829_pt1 | contig 13061 bp, 10 predicted proteins | sample HoacroProtozoa21_FD_119630 | JGI IMG/M metagenome (GOLD analysis project Ga0181612, IMG submission 119630) | Hoatzin crop microbial communities from Cojedes, Venezuel. Combined Assembly of Gp0051906, Gp0051904, Gp0051908
CAATGACTACAGAGGGAACATAGACAGGGTAAGTATGTAACATGGGTGTCTAAGGTTTGGTGCGATGTATCTGACCCATGCCATGAGGTGGGTAATGTGAGGTCAAGAAGATTCACTGTCATTCCTTGCTGAGGTGAAGGTGGGTCTCTGTGTCATGCAGGAAACAGAAGTGTCATGCAGGAGACAGAAGTCTTTGTTATAAATTGTTGAGAAAATATCTATAAGAATTCAGATGAACCGCTGCAGAGATGTTTGGGAAGTGCAGTAATGCTTCTGATAATTCATGAGAAAGTTATTCCTGAAATACTGAGGCAGAAACAAAAATTATGAGAAACAAACCCACAGGCTGAAAGATATTTTCCAACAATTACAGCTGTATTAACTCTTGATAGACTATGAAACACACACATAGTATACTTATAGCAGCAGAGCACAGACCACTTGAATACTGCTCAAAAAAGTAAATTGCCTAATTGTGCTGTGCAGTTACTTCCCATCCAAATGGATGCCTTGCCCTAGGCTCTTCATATCTCCCAAGTCCTGTTATTATTAGCAGTATTTGTGGCTTCTGGATCTCACGATGAATTTGTAGTCTGGTGAGACCTCATTGCTGCTTCATTAATCTTTTAGCAAGGTAGGGACCAACTGGCCTTGGATGAGCCTGTATCATTGCATACAGAGCAAAATGCAATGGTAAAAAATGAAGGGCTTTCAGAAAGAGTACTTTTTTTTTGACATATTGTCCAGAGGGAAGTGGGGGAGAGAGATTTGGAAGAAATGTTAAAAAAGTGCTAAGAAGCTGTCAGTGTAATGCTGTCATGTGTTAATTAATGCAGGGGAGAAGATGATTATACTGAAATTATACAAATAGCCCTATCTCAGGTTAGCAGCAGTTGACTGGAGTTTAAATCACTCACCAAAATTAATTAAACATTGCATCCAAATGCCTTGGAAATTATCACAGTGCAAATCATCCCAGAACAATAGCAGGCCTCATCATTAGTTGCTATGAATTGGTTTACTTCGCTGACTTCAATACACCTTATCAAACCAGTGCCGTCAAACAATAGGAAACAATAATGAAAGAACTTCTTTCAAGCACCAAACAATTCCAGCAGCAGCTCAGGAGAAGAGAGAATATTGTTATCAATTTTCCCAGCACAAAGTCTCAGTGCTAACTCATGTCAGCAGACTAAAAGCCATGACAAAAAGAAAAGATAGCAGCCTCGGGGGCCGCCTCTCCACTCCTGAGGATATACCCAGAAATGGGCCAACGTTACTGCTCTGGGCCAAGGCAAACTTAGCCACCATCTCCCCATTCCACAGTAGGCCTGTGGATATTTCCCAATGGATGCCATCCACTCTTGTGGTTATACTGTCTGGAGAAAAATCAACGTCACTCACTCCAGGGACAGATGAGTGGACTTAAGTTGAAATGGGGCTGTCCTCAGATCACTAAGAGAGCATGAGGTACAAAGTCTTTGGAGACATCTGGGCTTCAGTAAGCTTTGGGGATCCCTCAGCTTCACAGGTAGCATAAAATCTCCTCCAAAGTCAGCAGGACTGTTGAAGATTGAGACTTCTATGTGTGGGAATGAGAAGGACAGTCCAGGAAAGGAGCACCTCTTTCACCCTACTGCACACCTCCCTTCTTAGTACCCAGGAAGGTTTCTGAGCAGAAAATCCTTAATCTTCCAAGTTGCAGGTAACACTAATCTCAAAAGCCTCCTGTAGCTGTAAAAGTAATTCAAAACTGTAGATGTTCACAGCTTGTAAATCTCCTTATGAAAGCATGCAAACCCGAGTAAATACAGGGGAAACCTAGGTACCCATCACCAGTGAACAAATTAAATTAGGAGCCAGCCTGTTACTAGTGTCCTTGTGCTACAAACTTGTCAAACACTCGTCCCGGTTAGACATGGTTGTGCCTTTTGTAGTGCATTTCCACTCAGCCTGCAGAGCCACCAGCCGAGCTAGTCACCTCAAATAAGTAAAGCCTTCAATCTTCTGCCCACCACATCACAAGCATGTCCCTCTCAGCTCATTTTTTTGCTGTCGCTGGGCTTTTTGACACAGGCTGTCTCTCTAGAGCTATGTTTGCTCCAGCAGTGCCTGGGGACTCTCCCATGACAACTGATGATAAGGTGAATTTGCTCTACATGACTTATAGTTACTGCTTCTCCCTTTGCCCAGGGACATCAGTCATTATTTCCCTCTCAGGAGTTATGCCAGGTTTCTGGCACTGGCACCACCTGGCACGTCACTAGGAGAAGGTGCAAATCCTCAGGATTTCCAGTGTCTCTCTTGGCTGCTGGACTCCCAGGCACTGGCCCCCAGTCCTTGTGGGTCTGGTCCTTGGGATATTGCAGGGTAAGCAGGAACCATCACTCAATTGCAGAGAGTTTTGCTGTGGCTGCTCTATCTCTCCCAATTTGCTTCTCCCTCTGGTTCGTTCCTCCCGTTCCTTTTTTTGCTGCACTCTTTTTCCCTCCCCAAAATGCTACAAAACACTCTTCCCTTCCCAGCACTCATTTTTGCAGCTTCTGTCCTTCCTGTAGCTTCCCTCTATTTATTAGCTCCCACTAGAACATGTCTTGGAGTATAATGAGGTGGAGGGTTAACAAAATCTTTGAGGTGGCTTCCAGGGTGGCCATCTCCAAGGTGCCTGTCAAGCCTGTGGACACCATACAAAGGTCCCCATTACCATTCCTGCTCCAATCCCTCTCCCCTGCAATAGGTTTCCCCTTATTTCTCTGTCTCCCTCCTGCCTTGGTTGACAGTATCCAGCACCCAGGGTGGAGAAATTCAGACCGGCCACCAACCCAGAAGACACTAACTCTCTGCTTCTCTTCCCCTCCCACGGCACTACACACAGCTGGGGAGGAGAAGCCTGCATGCAGCCAGGGAAGGCAGGGCAGGGCAGTCAGAGGGCAATCCACTGAGGTACAGGAGGCTCGGGAAGCAGCCTGAGGAGGTTTGTGGGCCAGTGGGCAGATGCTGTCATCTCACCCCATCCCTGCTCAGGCCCTAAAGCAAGGACCAGGGCAAGGTGTGCTCTTTGCCTTTCATCCTCATGACGACCTCAGCCATGATGCTGGACGTCAGTCAGTGGTGATTGGCTCAGAGCCTCTTAAATAATTTCTTTGTTAACAGTCCGTTAGAAACAATTTGAATCAAGAGAGAAAGTCAAGATCACTCTGACTTATTTTTTGATACAGGGCATATCTGTGGTTGTCATCTGGCCAGGTTGTTTCTCTCTGAGGATGCTTTGCAGTTTCCCTCTGTTACTGAAATCTGCTTGTTCTGGGCAGGATTTCAGCATCATGGTTTACAACCGGTATAGGGCCCATGGTTTGCTTGCAAGCCAAGAGGCTTTCCACCACCGGCAGCATGGTCCCCCAGGCACCTCTCTCCCACTCCAAACAACCCCGCTGGGGGCTGCCTGGGGAGACCAGGCCGCTTTGCGGTGCTACAGATGGCTACAATGCAACAGCAGACAACAGAGGCCAGGGACTGTCACCTCCTGCCACCCATGGCTCTGAGGTGCCTTAACCCATATTACGGCCAGCCGTAGAGCTCTTCAGTGCGTGCAGAACCAGAGTCGCAGCCCCAGGGTCTGCCCTGCGGGCAGGCAGGCAGAGCAGCACGGCAGAGTGCTGGCACGCTGCTGCGTTGCGGAGAGGCACCCCATGTGTGCATATGAAAGTCAACACAGGAAGGCAGCCCTACGGGAAAAACAACCTTCCTCTCCACTGCTGACCTTCGTCACCTCTTCTGTGAGTGATCAAACTCCCAGCTTTGCTCTGGAAACCTTCCAGAGCTGTAGTAATCTCTGCAACTTTTCTGTCTGCCTTTTCCTCTCTTTGTGGTGCTTGGCAATTTTCTCTTCTCATCCAGTTGTTCAAAAATGATCCTAATATGCAAGGGGCACTTACAAAAACAACGAATAAAAAGATGTTTTGTCCAAGAAAGAACTGAGTAGCATCATCTGGCTGGAGGAAAACTGCAAAATTTTAATTACTATGTGAGTGGCACACACAGAACGACATGATTTCTACACGTGTTCAAGGAACCAGCACATTTCTGATGTAATTACTGTGCAGCTCACAGCATTAGGCTTAAACAGGAGCAGTAAGCAGTGACAGGAGATTTAGAAAAAGAGAATGTGACATCTAGGAGGCTACAGTTCAGAACAATGCACCAGACAACCGACTCTTTAAAAAAATAAGCATAGGTACCAAAAAAGGAATAGAGAAAGGAGTAGAGAAAGCCACAAAATCGTCAGAAATGGAACCAGGTGGGAAAACTGATGAGGCCAAATCACTCTGAAAATGCTTTTGTTTTGGTGCATGCAGGCTGCCTAGCGGGAGCATGGGATTCGTGCAGCAGCCATTGCCCAGGAGCCTCTCTAAATACCTAAAATGTGGCAGAACACAAGCCCCTGTCCCTGTGGCGTGGGAACTGTGCAAGTTTGGGTGCAAGCCCAAGCCTGGTCTGTTGTTTCTGTATCAATGAGGTGGTCACTGCCTCTTGTTCTGCTTGCACTGTGGACTGCTGTAATTCCTCCCATTTGGTTGTCAGCCCTTGTTATCTCGCATTTTGGGTTTGGGATTTTTTTGTAGCTGAAAAGCTGGAAGGAAACTGGTTTCTTTATTTGCTCTCCAAAGGTTCATGTAAATGAAAAATCTTTGTCCTCTACACTCCTTTTGTGGCAAATAGAATTCGTTATTTTTAAGTCTATGATAGGTCAAACAAATAAAGCTGCAGTAAATCTTGTTTCCAATGGTTTTGGTTAGAAAGAGATGCTGTGATGCCAATTTGCCTTGCCTTGCCAATGCTGCAAGGTCTGCTGGTTTGCACCAGTGTGAGTGAAGATGAATAACGTGAAGAGCAGTGGATGAGGCTTGAATACCCCAGTTTCATTTACACCTCAGTTACAAGTCAGTTACTAGCCTGTGGGACTCCGCTGCCCTTCCGTACAAAGGTACTGACCTTTTTAGTGAACTGGTCAGGGACCAGCAGATGGAAAGCTGGATGGTGCCTAGCTCCAGGAGCTGCTTTTGGCTTGGCAAATTAATGCACACAAGGGCAGGGCCTGCTGCCATGAGCCTAACATGTGAGAAGTAAGGAGAGCTAGCACAGACCTGGTCCTGCAGCGGGGTAGTTGAGCGGATGGTGATTAACAAGTTAGAAGCCCTCTCGTCTGTAACTGACCCTTCGTAATCCAGAGAAAGGCACTGTGCTTCCCGCTGCCTTGCACAGCAATCCCAGCAAAGGCTGCAAAGTGGATGGTCCCTCCACCAAGCGCAGTTCAGGTCCTGGAAACCTCCAGTCTTTTTTACCTGCTTTTCTGCTGTGCTTTTAAGCCGAGAATCGGAGCAGTAAGGAAGACCTTTAACCACAGCTACCCTAACTTACTTCATACTCCCAGTGTAAAACGTGCACTGGGCTGTTCTTACAAATGACTACAGAACTACCAAAAAGCATCAAGCCCTGACCTAAGCTACACAAAGGGCAAAAACAAAGTCTGTTTTCAGTTTTGGTCTTTCTTCTGACCTAGGCACAGGTCAAAGGGGGAGTTGGTAGTGGGGTCAGGCATGTCTCCTTCCTTGGAAAATGCTGCACTGAATTTTGCCAGCAGTCAGTGGCGAGCAGTGGTGGTGCAGCTTTACACGTTAGAGTCCACGGTGTTTAAGCCTCGTTCTGTAGGGTGGATGTAGGATCTGTAAATTAAAGATGATTATATTAAAAATCACTTCTTTGCTGTTGACTAATTCTTCTCTCCTTCGAGAAATACTTCATTTATCATGCTGACTTCACTCATTTATACAGATACTATTAATTAGCAGGAAATACTGTCTATTCAAACTCTGAGGGAGAGTGGAGGAGAGAGTCTGGGCTCAAAACTTGCAATAATTTTTTGCCTGCCTGCTCAAACACGCTGTACAAAGTCCTCGTCAGCTTGGCTGATGGCAGCCTCTTTGGATCAGGTTTTGCTGAAGTGTCTCCTACAGGTAAACCCAGAGGCTGTGGTTACACACACATACAGCAAAGGTAGTTTAAGTTCCCATCTCTGTCTCTGCATATCTGTTTCCTGCTTTGGGGCTAAGGATGGAATAACCCACACCAATTTCTCTTCAGCAAATGTGGAAGCAGCCCTGTGAATGTGGGATGCAAATATCCCTCTTTACATGACTTCTGCCAGCAGGAAAAAAAAGCAGCACTCATTATGTCCTTTCAAGGTTTCATAATGTTACTTGACCTTTCACTACAGGGACCTTTTTCAGGTTTTTCAGACCATATGAGAAACCTTTTATTCAACAGGGTACTTGCAGAGAGTTGAATCAAGTCTTGACATCACTGGAAGTCTTTTGGCTGACTTAAAAGGAACGCTGGCAGATCACCTGTGGTCCTGCACATGAGAGAGCTCTCCTGTCAAGCATTGTAGGCTGAGCCCAGACCTGCTTAGCTGGTATCAAAAGGATCATATGATCTTCAGTAGCAATGAGCAGGCCCTTTCATTTTAACACACAAAGAGCTGGATAGCTTTACCTCTCTGAGGAGCTTTGGCCAACAGCTTTGTTTCAGTTGCGTGGTGTGTAGCAGACCAGAGGAGGCAGAGGTGATGGATCTGGGCACCTTCTGATACAGAAGGACAAATGGAGGAGTTCCTGCTTTCGAAAATGCAGGGGAGAAACTGAAGAGCACACAGAGCTCTGCTTGTAGCTCCAGCTTTCCCTGTCACATATGGAAAGAGACTGAAAAGGTGCCTTCTCTGGGATTTACAAGCAATTAACAGCATCTTGGATTCAGCCTACTTTGCTTTGCCTTCCTCGCACCTTTCTAATGTGCTGCCCAACACCTCCGGCATTTTCTGTACTTTTAGGCAGAGGCATGCCTTGGCGGAAGGTGTTTCAAGCACAGCTTCACTGGTTTTATATCCATTGTGATAAATCCTGTTCACAGGATAATATGGTGCCCACTAAGTATAGCCCTTTCTGGAAGAACAGGTTGCTGCAGCCTATGAATAAGATGGATTACTTCAGTCATTTAAAGGTATTTCCAGTCGCAGTCACTCCTGGACAACATAGGTGGACATTTTTCCAAACTGGGCCACAGGTGGTTTATATTATAGCTGCACTCACAGCACCCGAGGAGTTGGTGTGTACTCAACTGTCATGCCAAGAACCTTTCAGGTGTGGGATGGGAAATCTATTCATGTGTTATCAGGAGCTGATCCAATATCCAACAGCCTGTTACACAGAGCAGAGAAGCAATGCATCTGGTGTGGAAATCTGTCTCTGATACCCTTTCTCTCTCTTTCAGGAGAGAGGAAAAAAATAAAATACAGCCAAGCTTGACTTTTCACCGAGGAGTCCTTTGATGTGGTGCAGGGAGGAACGCGTGTCACTACAAAGTTAAATCAAACTCCCAGCACGACCAACAACAGGCTTTAAGGCCATGTTTGTGGGGGTTGGCGGGTTAGCACGAAGGATGGTGGTGCAGGGTCTGTCGGGGTGCCTGTGTCGCACCCGGCCAGGTCCCACCAAACCACCCGCACGGGGCCAGGCACCAGAAACCTGCTGGGCGGGAGGAGGTGCGAGGCCACCGGGACTGGTGCTGTTGTGGGACTCACCTCTGGGGAAGAGGGAGATGCGTTGGCCACAAATGAGTGCTGGAGACCTGGCTGCTGACTTTGGCTCACCGCTGAAGGCCTTCAAGGAATGTCGCTACCGTGATAATTCATGCACCAAACCTGTAACTAAGAAATCCCCTGTGGCTGCCCTTATCCTTCACTCGGGGAGGTGATTTTTACAGGCATGGGCCTGTCACCGAGTGTCTGCAAAACCTTGGGGAAGAGCTGCTGAGAACTTCTTAGTGGGCAGTACCTCCTGCAGGAGCTGAAGGTTTTGGAAACACCTGCCTGAATTGTAAATGCACAACTGCCCATAGCCCTGCTGTGCCCTGTTTCTTCACACAAACAGTTGATATGGGACTAATGCAGGGAGAACAACAGAGTCCTTCACCCCACTGTCAAACTAGGAGCGTATAATGGAGAAAAGAAGCTGATTTAGGCATGTTTGGTGCAATGCTATGACATGGGGAGCAAAAAGGAAGAAAAAGCCGCATTTCAAATAAATAACTTTAATAGCCAGCCATGTTTTGGCAGGCCTAGACCCCGTGACAGTGCTCAAAAGCATTTCATGAGAGGACGAGTGGGATATACACTGTAAAGGCAGCCATGCAGATGGATGTCTCGATGCTGCTTATGTCTTGCAGCTATTGTCCCCTGCCTGTGTTGATGCGGTTGGTAGACAAAGGGCTTGGCAGACTACCACAGAAAATGCCACGCTGTAAAAACACAGTGAATCAAGACCTTCGCTTGTCTGTGTTCAAAGGAGAACAAGTCTCTTGTAGCGGATGTAAATGGCAAACTCCCATCCTTCTGGGGCATCGAGCGTGCCTCTCTGTGGGGAAATCTGTTGTTCTCTACTGGCCAAGGTGAAGAGCAGCAGGAAGAGTTCAGCGGGGACCAAAGCAAAGGAAGTCTGCACGTTTCATGTGTGCAGCAGGGCCAGAGGATGGAAAACCTCCTAAGCAGGGTTGCAGCATGATGGGAGTGGAGGTAATCTGGCACATCTTCCCTTTCAGCTCCCCCAGACACTGTGGGGGAAGAGGGCCTGGAGGAATCACCTTCCTGTCATTGTCTACTTCTGCGTCATGGGATCTCCATCCTCTGGTCCAGTAGAAGATCCTTATTCTTGACATATTTTTTAAAAGTCCTTGTTTTCCCTGATACTTTTGTCATATGTTACAAATTTTCTAGACTTTGGAACTTTGCATTTTTTATCAGCTCTGTTCTGCTTCCACTCTCCCTTTTTGTCATATGGCATTTTTTTATTTCTAATTGGAGCCTTCACTTTGCCACAGAGTCTGGAAGGGATTTTAGCCAATGTTATCTTCTTTATTGATTTTGGGACTGTGATTATTTTGGCTTAAAAAATCATTGATTTCCATTAGCTTTCTGTCTTTTTCTTTCCTCCTGTTTGCTTATAATTTGCTTATTATTTTCTTAGTCTGGAGGAATTAGCCCTTCTGAATCACCATATTTGTGTACATGCGTATGTGTGTAATTTATTAAGTGGGATTGTCCTCTGCTATTAAGCAGAAAGACTGTCACTCAGTGCCTGAGCATTTGTAGTATGAGATGTGCACAAAAACCCAGAACATAAATCCCATCTTGAATGTCAGCAGCACCTTGCTGTTTCCCTCTTAACTATGGTCAGAACTACCTGTAACTCAAGTACCATGCTATTCATGTCTAAGAATATGTCTACGCTAAGGCACAGGTCTGCACTCTTGCACAAACACTTCTTTGCTTGAAACTACCTAAGAAGGGTCATGACCGTGGGGAAAATATAGATTTACTAATTTCAGCCCTGGGGAGCAGTGCAGCCCATGGTGTTGTCTCCCAGGTGAGCATGTTCGCCAGATGCTGCAGCTCCCAGGGGTGAGGAAGATGATGTCCTTTGGGCTCTGCGCTGGGGCCACGCAAGGAGAGGTTGCCTACTCCAATCCTCCATTTCACAAGCACTGGTTTTCAACCTTTCTGTACCTCCAGGGGCAGAATTTCTCAGTGTTCAAAGACTGTAATATGGTCTGTGAGCAGAGCAATTACCCCAAGACAGAAATGTGTAGCTGGAACAAAGAAGCTTTGTCAGGACTCTGCAGAGCTGCTCCCTTGACTTTGTGCCCAGGCACACAGCGCTACCCCCATGCTCTTCATCCAGGGCAACCCTGGAGCATGCAAAATCTTTAAATATATCTGCAGTGTACACATAAGAAAACCCAAAGTGTATCTTCAGACAACGCTGAAGGTCAAGTGTAAAAACAAGGGGAGCTTCTTTCAGATCTGGCTTTGTTTTGCCCTGGGAGAGACTCTCTGGCACGTTGTTTGCCCATCCACAAGCACCAAAGGGTCTTTCTACGAGGTCAGGTAGATTTTACTGCCTGCCCCTTGTGCGCTGCTGAGCCCTGGTGTGCTCAGTACAAGCATGGAGCCTGCCCAGGCTGGAGCTGCAGGGTTGCTTTGTTGCTCCCTGATGCACAGCACCTGATCCAGCCCTTGCTTGCATGCTAACCACAGGAGACAACAGCTGAAAGCAATGCACCTCATATTTTTGAAATGCACCTGCGGGTGCTGAGAGAGAATTGGCAAAGCAGGAGGTCCTCTGCAAGGCAGAATGGATGTGGAAGGGGCACTGATTCTGCAACCAGACTGAAGCTCCCTGTCACAACCAGCTCTGAGTTTGGCCCAAGGGTGATGGAGGTGGGAAGGGTCCTGCAGTGCCTGCTCACGCCACCACCGACAGCGCAAAGGGGCTGGCAGGGGTATCGCAGTCCTCCTCCCAGCTGTGGACAAGGCAGGCAGGGAGGCTGGGCAGAGCAGGCTCAGGAACCACCATGGTCTCACCAGCTCTTATTATTCTCACAAAAAGTCATGCAAAACTACGGCTTTTCAGCCCAGGATGGCTTTGGCTGTAGGGCCATGGTGCTGGTGGCACACAGGTGAAGGGGGTTTGCGCATCCCGGAGTTAGGAAAAGACAGGGGGTGAAGGCCAGTCGTATCCTGGCTGTGAGCACTCAATTAGACTTTCAGACAAGCTGCGAATGTTTAGATCAGGCTGAAGCTATTGGAAAATGAACTGAGGGGTAAAATCCTGGCATATTGTGAATGTCTTGACATATGATATCTACAAGCTCCTGATACAATCCCTGCTAAGGAGACGATGAGGAGTGGAAAGGGCGTGGGCTTTGCTGTTTAGCTGATTACTTAGACACATAACTACCTCGTGCTGCCATTGACTGTGCTTATACAGCTCCATTTTTTAAGTAATTAGTTGCTGGATTAAACACAAGGCAACTGTGATCCCTCTCAATAGGAGAAGGAGGCAAGCTCTTTGGATTGTCCGCAGAGAAAGCAGGACTGAGCAGGAACACAGGAGACACGCTGTCAGGAGGGCAGAGCTGCCAGAATAATTAATATTTCAGAGACAAGACTGAAATTTCATGTTTGTCTTCCTTTTGGGAAGATATGAAGCATACCAAGCTTTGCAACAGCTTTGAACTGTTTCTGTGGATACTTTTATCAAAAAAATTACTGCAATGTCCTATTTACTAGATGCTTAATGTGTCAATAGACAAATTTTGTGGCTGAATAAATCTATTTTTCCACAAATTAAAAAAAAGACAACCTAAATAACACTTCATTTGTGTTACAAATCTTTTCTTTCCCCAAGAAAAAAAATGAAATTCCCCGAATGCTGGCCAGTTCTACCTGGGCAGGACTGTGGGAGGCTGAGACTGGAAGCTGCAAAAATAAATCACCTGCTAAATATCACTGCTAGGCAGGCGCCACTCCAAGGAGAGGGTGCGGACAGGGCACAGGAATAAATGCTGTTATACTCTGAATAGCAAAGCACTCAGCAGTAGACACTGGAAGGAGAACAGGAGACTGTTTCTTTTGGAAAAGATATGAGCTTTCTGTCACAGGAGCAAGAAAACGCAGTTAAATGTCTGATATCTGAATCACAGCCGCATTTGCAAGTACACTTTTTCATAGACTTAGGAGTGGAGCGAAACTGAGCTAGGTCCAAGGATGATAGAAGGAGCGTAAAAGGTCTTGTGCCAGGAGCCAGCTCTTCATTTTCCACTTGCATCAATAGCTCTTTCGTTACAAAAGGTATGCGCGTCGAGATAAGGAAGACATCTCCATTAAAATTACAAGGCTGATGCGTTTGGACTCCTGCAGTGCCATCGTGTTTCTGCCTCCTGAGTGGGAGAGGTGAAATGACACTGGCATAGTTGTCCCCCATCCCACTGGGCCTTGGTCCTCAGGAGCTAGCGGCACAACAGGTCCTTGGCAGCCAGCTGGCACCAGAGGATGGGACAGGGGCTGCATTACCCACAAGGGTTGCTGTGTGCTTGGCTTTGTCCCCAGCTGCCCTAAGGTCTATGTTCAGTAGCATCATCTCCCTCCTCCTCGTCCCAGAAGAAGACAGCTCTCTGGGATATCACTTGCCACTAAAATTAAAGTTATGTTTTCAGGGTGGCCTTCTTCCCAAGGGTCCAGAGTGGCCGGCCACAGCATTTTTAAGTGTTGACACTGTCAAACTGCTTTAGAAAGAAGAGTCTGATAGTGATCGTATCTCAGCTTATCTCTGCTGGCAACTCTGTTGTAATCAATTTGCTATCCCTTGCTGTAAAGCTACTTACGTTTGTCAGGTGGAAGACAATGTTGTGCCCTCTCACCCCTTGGATTAGCACCAGGTCAGGTAGTTTGGTGAGTAAAGAAAGAAATGATTAGTAAATGTTTATTTTGTGTTATTATTCTTCAACTTATTATCTGGGCAATGGAGGTGGAACCTTGTGTATCTTTGAAGGTCAGTTCTGAGGATCGAGCTGCTAATTACATCAAAATACAACTTTAGCATTATTGCAGCAACTGAGGGGACTCTACAATGTTACATTCAGGAGAGAGGGGCTTCAGCTTCACCTTTCCTACATGGAGCTACATTGCAGATGTAAAACCTGATATTCCCAGACTGGGAGTTGACTGGGGGGGCTATGTGAGGGTAGCAGCTCTGTGGTTGCAATCAGGGTCTTCTTCTGAAATGTAATTAAATCACATTTTGTAAGCTCCACTGTGCTGCACAAAACCATGACTGGCAAAGGGAAAGTTTAATAGGCAGAGCAGCTAGAGAAATAATGAGATTTTAAAGCTCAATTTGAATAGAACAGTGAAGCAGAAAGGTGCCTCAAAATGTGAAGAATTAGCTAGCTTTCTTGGTTCTTTTAAAATAAAGTAAAAAATGTGTTCTTTTCCCCAGAAAGATTACTTAAATCCAGTATAATGCCAAATGGCATTAGCAACATGCTGTTTCATTTCATTTCATTTCATTTCATTTCATTTCATTTCATTTCATTTCATGCTGATGCCATGAATTATATACAGGAAGGTGCCCTCTTCACAGCATGTATCTCTACAGTGCTCCAGTCTG
>Ga0181612_139320_pt1 | contig 13060 bp, 7 predicted proteins | sample HoacroProtozoa21_FD_119630 | JGI IMG/M metagenome (GOLD analysis project Ga0181612, IMG submission 119630) | Hoatzin crop microbial communities from Cojedes, Venezuel. Combined Assembly of Gp0051906, Gp0051904, Gp0051908
GTTTAGATTGGATGCTAGGAAAAATTTCTTCACCAAAAGGTTTATCAGGCACTGGAACAAGCTGCCTAGAGAAGTGGCTGAGTAACCATCCCTGGAGGTATTTAGAAGATGTAAAAGTGGTGCTTAGGGACACGGTTTACTGGTGGACTTGGCAGTGTTAGGTTTACCATTGGACTTCATGACCTTAGAGGTATTTTCCAACCTAAATCATTCTATGAGTCTATGATTCTATGTTTGTTTTTTGTTTAAGAACAGAATTTTGAATCATCAATCGTAGTGCAGATAGATAGCTGCTTTCATGAAAAGCTACAGTAGCATCTTTGCTTTACATAATCTAAAAGCACATACTATCCTAGAGAAATACCTGTGCAATTGTGCAGCCTGAAAGGACAAGAGAATGAATTTCAGCTTTATAAATAAGTTGCAGTCAGTTGATGAGGTGTAAACAGGAATACATTTGTGAAATAAAAAACTTCAAATATGACTCATAATCTTGAAAGAAACCTCCGCTTTATAGTTTTTAGTACATGTTATAGAGAAACAAGCTTGAATGGCAGGTGAAAGACTCCTCCGTTTCCCTCCCTCATTGACCTTTAAATCTAATTGTACAAAAATTAGTAAGTATATATTTATATAAGCATATTTATACCTCAGTGCATGGACAATTGGCTGCAGTAACATGTCTTCCATACTGAAAGATCCAGTGGGCCTTTGTAAAATTACCAGTTTTTCAAAAATAAAAATCACAAACATGTCAAATGAATTTAGGCAAAATGCCAAATAACAATTTGTAAGCAAAGTAAAATTACCCCCCAAAAAACACCAATGTTTTCTAATCTTCAAGAAAAGGACCAGATTAATTGCTACGCTACTGCTGTTTCTTAAAAGTGTCTTTTAGAAAGTTTCAAATGTTCAGAATCTGTTGATGGTGTTACGCATCATGTATGTGTCTCTGCATTGTATAAGGAAAAAGATGTGTCCAATTTATAGTTGCTAAGGTATATTTTTTAAATGTTCATCACACCAACAGTGCAGATAGCTAAATATGATCTAATTCAAACTTTCTCTTTGGTCAATAACAATGAGTTGACACTTCTATAGCACAGTTCCTCTGTCCTGTTTTTAGCATACGTTAAGATGAGACAAATTGCATGCTGTAAGTGCTTTCTTACTCCACTGCCTGTAAAGGAGTCTGTTTAAGTCATGTAGATGTCTGCTCTGCAAAGATCTGGGGTTAGGTGCAATGAATCAGAGCATTACTGATGAGGCAATGCAACACTAAGCGCCTAAGTACTTTTCTTGATCCAGATCTTAGCCTCTACTTAGCCGACACTGTTAGCACTGCCCAGTGGTTTGAGACAGAAAATTCTGTTGCCTGAAGAACCTCTTTGCATCTCTCTCAACGTGATTCAATCAACTTGACAGTTCTGGACTTTTCTGGTTTGGGTAAAAGAAGTGTTTAAGTAAACAAGAAGCGACTGAAAGCTGGAAGGGAGTACTGTCTGTCTTCTTTCTGTAACTGCTGAATCATTAGTCTCTGTCTTTGCACCATTTTTTTCCTGAAATTAAAAGGGGACAACTAAGCAACTTTGTGCAACTACAGACTGGTTATTGTTTCTAGCTTCTACTCTTTATTTGAATGCAGTGGTTTAGCACTCTGGAAATTGGGACATAGAGAAGTATATTAAAGTTGTAGAAAACTAGGACAATGATAGAGAACGCTGGCTTTTTACCAGCTTAAGATCTTGCATATTTTAGGAAGGTATGGATAATCGCTTGGATCTTGAAGCTTGTTTGTTTATTTCCAGAGATTTTCCCTGAGGTGGGTGTGATAAATATGGGCAATTTATTTTCTCCACCTGACCAGAACAATAGTTTGAGTTTCAGTTTTGTTTTACAAGCTGACCCATCCACTCAATTTGTGTGGTACATCTGCTGAGGGCATGGTTATTGTAACGACTCAGAAGGAAGAGAATCAACATAGCAGCAGTGCAATTAGTACAGCTGGGTGTTATCTAGTCTTTTGATCTTTTGCATTGTGCCCAGTAAAATGCTCCAACAAAGCATGATAGAGTTCATTATCAGCTCCCCGTCTGGCAAAGTTCAGATGGCTTCTGAAACACTTCAGGCTGCTTGAGTGGACGTACATTATTGAAGTGTATACTCTCGAATTCCTATAAATGATTGAAAATAATGAGGGCTTTTTTCATGGCTATTAATTCTGGATTAATGTTGGAAATGGAAATATCTGAAAATAGAGAACAATGGAGAACAATTCATGACAATGAGATGCCATGTGTAAGTTATTGTTTGGCTGTCTCCTCATATGCTCTTGCTAAGGAATACCACATAGAGCTTTAAATACCCATGATCTACTATAGTAGCCACCCTTGCCAAGTGAGTATTCTAAACTGCTGGTTTGTGTTTGGGTTTTCTGGAGGGGTTGAGGGGCATGGCTATAATGTACAACACATTCTGCGTTGAAGTAAAAAACTAAGATTCCAGTTATAAAGAAGTTAAATGCTAATGAAGAACAGGTTTTTCCTTTGGAATTAAAGAAATAATGAAATATTCCTCTCTTGAAAATCTGTAGTGCAGTTTGAATGTCTTTGAGGAAGGTATGCCTTAGTTAAATGCACATTATTGGGCCTGGAGTGCACAGTGGGTCACATTAGATGATCCAGTATCCTTTTCTGGCATATATGTCTATGAAACTATGAATTAATAATATGCCTATAATAACCTAGGCAAAAAATAGAGTACATGAATATTAAGTCATAACGCTAACAAAAAATCTGAAATGAGGGAAGGTTACTCGCAGCCTAGACTACTATTACTGAAAATATTTCCTTAACTGCATGCCAAATGCATTATCTAAAAGACCAACAAGTATGATTTCTGTGGAGTGAAATACAAGGGGAAAGTTATCATTAGTGGATTTTCCTTCTCCTCAACACACTTCCAAGTCAAACTTTTCTTTTAAAATATGATCTGAAGAGATTTCCTCTTTCTAACCAGTAAGTCAGTAGTCAGAAAATTCACCCAGAGCTTCTTTATGCAAAGCAGGAAGGGTGATGTAATAACCTTTGTGCTTGCGATGCTGACTTGCTGGAAGATACCTTGGTCCATATTTTCCCAGCCCTTCCTACTCTGATGAGATGGTTCTTGTGCAGATGGATGGGACAGTAACTTCATCACAGGACCTTCAATATATTTAAAATTCTAGTTCTCACTATGTTTGCAAAAATGTTTGACTTTGAGCAAAAATCTCTGAGGAATATCACCAAGTTATCTTTTTGGTACAAGACAGTATAATAGCTACAGAAGTCATGTAGAAAATCAAGAAACCCTATTACAAATATCTTAGAAACAGTGAGACAAAGTTGAAGGAGCAGTAGAAGAACTGGGAAAAGTAATAAGGAAGGTTAGAGAAAATTAAGTGCCCTGTATATGGTAACTGAAAGGTTAAAAGAGTAGAAAAGAGAGGAAAGAAATGTAAAATAGGATGAGGTAGAAAGCACAGACACAAGGAGAAATGATGCTTGACTTTGATGCTGCTAAAGAGTGCAACATTCATTGCACAGCTATGTCATGTTATATTTTAGTTACGTTTTTTAATGATGGACAGCAGTAAGGTGTACTCTATGTGCCTGAGAATACATAATTATTTCAAATGTGTATTTATTTTCCAGTCATTATTCACAATAAATGTGATTTATGGTTACTACACTGATCTTATAATAAACATTGGTGATTTATAGCCAAACAATGCATCAGCTAAGAAGCAGACTCATTAAGATTTCATAGACTTTCACTGTCATTCATGTTTTATAGTGTGTTCTTTTTCTTTTTTTTTTTGCTCAGAAATTTTTTTTTCAGGGGAACACAGGGATGGAGGTTTGCTGTTGACATGTATGTGCAAAAAAACCTATTCATGGCACAAGAGAATGAGGCCATCTGTTAATTTTCAGCAGGGATACAGGGCAAGAATTTTGATTTAGTTCCACCACCGGATTTAAAATCAAAGAACAGAATATTCTCTTGATGCATGCAGTCATTTCTTGTAAACATGTTTGTAAGTGTTCCAATTATTACTGTCTGGTTTTCCTTGGCGGGATGTCCTTGGGAATAGGGTATAAACTGCTCTTCATCCCATCTGAATTCTCAGTTCAGTCTTCGCATATGTTGAGAGGCCTCTTTTTCCCCAAGGCAGAGAATTCAGGTTTTTTTGAGTCAGATTATATTAATCATCGAACCTCAAAATGCCTCTTGTTCTACACTCATTACCCCAACATGGGGGACACTATTAATTGCTTCACTGTTGTTTACAGATCTCTCAGAGTCAGTACGAATTGTAGTCAGAAGAATTAGAAATGCTGATTTCTGATGAGAATTAGAATTTCTGGATTCAGTATAAAACAGGATGTTTCACTGGTAAATAGATACAAGAGAAAAATAAAAGAGTATGTGAATACAGTATAACAAAGAATAAGTGTGTGAGTTACCACTTAAAGCAAACTTTACAGTAATGGAGAATACACAGTGTTATGACTAAGAAAATGCAGACAAACAAGGAAACAAAATCCAAAATGAGATGGTGAAAACTTGTAAAACTGTCAAGGGATTATTGGGTAGAGATTTGGCCAAACACCTTATTAATATTTTTTTTCATATTTATTTTTAAAGTGAACAGCTGTCTTTGGAGAAAGCTAGTCAAAATTCAGGAGTTTAACAAAATATATTTATAGGTAACATTTTCATAATATATTCTTTGCAGATGATTGTTTGAAAGACAAGTTTAATAGCCTTGTTACAAACTCTCTATCAGTCCTAAATATTGTCATCTCACAGTCTTCTGTCATACGAGGAACAGGAATATTTTACAGTGGCAGAAAGTTTTAATCTTTTCTGGAAAGTGTGATTGAGTTGCTGCACCAAGACTAGTTTGACACAGCAATTCTGAATTCCGCAGCATGAGCTGGGAGATTTTCTCATCAAGGACCCATTCTCCTAAACTAGTCAGTACATATTTTTTCATTTGGACTCCACATTACTACTTCCCGTGTTCCTACTGCCCAGTCTCTACTTTGCATGTGTAAGATGAAATCTAAGAATGCCAAAAAGGCTTGAAACCTGGATCAAGGGAGGCGAGTTGCTGAGCCTGGGTAGGACAGTAGGCCTTAACATATACTGCTATTGAGAGAGAAGGGAACTGCTGAACTAATATGCAGCTTAACATATAGCTAGCCACCATAGTAGGGGAAAGGTAACCACTGAAGTTAAATGCCTTGGTGTGGCATTTGTTAATACAAATGCATTCAGTATTTCATACATATGGACTAACTGAAATGCTGATTAAACTTAACTTTTAGATCATGGAATATCTATGGACTACAACAACTGAAACAATGCACTGCTGAGATAACATAATTAGTAGAACATATGAAAAACAGTGGGATAATTATATGGTTATATCAGTTGCAGAAAGAAGGAAGAAGGAAGAGTCACTTCTGATTAGTTTTAGGAGCTGACTCCCCAGAGAATCATTCTCAGGATGAGGATGTGATAACCAATGACCCAGCAACCAGTTGTCTCCAGACTGAGAAACAAATTCAGCAAAAGTAAAAAACATCTTGCAAAACAAAAAATAACAAAATCAGTCTTTTGAAATGATAAAAGGCAACTCCAAAGACTACTAAAATTCTGATGTGAGGAGGACCAGCACTGCCAAGTATAAGTGGCTGAGAGTCAACTGCTATAGCGACAAGCACCTTCTTCAAGTCACCTTCACTCTCCAGTAGGATGCTGCTAGTTCCCTTGTACTATGGATGTGACCTCTAAGGACCAAGACAGAGGTCTTTTCATGACTGAAGTGTAGTTGTGGGAACTCAGGGATTTGGAATTGAGGGTGCCCGCCACACCCATAACACTATTTTGCTGATATTTTAATGATAGCATGATATGGAGTTTGTAATTATCCACTACATTGACATAATCTAATTAGTTATTTTATAAGATTGCTATGGTTATAGTTTCCACTGCCATTCTCATAATTATGTTATTGCCATGATTGCCTGTTACTATTTGTTGTTTTGTCCCAAAGTCAGTTGAATATTGTTGAACTGTAGCTGTACTTATTAAAGCTATGCTTAAGTGCTAGAATTTACATATGTTTCCAATCAGCAAAAGCTATTAAATATCACACATACGTCCTCACATCATTAATCTCTTTCCTTTCTGGATAAACCTCTGCATGCTGCTGAAGACTATCCGGTTAACAGCTTGCCCATTAAATTCTGCTTCCTCTCCTCATGGTTCTTCATTCAGCCTGACTCCCTTGTTGCCTTCTGATCTTCATTCGTGCCTTTAAATTAGTGCTCAAATGCTTTCTAATAAAAAACTTAATTTCTAGGCTCTACATCTAATCTGGTTTCTTCTTTTCCACCATATTAATCTTTTTATTTTGCATAGACTGTCTCAGGTCTGCAACAATGCTATGATTTCTTAGCAGACTATATCCATACACATTTGTCTAGCCTCTCCAGACACTTCTTATTCCTTTCACTTCTAATTACGAATTCCTGAACCACTCTTCTGAAGGTATATACCAGAAACCTGCTGACATTTTTTTTCAGTAAGTCTCGGCTTATTTTTATTGCACAGTTTTTTTAAGATGTGTAATATGGATAAACTCTGTGTTTTTTCACAAACATGGCAAAAATCCATGTTTCCTGACAAATTTAATCTCCATGATTCAAAGCATGAGACACAAAGAGCTTTTAAGAAGTTTCTAGATTTCTTTAACATGGATAAAACCCCAGATAACCTTTAGCTTCTTCCAGAGAAATGTCTAGTCCCTATTTGGGCTTGTTTTCTTTTTATTTTTAAACCAGGCATACTTAATGTTTAGAAGCTGAATGTTCAGATGATTAGGGTTTAGCTAATTTTGGTTAAGTAATAAGACAGGTAGAAAAAGGTTGTTATTCTTGAAAACATTAGGAAACCTCAACCCCTACTTGCTGTAATTAGTACAGTATTCAATTGCTTTAACTCCTAAAATAGTTGTGTGGCTTAATAAAATCCCATTTAAATAAGTTGCACATCTTTCTTGTCTCTTGTAACATTTTATTTACTAGTACAGAGGTCTTAGTTTGATCTGAATTTCTAAATGACATGGCAATATTTCTATATAATACAGTTTGGTCATAAGGACTGGTGAAGACAGTATTTTTAATCAGTGTCAGTTTCTCTGCAGAGAACTGCTCTATTTTTCGTTTAACACCAGATTGATACGTCTGCACATTACAAACGCTATAGTTTGCTTTCCCAGCAAGAAGCAGCATCATGTTTTACAAAGGTGACAACTGTGTTAGAAAGACAGGAATTACTTTAGAAATTGATATCAGTGCCTTGACAGCTAACATTCATTAAGAAATCCCAAGATATTTTTATATGGATAAAGGTATTAATCCCATTTTTCTGGTGAAAATCCATACGGGATAAGTTGTATCTTCATGAAACATCCCTATACTTTGCCCTGGAAAGGTTATTAATAATTTCGCTTCTTAATAGTCTTTTTTTTTTTTATTTTCTTGGGCGTGGGTGCGGTTGGTTGTTGTTTGGTTGCGGTTTTTTTACAGAAGTTTTGTTATAGAGGATAACTGCTATGCTACACCTTAGAGACACTGCATTGAAATACTGAATGATCACATCACACAACAAAAAGTTCTATTAAAAGAATAAAAAATTAAAAGCAAAGAATATAATGAAAATGGAAGCTGCTTGCATGAAAACTAATGAAATAAAGGGCCTTGCAGTTGCAGTAAACTTCTATGATGTATACTTCTAGAAAGACAAGAAGATTTATTAGAACAAGAACAATAGGTCATTTGTGGGATGACATTTTAAGGTAGCTTCTTGGTACTCCTCAGCCAATTTCCAAAAGTCATTTGCAGACATGCTTGAACTGATGCTGGCTAATGCTAAGGGCAATTATTAACACTTCACCTTTCCATGAATAAGTTTGGGTTTTGATGCTAGCATTAATATTTGTCCATTATTTTGTCATCAGGGTCTAAATTATCAAAGAACTGCTAACACTTACATAGAGGACTGGAGAGAAGGGAATCATCAGGATCTACTTCTGTCTACATACACAAATTTGCAGGAATACATGAATCAAGGAAATGTGCTAAGACAGGTGCACAAATACTTTTCACACAGAAGTAACTGTTTATAAAGATTCATGTATCAAAAATTAGCATGGTCTCATTTACATCTGACCCAAATTGGAAAAGGCTTATACTCTTTATGTGAATTTCACATAAATTCACCTGAAGTTGCACACATTTGACAGAAATTATTTTATTATCTCTTCCATAACTTTTAATATTTTTTATGCTAAACTGTTTTAAAAGTGCTTGTATTTTAAAATAATTTATATGCCTTTTGGGGGCTGATGATTGTTGTAGTCATTATCTGAATTATTTGCTGATAATTCCATGTGAATGCTGCTGTGTGCATACTCACTAATGGAAATCAGTATTTCATCTCTTCAAAGCTATCAAGAATATAAACTTGAATACATTTTCTAAGCATTTAGCTGAGAATCCCTTAGTAGCTAACACCTATGAAACATAATCACGACACAGACAAGTAACCCCTTCAAAATGTATAATTTCTAAGATCTATTGCTAAGCAGAACCCCAGCTGCTTTAATGCGATGGAAGTACATTGAAATTTTAGCAATTCCTGGCTCAGCATCTGAGCTGTAAATGTAAACAAAAACATTAGCTGAAAACTGCAGCAGAATATATGTACTTGCAATTCAAGAACACATTTCACCAGAAGTGGAAATTTAACTTAAGGGCATCTTAACTTTGGTGAAGTAGTAGAGCAGAATGATTTTGCTGAGAGTTTAGATACTGTGCTCAATTCCTGTGTTTCCCTACATACGTTATCTTGCTTTTTGAGTTAGCACATTGAAGGGTCCCAACTGATGTGTACACTCAGTGTTTGGAGAATTTCCATTAACTTTCTGACATACAGTTAATATTTTTAGTGACTATGGGCTGTCTGAACACTTGCCAGAATATGACGAAAGTGAAGAAATGGCTGGCTATATTACCATACAGAAGGTGTTCTTGTCAGTTCTTCCCTTTTTGACATTTGGTTCTGTCTCATCCAAGACATGATAGAACCAGTTATTGATAAGCAGGAGAGTTTTTTAAGTCTGCACGTCACTACCTACTGTATCTCTTTACGTGCATTTTCTAGAGAAACTATATTATTAACAGAGAAGGAACAGTCACTGCCAAACAATCTTCTAGTTAAAAACAAAAATTATGTGGAACATCATGGAACGGATATCAATGTCCATTTTATTTGTATGACCAATAAATGAATCCTTACAATGGAAGAGGGTGCAGAGAAGACAGGTGTGGTGGGTTAAACTTGGCTGGCTACCAGGTGTGCACCAAGCTGCTTTGTCACTCCCCCTCCTCAACAGGACAGGTAAAGAAAGTATGATGTAAAAGCTCGTGGGTCCAGATAAAGACAGGGAGATCATTCAGCAACTACCATCATGGGCAAAGAAGACTCAAGCTGGAGAAAGAGCAATCACATTTTTGCCAACTAAAGCAGAGTAAGACGGTGAGAAACAAAGACAAATCTATAAATACCTTCTCTCTACCCCTCCTTCTCCCCAGGCTCAATTTCATTCTTTCATTTCTGATTCTTCTACCTCCTGCCACTGAGTGGCATGGGCAGATGGGGAATGAGGGAATGAGGCACGGGCAGATGGGGAATGAGGCTTGTGGTCAGTTCATTACACCTTGCCTCTGCCATTCCATCTTCCTTACACTTTTCCCCTACTCCAGCGTGGGGTCTGTCATGAAGGATACAGTCCCTCATGAGCTGCTCCAGTGTGGGTCCTCCCCATGTTCGTTAGGAACATACTGTTACAGCATGGGTCTCCCATGGGCTGCAGCTCCTGCCAGGAGTCTGCTCCTGCATGGGCTCTCCACAATTTGCAGTGTCTTTCAAGGCATCTCCACCTGCTGTGGCTTGGGGTCCTCCAGGGGCTGCAGGGTGGATATGTGCTCTAGCGTGGTCCTCCAGGGGCTGCATGGAGGATAACCTGCATCACCTTGATTGTCATGAACTACAGGGGAATCTGCTCTGGCACCTGGAACACATCCCACAGCTCCCTGTTCACTGAGCTTGGTGTCTGCGGGGTTGTTTATCTCATATTTTTTCTCACTCCTTACTCTCTCAACTGCTTTGCAGCATTTCTCACCCTTTCTGAAATATGTTAGGCACCACCAGCTTGCCTGACGGGATCAGCTATCTCTTGCAGTGGGTCCACTGGAGCCATCTGGAACCAGCTGTGTCCAGCAGCCCCAGACTCTCCTTACAGCCCCCCACTACCTGAACTTGGACACACAAATACAATACTATAGGCAAGGATGATGTGCGCATGAATTCTAGAAAATAATATAGTGACCACAACTATTGCAAGGGAAGCATGACATAAAGGGGACCATAGAGTAGCTTGAGATAAATGGTTGTATCAGTTAACTGTGTCAAGCTGTCCTGTAAATGGTCTTCCTTAAAATAGACAATAGAAAGTATTTTCCTTCTCAGCTGGACAGACCTGCATGGGAAAGCGCATATGTGGTTCTCACAAAAATAGAAAAAAAAACAGAATGGAGTTTGAAGAGAGCAACAGGCTTGAGCTGGCTTTAAGTCATGCATTCCTTCCTGGAGACAGAGGACACTCAGCATCATGATGGTGAGCTCATGAAGACCAGTAATAGGAATCATGTCTGTATTGTCATCCAACTGTACATTGAAAATGTTATATTGTGTTTGTGTTGTGATTTCATTATATTGCTGTATCATTTTGCAAAATCGAATTCTCATGTAACACCAAATATTCACAAATAAATTAAACACTAAACCCTCCTTGTGTGGAATATCAAAAAGAACCTGGCCAGAGACTACTCAATTCTGACAATTTGCAATACTTTATAAATATGAAAATGAGAGTCAATCTGGAAAAAAAAAACCCTCCCAAAGCTAAAACACTGTCTTGAACAGTGACAACAGAAGAAAAAGAACAATGTCAATTATTGTGTTTTGAGTGACTGGAAGGTGGGAAAAGGGAGAAAAATAGAGTAGTTACAAATCTATAACTAATCTGGCTTGTCCATTATAATAAAAGCATTATATGACTCTTTAAAGTTTGAATTTTAACTCAGTTTAGGGGGGTGAATAATTCCATTTATGTCCAGATACGATCTGATCAGCCTATGGAGTGTCACTAGTATGTCGATCCATGTCTTCAAACTGTTGGACTGCATTAATCACATGTCTGCATAAGACACATCTAGTTTTTCAGGAAACTAGTGAGAACAAAATATTTACTGATTTCATACCTTGTACTTTATTTCTTAAAGCTATCAGTGGTAGATTTTATGAAATATTCCTTTTAATGTTTTGAAATACATATGTTTGTATGAAAATGTTTAGGTTACTGTTACTAATACTCAACATTTTGTTTTTCACTGTGTTTTCTGTAAGTCAAACTTGTAGGCTGGACTGGTAATCCCTTACTTGAAAAAGCAAGAAGGCATTGCTTGAAAGCTTTCTTTCCAGAGAATATTCTGTTCACCATTTAGTGTTTAGCTTTGTTAAGCTGTGTCATATCAGATTAAAAGCAAGTACTTAAAAATGAATAGTGAAATCTCTGCTCTGCCAAAAAGCCAATATACGATGTCAGTCACTATCAAAACAACCTGTGAGTCTTGGACACATCTCTCCTAATCGTAGAACAATTTGGTCTGGAGTCTTATGAGAATGAAATTCTCCTTCATCCAGGTACCGTATCAAATCCATAGACACTTTATGGGCTGTGAACAGCTGATGGATTAACTCCCTTGTACTTGAAAAATCCTACAGAAATGCTCCCCTGCTTCTCATGGAGCTTTCAGAGATACTCTCTTTGCTTTTTAGTAATTATAGGGAAAGTCTCTCTCATTGTACTGCTGTGCTAAGATACAGTGTGTTAAGGGGAAGTCTAATTAGATTTGACATTTTAATTGAAGATTGATAAATGCCCTTCACCAAATTTTGTGGAAACTGTTCAGAGGTGATTGCTTACGTAATAGATTTTGTCCATGGCAGCCTCAAGGTATGCTTTGAAACTTTTTGGCTTCCACTAAATGAGTGAAAAACACCTTTTTCTTAATTTCCTCACATCTCACTCTGTTGTGAAAGTTATGTATTCTTAGGCATTATCTTCATTATTGATCAGACAGTTGTACATATGCAAAAACTGTTTATTGATATGTCTGTAAATGTTTATAAACTTTATATTTGGACATTAAATCCAAGTAGTATGCAAGAGTTAATAGGAATTTGACAGAAGAAATAATTTTAAAAAAAGAAGCTTCTTTTCAACTGAAGGCAAATATCCACTGCATATTCCTACCACATCTGTGTTGTAAATACCTCTGTGTCTGTTCCGCCAAAAAAAAGGAGGCAGAGCACTTCTCTTCCTGATCAAAATGCCTTTGAGTTATCAAGACCTATGTTCCCTAAATCTCTATTATGTACTCTCTACACATAGTGATAAAATTTCCACAAGCCAGCAGATCAGTTCCTGGGTGGCTTTTCTATATATTCTCCTACATCACAATTAGTATTTTCCAAGTACACTTCTAATTAGCGTATTCTGAGTTGACTGGCACCTGTAGATATCTTAAGAGTTGCCTCAATCTTCCATGTTTTTAAGCGTGTCTCTTAGGCTGAACATGAAAGTTCAAAAATTAGTGAATGTCACTAATGGGTTAGTGGGTTAAATGAATGAATTGATTAAGAGATTGAGAGAAGCTCTGCGGAGAAGGACCTGGGGGTACTGGTGCATGAAAAGCTTGACATCAGCCACCAATATGTGCTTGCAGCCCAGAAGGCCAACCATATCCTGGGCTGCATCAAGAAAAGCGTGGCCAGCAGGTTGAGGGAGGTGATTCTGCCCCTCTGCTCTGGTCCGGTGAGA
>Ga0181612_169988_pt1 | contig 13059 bp, 7 predicted proteins | sample HoacroProtozoa21_FD_119630 | JGI IMG/M metagenome (GOLD analysis project Ga0181612, IMG submission 119630) | Hoatzin crop microbial communities from Cojedes, Venezuel. Combined Assembly of Gp0051906, Gp0051904, Gp0051908
AGGTGCGGTCTCACGAGAGCTGAGCGGAGTAGTGAAGTGTCTGTCCCATGTACCCTGAGCCACCAAGGGGCAGAGTGACCCTGGGCTTAGCTGCCATGGTGTGTCCTCTTGGTGCTGGCTGCAGGCTGTCAGCGTGTGGCTTGTCTGCGAGCGTCTTCAGCTTTTGTATGGAAGACCAGGACTCCAGGCTGCCATCTGTGGTGTGTGCAAGTGTGGGAGGATGTGGACAGCCTATCTCTGGTCTTTCTAGGCAATTCTCATTTTCTTCTGAAGCCACACAGCTGGAGCAGTGGCGTAGCATCACAGACCAGCGTGGACATGCATAGAAGTCTCTGCAACTGCTTGGGTCACCTGAAGCATGAGAGGTGCCCTAAACCTAGGTGAGGGTTGCTGTGGCTGGGGACAAGACACAGGTGCCCGCTGAGCAGGACAGGCGGGGTGCTTTGCTTCCTGGCCCTGACTGCCATACAGTGATTTGTCTCCTGATGTGCTGCTTGTCACAGTAAATATTTTTGAAGCTCTGCTGCTTTTTTTAAGCCTGCTTTATCTCATCTTTAAGGAAAATCAAATATGCAAATTATGAAATCAATTAGCATTTTTGTAGTTTTCTTTGGAGAGGCGGCAATAAATGGTTTTGTGTTTTCAAAAATCATTTCTGTCCCTTGTTAAATGTTGTGCAGGAGGCTGTAAAATATACAGGGGAAGAAAACAAAACCATTTTTTCAATGCAAGAGATATTTAAGGTATATTATGAATGGGTGTTATCATGCTTGTGCATACAATAGTGTAGAGTGGTTAGGTTGGAAGGGTCCTATGGAGACTCCCCAGCAAAGGCAGAGCCAGCTGAGATGATGGGGATCACTGGGATGTGCTGTGCTTGTCCCTGCTAAAGAGGGGATGGGGCATGGCAGGGCTGCCGGGCTGCCCTGCAGGTGGTTATTGTAGGCACAGAGCTACCGAGTGCAATCCCAATACTTGAGCTCAAAGGTCGTCTCCTCACCCATGTTAATTTGCTGCAGAGGACACTGAAGTGGTACTCGGTTTAAGGGAGAGAGGGTGCACATGGCTCAAAAGGGGGCCTGGTGGCTTTCTGCAAGCAGCACTACGCCCGTGCTTGTGGCTTCCCAGTCCATGCATCAGCTGCTTTCTTTATGCTTTATTTGTGAAAGCCATTTCACAAGAGCAGTAGGGCACTCCAGGCTGCGTGTTTTGAGGAGTTATCGCTCCTCAAGCCCTCTAACGCCACCTGAGGCGTGCAATAATGGCCCAGGAATGCAGTGACTGTCATGTCCTATTGCTTACAGCTTCCATAGCAGACACACTTCAAAGAGAAATCTCCATGTTCATAATGGACTATCAGTTTCTTTACCCTCTTCATCCTTGCTACAGTCATCTTACATAAAATTTTAAGTGCAGTGGCCATGGGAGAGAAGCAAGAGGCAGAAGGTCAACTGAGACAAAATAATAATGGGTTTTATGGTTTTTATTTTTCTCTTAAATGGTAGCTTTCAACCCAGCATACGGCTAGCGAGATAAAACCTTGAAATTCTGGGATGTGGCCCACTCTGATGACTTCTGATCATGAGCATTACCAGGGCTAGAGGAACATACTAATGGGTCAGATACCCACACCACTGACAAAAGCCCTTGTGTGTAAGGGATGTGCTAGGTGGAAAAAATAATTTTTAGTACCACTGGCAAAAGCTCTCATATAGCCATACTACACCAAAAAAAGAAGCTGCTTCTGCTATTACACTTTTTAATCTAGAAGCTTGGTGTCAGCTATACAGAAATCCCCTCTCCCCTTTTTTGTTAGTGTAATACACGTTTTTTAATAGTGGTATCTCAAGCTTGTACTACAAGGTTTAGCTGGACTTTTGGGGAAGCTGCTGGTCCGTAAGGTTGAGAGCGAGGTATCCTAAGGCTGCACAGTCAAAGGGAATTTTAGTGTTTCTTATGAATGAAAAATCCAATGGCTTTTCCCCAAAATAGTAGTTCTTTTTGGGGCGGAGGCAGGGGGTGGAATAAGTTTAATTTTTTTTTTTTAAAAAAAAGTCTGCTGACTAAATTTAAATTAATTTTAAATCCCAGCCCAACTGAGCACTCAGTGTCTCATCTGCATATACCAACAGAGTAATACTGATGCCTCTGTCTTTTTGTATAACTAATCCTCTCTGAAGGCTTGGCCATACGTGACATTTATGCGGATACGAGCAGTTGCTAGTGTTGATGGATACAGCTCAAGATGGACAGCAGTTTCCCCTTGCTGTAGTGGTGTAGGTGTTCTTGGAGGGAGCTGACACAGGCAGGTGTCACTGAAATCAAGGATCTTAGAGAGCTGGAAGTTAAGGAAAGGTGTCAGCTCCATAAGCCCTCAGCGGGGTTTCTTGGACCTGTGGCTGAGTATGTGTGTGTCGTTGTGGGTTTTTTCTTTTTTGAGTTCACTGGACAAACTGGGGGTGGAAATCTGTTTTGGTGTTTCAAGGCATTTTTTTAAATGACTTGTTTAAAAAAGAAATAATTTTTGGTGAAAATACTTCAGAAGATTTATGGGTGACTTTGGACAATGTGAATGAACTTTTGATAGCAAATAAAATGTTTGACCAGAGAATGAAAAGGAAAATCCCAACCTCAAGCCCTATTCAGCTGTGTTTGTGACCTGTTGCCTTTACACTGGCAGTCCCACTGAAGGCTTTGCTTTCCTTCCTTTGGCAGAAAGGTGGGTTTGCAGATGTCTTCACCCATCTCCTTCCCTGGATGTCTCCTCTTGCCCAGCCAGGCTAGCAGAGGAGAAGAGACAGTGTTAATTCTGTAGGAATGTGGGAAATAGCAGAAGTTATGCTGGAAAAGATTTGGCAAGCACAGTTATATCTTGTTTTTATCCATAGCCTTGTATGTTATTAACTGGCATGATTTTTGCCTGTGTGAGTAACACGCATCTGTCTGCCAGTCCCTCCCTCTGTCTCCTTTCATCCCTCTGCCCCTCACAAGCAATGCATCAGCTCTGTTCTGCCGGTCATCTCGGGAATCTTTCTGCTGTGATGTTTCTCCCCAGCTTTTGGGCCATGCTGTGTAATTCAGACTCCTCCATGGCCTCGCTTCTTAGCTGGATTTCTCTGCTCCTTCATCTCCAGGAGAGCCTTTCCCATGGTTTTGTGGCTAGTGAGGGGGTGCACGTGGGCTGTCTGGGGAACATCTCTGTGCGTGATGAATGCAATCACTCCGTGAACCTAAGCCAAGTGCAAAACCCCTTAGCTGGTCTGTTCCCTCCCACTGCCACTTCGGCATGATGCTAGCCTCCCCTTCTACTCCTTGTGCAGCATCCCTCCCTTCTCCGGCGGAGCGTTGAGTGATGAACGTTGCTGTGGGAAAAGCACCAACGGCAGTGCCAAGTGTTGCAGAGGTGATCGAGCATTGCTTTTCCAGGTCAGATGGGAGATTTGACATTTGTATGGCCAGCGTCAGGAAATTTCATTAAGAGAAGGAGAGTTATCAAGTTCTGTGGATTTAGAAGAGGGTTTTTTGTTGTTGTTTTTAACTTCGTGTTACTGCTGTAAGTGGAAACCTGTGTGGTTGAATGGATCGGAGGGTCTTGTGCCTGTTGGAAGGGCTGGCAGCCAGCTCCCTTGCTGTACCAGGCATACAGGACGAAGAGATGCCACGTGGCAGCTCCTGGCTCTTTGCCCTGCCTAGAGGCAGCTCTGCCCAAGGTGGACCTGGCAGAATTGGCGCCCAGCTCAGGCTGGGCTTAGCTGAAGGTGCAAAGCAGCTGAGCCCTTGGGCACTTGATGCCCTGTGCTTGGCTCCTGGCACTGCCCAGGTCTTTTCTCTTGTGCCGCAGCAATAATCCGTCACTGCAGCAGGACAGGCACTGCTGGTCCTGCCGTGGCGCTGGGTTTGCTCCCTGCCACAGAGCCCTGCTGAAGCAGTAAGCTGTTTTCTGTATGCCACAGCACTTCGACCTTGTTAATCACTCTGGGCTTAAATAATCATTTACTGCAACTGTTTTCCTTCTCATATAAAGAAAAAAAAATGCCTTGCAATTTTGATTGTACCTTTTTTCCCCTTTTCTCTATGTGGTGCCTTGTGCATAAATTTTGAAGTCTTGAAGTTTATAACCTGCCCCAGCCATATTTCTCAAAGCCGCACGTTCTTGGTATTCTGCCTGCACCCAGCGCTGCTGGAAGAGAGCTGTTAACTTCGCTGAGGGCACCGATTTCCTCCCTCTCCCTGCAGCTGCCTTGCTTATCTGCGAAGTGTCAGGGCTCTGACTCTTTCTCTCTCTCCCTTTCTCTTTCTCTCTGTCTCTCCATCTCTTGCAGTATGCAGTACTGGGCCAGGAGGCTGGAGCAGGAGATTGATGGAGTGATGAGGATATTTGGTGGAGTCCAGCAGCTCAGAGGGGTAAGCTGTCTGTCTTTTGCCTGTGCTGCCTTCCTTGTGGCAATGAATGTTCTCATCTGCAGAAACCACCTGTGTGAACACTTGCAGTACGTCACCCTCTCGGCTCACTCCATGTGCAGGGTCATGGCTGGCTGTGCTTCTCGTTGCTGGTCAATTTGATGCATTTATCGAGTGTGTGGGAGTGAGTGTGTTTTGTATCTGTCTCTCGGGCTGCATGTCACTGCTATCGGAGCATGTATCTGTGTTGGGTTTTTTTCTATATGACACACTAAATGCATCTTAAATCCAACTAACCTTTCCTCCAGGGACTGAAGGTAGTTTAATTTGTGTTTTAATTTTAAACTTCTGTTGACAAAGCAGGAAATGTTCAAAGGATAATTTGACTAGCCGTTGGAAACTCTGTGTTGTTAAATATACGTGGCAGGTAGAACTGTAATTCTTGTTTGGCTTCTGTTGCCAAGTGCAGAAAACAAAACCCTGTTCCTGATGCTGGTGTCTGCCTCCTGCTCCCTGCCTTAGCACCAGGGGTCAGGTACAGCAGAAGCCAGATCTCCTCTTTTCCTGGCAGCAAGGCTCTGGGTTGGGTCAGGGCGGTTACAGGATGGCTTCATCTTGGTTTGTTAGGTTTGTGGATCAAAGGGTCTTTAAGACCCTCCCTGTTTCTTCTTCCCAGTAAGACCCTGTTTACCCTTCCCAACACTGTTGTGCTGTCTAGCTGTTTTGAAACTGAATAATTTGAAATTAGGGTTATGGTGTTAATCTAAAGGAAATGGGCTTGTCTAACATGATAAATTTGTTGCCCCAGAAAAAAACACGAGGTGTATTTGTGTTGTCTTATGGTACTGGCACGTTCTTCCCAGATACCAATGACTGATAGGTCTCTTACTGTCTGTCTTACACTAGTAGCTATACTGGCTTCGGCAGAATTATTCATGTTTTATACTGTTGCTTGTAATTTAGTGTCTAAACATAGAAGTTGCACTATTTTATTTTAAATGCATTTTAAAATAAGTTTAACTGAAGGTTTGCAAAATTTCATAGCTTCATCCATTCATTTGTGTTCATATTTGAGTTCCAGAATGGTGTATCTGGGCTTTGCTTGCATTCATTTCAACCGAACATCAACTGGATTGATACAAACTTCATGTGCAGCATGAAAAGCATACACACCACTTTGGTTTTAACAAATATTTTTGATTGTTTCGGTGCATTTGTGCAATGCAGTTTTGAATGTTGGCAGGACCTTAGAATCAGTCAGGGATACAAGTTTTCCAGAGTACATAGGCACAACAGCCAGCATACTCTTTAGCAGAGCACATTTTTTTTTAAAAAAGACTGCTACTACATTTTGTACATGTCCTCTCTTACAATTTGTCCTTATTAGCTTTGATTTTGCTCCTTTGCATGTTAAATAGGTGTATCATATAATTCTTTTAATGCCATAATTAAATAGAAATTACACCTCCAATTTGCCAGCACTTGACTCCTATTGGCCATTCAGTCAATTACAGGTAAGAGAGCTTCCTACTTTTTCTGTTTAACTCTTCTGATAGAACATAGTGCATCACTTTAATGGATTAATACCAGATAAACTGTCTGTAGAGAGACTGAAGGGTTTTTTTGAAGTCTGTTTTGGAACCTTCTTGTGAGGGAAGGGAGCTGTGCGCAATAATTGTATCTGGTGAATGTATAAACCACCTAAAGCCAAGAAATCAGCTGCTGAAAATTCCAACATGCAGCTGTTAAAACACCAGAAAGGACTGGTAGAGGCTGTCTGTGGATGTGCAGGGGAGAACTTGGGGTGTGGAGTTCAGATTTAGTTCATAAATGGAATATCAAATGAAGGACGCTTAAAGACTACATCACTTGCTACTGCAAACTGGCATAGCGTCACTGATGTGAAATAGCACATAGTACTTCTTCCTGAAGAGCTCGGAGCTGCACTCGCAGGGAGTCCTCTTCCCTGCCAGCTGCACACAGGTTCATCTGGGTTGCAGTGTGGGAGCTCTTTAATGTCATAAAGTGGTACTGTAACCCACTTGGAGACAAGGGTTTATAAAAAAAATGCACATTCTGCTGCAACCGTACTAGAAATTTAGAGGGTGGCAACTAATTCTTAAGGTTTGGACTACATCCATGCTTCCTTTCTTGTGATGGGCACTACCTGGGCGTGACTTGGACTCTGTAGCTCACTTAGCTCTGTCGCCGTGCTGGTGTGCAGCCGGGATGCAGGTGCTGGGGTGCAGCACCGAGCTGCAGAGCTGCGGTGCGCCCTGACGCGGAGGGAGCAGGCGCAGGGGAGAAGGGAAAGCCACTGCCTGAGGAGTGTTGGGAGCTGAAATGTCCATCTGGCTGGAAGCAATTCCCACCCACAGGCAGGCTGAGTACTAAGCAGGAATAGATCCACGTGGGGCAGGAAGGATAAAGAAACATGGGACAAGTAGAGCTGGTTTTTTGCCAAAACTTGCTGATGTTCTTTGGGGTTGCCATGTTAGCCTGAGACATTCAAAGTGTCTGCAGAGCGAGGTTTCTGGTACATAGTGCATAGGGAGTAAAGGAAAAAGTGCTCCAGTGTCACTGAAGACAAAACTAGTCTTTCTGAACTGGATGGGGTGTTCAGTGCAGGCTGTGGGTCCTGCTGCCAGCTCTCGTGGGTCTGTGAAGCCTGTAGGCACTGGAGGTGGTGCCATGCCAGAAATGGATCTTCCCATTCCAGTTCAGGCCTGAGTATCAAAGCGACAGATCAGTAAATAACAATAAAAATACACTCCTCTGAGGTTTGTCAGGTTTACTTACGAATATTTTTTTCTTGGGTTGCTGTGAAAGGATGTGGACCTGTCCTTTGGTTATTGACTGAAATCATATAACTGTTGTGGCATATGAGGCATGAAATTTATTGTCAGAAATATGGTGTCCGGGAACATAACAGTGCTGAATATTTTATCTTGCTGGAGTGCTGCCCACCAAAGAATGATTTTTATTTTAACTCTTCAGGCATTTCCTAGAGTTGGGGTACTAGATGTCAAATGCCCCTGCTTGCCTGCTCTCCTGTGGGATGAACAGGCAGTCATCTTGTATGCGTCCCCCGGGGAGATTATCCAAGCTTACTCCATTCAGATGCTGCTTTGCTCAAATGGAGCGCTCTTCTGCAGCCATTACAGAGGAGGGTGAGAAGCTCTTGGATGCAAAGGGTGTCACACCAGGGACTGGCCTTTCAGCTGTGAAACACCACAGCATTTTTCTCCTGAGGTCCATACCTTGAGAACACTGGGGTGCAAATGTCTTCATTGGTCAGACTGGCTGTGGTGGGGCAACATGTGTATCTGAAGCCGGTGGGCGTGGGGCTGCAGGGAGGACCGTGGCCTTGCTGAGTTGATTCTCTGCCCAGTGAAGTCAACGTTCAGCCCTCTGGCTGCTCGTGGTGCAGCATTGTGTTGGCTGGCCCATTGCTCCTGGCATGCCTCAAAACAAATCCCAGCACTTGGAGATTAGGGCATGGTGCTTTGTGCCTCTGTCCTCTCCACCCCTGTGGCTCACCAGAAATAACTGAGAGCACAAATCATTGCTAATCTAGCTCTGACTGGCACAATGGTAAGTGGAACCCTAAAATGCTAGCTGAATAGGTCAAAATTCTTTAAATGATTTTATTCTAGAATGAGGATTATTACACTAAAAATCCAACTTCCTGACTTTTTCTGTTAGTGACTTTCTTTGTGGCTATGGTGGATTCTTCATCACTTTGCAGGACAAGAAAATGTTTGGTTTTGACATTTCCTGCTACATGGCACTAAATTGCTGTTTCTTCCAATGTTTTGGCACAAGTAAAAGTTGTTGACTTCAGCCAAAAGTAGATGAATGTGTTGTATTTCCAGCCTAGAGTGTTTCTTCATGTTGCAAAATCTCCTCCAGGGTAGACTCTGCTTGAGAGACATTTCCCATGCTGGTGCAGTCCCGTCCCAACCTACCAGTGTCCTGCTATGCCGACGCTCATGGTGGGACCGATGGCAGTGGAGCTGCCTGTGCTGCTGGGTTTTGTGCCTCGCTGAGCTCCCCTGGATGTTGTGTTAAACCTTCCTTGCTGGATAGCTGGGCTGAGATTGCAACTATCTGGTCAGACCATGTCCTCCTCCTCTAGTACCTGTTATCTGTGGCTGCCTGTTCATGGGCTTGTTGCTTTGCTAACAACTGCTGAGGAAGCCAAAGCCTTCAGAATGAGACAGGGAAAAACTAAGCAGTGTAAGTGCTGAGGCCCCGCTTCTGCACTGTCTTCCTGCTCTCTGGCTGTCGTTCCTGAGGACTGCTTCGGGAGCAGGGACAAGCGCTCAGCCGGAGGCACTGCCCAGTGGCGATGCAGCCTTTCCCTGCTCGGCAGACAGCCGTTAGCAGAGTGAGTGGCAGAGCTGGACCCGTGCTGGTAGTTTGGATGAACAAAGCTTCAAGGCTGGCAAGCTGGTTTTGCACCTCCCTGCCCTCTCCTCCGGGCTATTGAAGGATGTCAAGAGAAAATGTCTGGATCTGCCTTACTGATGCATGATTGGAAGGTATGAATTCTGCTGGCCTCAGCGGTGAGGAAACACCCAGTCCATAAGGCTCCAGATGGCCCCAAACCTGAGCCCAGTGTGGGGCGTGGAGGGCAGCTTGCAGGCAGAGCTGGGCAGGCAGTGAGCCTCCGCGCAGGCTGGGCTTGGTCCTCGGCACGGGTGGCTGCACGGAAAGGAGGGTGAGCCCAGGGAAAGGGGAGACTTGCGTGGTGCCCTCCGGCATGCAGCCTGCTACCCACAAGGGCTTTGCTGAACGTTGCGCAGCAGAAGGGGCTGGACTTGGTCCTTTCAATCAACATCCTATTTTACCTCAGTGGATTTTTCATGTCTGTGTCTTTTTGTTCTTGCTTGTTACCTTGTGCTGTTTTCTCAGCTTTGTTTTGCCAGTTTGGCATCTCTGCCTGGCAGAAGTGCTGTTGTTCATTCATCTGGCCTTTTGTGAAAGGGAAGGACAAATCCTGCTAGCCAGGGCTTGGGGCAGAGTGACCAGGGTCTGTGCAGGCATCCTCACCTCTGTCCACCTTGCAGCATCACCTGCACCCTGCCTGTCCCTTCTGCTCAGCGCTGCTTCTCTGATACGTCACCTCTTGTTTTCAAAGCGTGGCCATCCTTGAGGCAGCCACAGGTGAGGAACTGTTTGAGCTGTGCACAAACAAGAACTTGGATTAAAAAAAAAAAATCATATACTAGCAGAGTTTTGGCTTGGATCTGAAGAGCTGAAGTGGCGTCCGCCTTGTATGTTACTGCAGTCGCTAGCACTCCTCCTGTGGTGGGGTCTCTGCAGTACGAAATATATCTCGTGGCTGTGTGAGTGCATCCCTTACAAGACTGCTGGTACAGCGCTAGAGAGTGTCTTTAATGCCAGCACGAGGAGGTAAGACATGCTCTTATCAAAGGAGCTGCCGAGGTTTTCTGTTCAACTTTTTTGATCTTGGTGACTACTGGCATAATAACATTGCCTAAATCTTCCACATAGCTGTGGTATTATGTGGTGTTTAATTTGCTCTTTTTTTTCTCTGGTTTATAGAAACACTCATCTGGTCATTCAGTAGGGCTGGAGAATTTGGAACGTGTTTATGGGATTTTAAATGAATGATGCTAGAGATGCACAGTGTTCTGCACGCAGTGTCTGAGGAGCACATCTGCTTCCAAAGGGCTCTGTGAGGCGGACTGGGCATTTACAGAAGGGCAGTGATGTGATCCGTGGGCGTGGCAGAGTTGGGAATAAGAGGCTAATCTTCTGATATTCAATCCAATACCATAATCCACAGTTTGGACTTCAAAACACCGTAACAGAGTGCATCTGGTCTTTTTCTTCTGAGGAGTCAGCCGCAGCCTCTGGAGTGGAAGACGAACGATGCCCAGTGACAGCACTGCGCTTGACAGTTGAGAGAAGAGGTTTGAGCCCCAAAGCTTGGGCAACACACACAGCCAGCTGCTTATGCTACAGCAGCACTGAGTGCTTGTCTTCCTCTGAGTGCTGCAAGGGAGAACGGACCTGAGTTTTCCAACAGCTAGCACCTGTCTGGGGGCTGACCAAGAGTATGGACTCTGTACCCCACGGAGATGATGCGTAGCTCCATGCTCTTGGTTCCCAAGCTCATGCATCATCTGTCTGATCCTTGCAGTTGCTCTGCTCCTTTTCCCTCCCCCTCTCCTACCAGCGTGCATGCAGCCTGCTTCCGCACACCATCGCTCTGCCCCCCCTGCTCCTCATGTTTGATAAGAGGAAGTGTGCGATGCCAGATAAACACATTCCTGTTCCAAACTGCTTGGGTTTATTTTAATCTGCCTGGGCCGTTCAGCAGCCTCAGCACTCTGTTCAGCACCGAGTGGAAAGCCAACAATATATTACCAAGGAGGAGCATTTAAATGTCCTTAGCCTTGCAGCGGCCTGGTGGGAGAAGGGAGGTCCTCTGCCAGCCTTTGCTTGGGCCAGTGTCTGCCATCATTAGCCCCGCTACACCCGTCGTCTTACTTCTCACTCTTTCTCTCTACTAGAACCATATTGCATCCGTATTGGGAGATGTCAGGGAAACATATGCTCCAGCTTTTAGTACATTTGCATAATTAGAGTAATGTGTATGAATAATTTATAGCTGTATGTGGCTGCTCAGTGTGTGACGTTCGCACCCTTCGCTAAATCCTTTCCAGTGGGTGGTGCAGATCCTGCACCAGAGCCATTGTGCCGATGCAGTGTGCAGCCTGTTGGCAGATGCAGGAGCCCTACTTTGAGAGATCGGGGTGCGCATATATACACATATATATATATCTGTGTGTATGCATATATATATATAATTTAGTGGAGGAAGATGGGCCTTCAGAGTTGTAGGGGAAGAGCAGGCTAGAAGTCTCAGAGGCTAAAATGCGTTATACTCTTAGGCTGAAAACTTGCTCCATTTATGCTGAAGCTGTGAATTAAAATGTTCTGCAACATTTGAAAGCTGAGGCAGGGATTTTTCCAGCAGGACTCAGGTGTGACTAGTTTGTTAGTTTGTGTGCCAGGTTTATGGGGTATTTTAAATGACTTTTTCAGATCATAAAACTTAGCAGCTTGCGGGGGGGAGGGGTAAACTTGCCTGTACTGTGTCACAGAGCCAGATCTCAATCAGATGGTCAATAAATAGTAGCAACGGATTTCCTGGGCACTGTCTATTTACCAGCTCTTTAGTGTGTGAGTTCTTATGCTGGAAAGCTCAAAGCCCCAGGTAGGTTTTCTAAAGGCGTGATCTGAGTGGCTGAATTCTGGTATTTTTTATACATATATATATATTTATATATATAATATATATAAATAGTCTGCATAACAAACGTGTGGTACAGCCCGGACTGTTCTCCGTCATGTGTACAGCCAGCAGGCCCTTGGAGGGGTACGTGTTTAGAAGGGTAACAGGCATAGCAATAGTCCTCAAAGCCCTTGCTTTGAACCTTTTCACTTTACAGAATTACTTTGTAACGATAATATACTTGGCAGCTAGTTGATGAGTTAGCAAAATCAGAGGGGATTGCTGTTGAGTTTTATGGAGTCATTTCTGATTTATATTGCTGTCGGTGACAAGTTAAATGAGCCCAGCATTCAACAGACTGATGTTCAGGTGCACGCATCTCCTGAGTGCGCTGCTCTGCACTTTGTGTCCAAAAACGAAGCTGATGTACCACGCCAGTCAACAGCCATGTTTGTAAGATGCTCATGAATATTCAGTGAAACTCTCTTACAATTGATGGTGTTGCCATTACACAGCCATATCAACGCATGGCAACGATGAGACCTTGGTCAATGTTTCTGGAAACCTCCCTCAGCCAGGCTGTCCTGCCCCCAAACGAAGGAGTCTGTGCAGTCCCCACGTCCATTCCAGGCTAAATCGTTACCTTCAGACTGCATTTAAAAATAAAGCAAGACAAAATCCAAACGAACCCTGCCAGAATGCAGGATGAATAATTAGGTGGAGATCATTAAAATTTGCTTCCTTAAAAACATACATAGATTATTCTTTAACGGAAAGTTAATTGTTTTATTATTCTCTCCAGATGGTTCTTTTCCATTCACAAGAGAATTGATATAGCCTGGGATTCAGTCTCCTGTGAGCAGAGCTGATAACGAAAAATGGAACTCTATGACTGATCAAGATACAAAACAATAGAAAATATGTATACATATTCAATCATCACTTCAGATTTTAAATATTATTTATAGGCTGTAAGTGCCCCCTCACCTTGAAATGCTGCAGGCTGTGGAGTTTGCCATTTCTCTTCCTGGTAGGTTTGTCAAGCAAGCGCTTCGTAACAGACACTACCAAATCCTGGTTCTCTTGCGGCTGATCGGTCACTTCCAAATACTGGACTGCGGAGGAACCTGCACCTGCCGGTGTTGAGATACGCAGTTGTACTGTAAGGTTTAAAGAAGGAAACTGTGATTAGGTACTCGGGGTTATTGTATGAAGGAAGCAATAAGATGTGTCACATCTCCTTTGTTCTGTGTGTAGAAATGCAAGAGGACTTGGGAAGATGGGGAGAGCATGGTCGAGGTGACTTCTCAAGGGCACAGTAGTGGTTTTCATGTTCTAGTGCGGCTTCAGCTTGGCAGATCGCAGCTGCGAGCTTGCATGTTAAGTGA
>Ga0181612_180468_pt1 | contig 13059 bp, 6 predicted proteins | sample HoacroProtozoa21_FD_119630 | JGI IMG/M metagenome (GOLD analysis project Ga0181612, IMG submission 119630) | Hoatzin crop microbial communities from Cojedes, Venezuel. Combined Assembly of Gp0051906, Gp0051904, Gp0051908
ACACAATTGCCAGCAAAACCAAATGTAATTACTCCAAAGGGGCAGTAGCTACTTGGCAATCAGGAATTAATCCAATGTAAATACAATAAAGATGTTGCTCAGTGTATGTGAAATACTTGGAGTGTCCTGCTAGAAGACAACACAGTAAGAACTACTTGTGGTCTTCACTTACACCCCTGGAAATCTAGAGTCCTTCCATCAGGAGTTTCAGAAAAGCTGAAATAAGTTCTGAACTATTTTGCAGTTTAAGAAACACACAGAGAATAAGTCACTGAAACCAACAAATTACTACTCGTTAGAACACAAAAAAACAGTAACCAAGTGTTTTTGAAAACTTGGTGAGAAATAAATATAAATAACATTCACTTTTTGGGCTGAACCACATTTGCCAAGTTTCCACCCACTCCTGACTTTAGTGCCAAGTTATAAACCCCTATAAAAATAAAGTTTAAGATGAAAAGGCTGCCAGGCTGTTAATCTCTGCAGTGCTACTTGGAATTACAATTATACAGAGACATCACCTGACTTGCTTCCATAGGTGTATTTTTCCCTTATTATCAGTTTCCTTTTTCGATCACATTAGACTGTACAGCCATGCACATACTCCCAATAAACAAACCAGATTCTAGTCCCATCAACCACTTCAATAATAAAAGGTTACCATTAACAGTTACGCTCGATGGAAAAAATGCGCATTACTCAACTCCTCAGGACTCTTTCCTTCTCTAACACATTTCCCATATCAGATTCCCTGTTGTTCCTTGGTAATGACGGACTGGCAGGGCTCTGCGGGGCTGGACAGGAGCAAGCCTGCGACAACCCCAAGATGGAGACAAGCCAGCTTGCCAGCAGTGCTCTAAGAAAAAAGGCACACAGGAGCCACAAAGCTGCTGTGACACCAGCGTTCTGCCTCAGATCTTCCTGAGGTAGGGTTTTTCCATTTGCATCCTCCATTTTCCGTGTTCCTACCCCATTACAGTCTCTCCCTTATCCTTCCCTTGTTTGCTATTGCTCCACTCAAACTGGGGAGACACTTACAGCTCTTCGTCCTGTATGAACTGGCTGGTACTTGAATATATTGGAATACAAAGCACCGAAGACAGAGAAGCAGGATCTCAAAGTGGGAAGGAAGGAGCTCCATGGATGTGTCTGCATTCAAGTACTGTGACAAACCTCCTCTGCTAGCGATGCCTGTGCTGGTTAAACAAAAGCTGGTCCAGGAGGCTGTTACCCACCTCCATCTGTGGTGTCACCACAGCAAAAGACATGGCAGCGTTTCCCTCTTCTCCCCGCATCACACTGCCTAGTACACGATTCTATAGCTCTTTGCTTGAAGAGCTCTTTTAAACCAAGTACAATGCCACTGCGCTTCAGAGGAGCCACCCACCCTCCTGAAGCCACACACTACGTAAGCAGATTCAAGGTGTCTGGACAATAGGTACTCTGCCAAGCTCAGCAAGCAGCACTCCAGGATAGCATCTGCCCTTCTTTTTCCTATACCCCCCTACAACATGTCACTACCTCTACAAGACAGGCAGAAATCAACATAACCTCCAGAATGGGAGCAGCACTTTGTCTTATTTCAGTGTTGCTTTCTCTTCTTACAATGATTACCACGTGTGTCAATGTGTTTCAGCTCCATGCAGAGTTAGAAACTTCCTGGATACAGTACAAAAGCAACCCAGTGCACCGTTCCCCTGTGTGATGCTCTTAACCTCTACCCAAATCTTCCTCGCACAGTCAAGCAGCTGACACAGTCCACAGCACAATAGCTTGGGGTGGTCCACATGCAACTTTCCATCTGAAATAAAACCAGCTCAAAATATTTAAAGTAAGATTTATTTCTCCACCTTCCCTTCCCCTCACCCTTTATTTTCACTGAGTTGTTAATAGGAACATTCTGACAAACAGCCTGTGGGGCATTCAGGGCTTATGAGCGGCACTGAAATGGCCGACAGCACTGGAAACCAAATTCCTACGCACAACAACGGATGTGGCAGGGAGAGCAAGAGCGTAACACGTCCCTCAGCGCTGCAGTGCAGCGGGGACATGGAGGACTCGCCAGCACCCACGGCCCAGCAGGTCCTGAGCTTTTCACTCCCACAAGCACACGGGCACTTTGCCCCGGCATAGGAAGAGGCTGGTAAAGAAACTCTTTGTAGCAAGTTACTAGCCAGCAGAAGTGCCACGCTTCATTTGTGACAGGATGTCACCACCCAGGGCTGTTCTCCAGTTTGCTTCTTTGTTTTACTTATTATTTAAAACCCGGTGATCGCAGAAGCCATTACCAGCAGTGGTCACGGCCAAGCAGGGAGAGCTTTGTGGACTCCAGTGTGCCCTGCACTCAGCTTGAGACAGAACGGTTCCCACAGTATCTCCTGGCTTAGCATCATCCTACCCAGTGGAGCAAGACCTGAACAAGGCAGCGGTGCTCAGGGGACAGAGCACTCTCTGGCACAGTGCCACCCCCGCCTCGGAGAGACAGGGCTGTCCTGCTTATGCTACACAACTACGAACTACAGCACTAGAACTACCGCTTTGCAAAGAACAGAGCCACTCCAGAGCACAGGGGGTGCTTTTAAAGTGGTAATTCTGTATCTTTTACACCACAATTCGGATAATTACTTCTCTCTTCTGATCACAGCCCACTTCACCACTTCAGTGCACAGGGCTGGTTTGAGGAGTCTCGTTTTCATTCAACATCCCACCTTCGTATTTACCCAAAGTCGTTCACCGACTTCCCGCACTGTCTCATTCTGCCTGGGCCATTTGTTCTGCAGTCAGGTCAGGGGAGAAAGCAGGTTGACCGGAGAGGCAGACTTGATAAGAAATTGCAACTTTTAAAACCTCTCCCTTCCTCTGCTCCTCCGGATCGCAAATAACCTCAAAATAGCTATAGAGCACATACAGAAATTGTTTGGCTCCTGGCTGTGGGCAGCAGAGGCCTTTATCCAAGCCTAATGGAAAACAGACAGCAAAGGCCATTGTCTGTTCTTTGTGTTGCCAGTCGTTCAGTTCCCACCAAAGCACATATCACTCTTTTTGTATTTAGAAGAACCACCATTAAAAGTGGGCCTTTGACCAGCATCAGCTTCAGGTGAACTGAGCAGAGTATACGAACATTGCTGACTGTCTCTGCACAGCTGACCTTCTCCTCCCCTTGTCCTAAAGGTGAGATCCAAGACATCCCTTGGGACACAGAGATGCTAACACGTATTCTGTCAGTTCTCCTTAAACATAGCAAGTCATACTCTTCCAACAGGCTGTCCCTGGACTGCATTGCTTCCAAAGATGCTTGTCAGATGAGAAGAATTTAACCCATGATCTTATTTTTAGATTTTTTTGGGGTTACTGTACAGGTTCAAGAGAGCACAGAGAAGTGTGAGCTCAGCCCTTCATAATCACATCAACGCTGTTTGTGGACAGGACGTGCCAGATCCACGTGGCAGAGAAAAGCATTACTTTGAAGGTGCTTTAGTGACCACCTGGTCTACTGCATGAATATTGGTCGGGTGAAATGGAAAAGGAGAAGCAGGGCAAACACGACTCGGAACTGTCTGACAGAAACACAGAGAGTACTGGTTCAGATAGACCAATGGTTTAATCCAATATAAAAAATAGCTGCCTTCCTGTCAAACCACCATTACAGAAATCTGCCCTGCAATTTAAGTCCTAACCTTTCGTGGGCACCTCAAGAGGGAGGTGCTAACCTCTGAAATACCCAGTCAATCGTGCAATCCCTCCAGAAGAGACGTATGCATCTCTTCTTCACTTGTAACACCAGAGATGGTGAAAGGAATGAGACAGAACACAAATATCATGAAGGCAGACACATGAGCTCCTCACATACTTCGAGTTAACAGAATTCAAATCTGCTCTCAGATTTACATCTTCTATGAAATCCATGTGACCAGAGACAGCCACATTGCAGCTTTCACACTAGGAAAGCTTATGCCTGTACCTGATCTTCAGGTTCTCCTCCCATTGCAATCTAAACTCCATTAATGTTTACGTTCTAAAAATTCCTTTCCTTTTGAGCTAACATGCTGCTGTATGGCAGCGCATACAAAATATTTCTTAATTATGAAGGAAAATTCATTTTGAGATTCTGCAGATTAAAAAAAAAAGTGTTTGCTTTTTAGAAAATAAATATGACCATTCTTTACTAAGAATTCAGAAGTGGCTGGACACAAGTCCCAGCCTCAGCACACAACTGGTCCTCACTGAGGAAAGCACTGTACTGGGAACAGGAGGCATTTTAAAACGAGAAAGCTGAGTGACATTATTTGAGCAGGTTTGGTCAGCTTCTCTCAATTAAAAAAGGTCTATGCCCTTGCATGGCAGGGACAAGAGGCCAGGCAGTTTCTCTACAGAAGGGTTTCAAGCACTTCCTGTGCTGACAGACGCTCCCTAGAGCAGCCACGGCCCAGCTCCAGCCGCATGCACTCACAGGAGACGACGTTCAGCTAACCGGACGTGTCCTTCTGCCACAACACAGGTCCTGCTAAGAGTGAGAGCCACTGCTCTGCAACAGCCAGGAGGCAGGAAAGACATTCTGCAAAGCTGAAACTCATATATGCATTTACTTCAGATAAAGGTTAAGCTTAAGTAAAAAGGAAACCCAAAGGATGTGTTTTAATTCCCTTTACAGAGAACAATAGCCAAGAGGGCCACAACTCATAAAGCCCCTGGAACGCAGTGCAGTGGGTAAACTGTTTCTTAACAATACACACACATAAACCCCCAAAATGGCACTGAAATACAAACGTGAACGTGGGTGGGGAAGACAGCAGTCAAGGGGTCTATAACTCTTGCTGAACCTTCACGACCTTAAACCTAAAGAGAGATGCCACTTCTTCCTCAGACCAACGCACACTGATGAACTACTCTCCTCACAAACGAGCACAGCAGTCCACAGCCTAAGAGGATGTCTCCGAGTCAGAGATGACCTTCAGGTCATGTATGTCACCTAGGTGCTGCAAAGCTTGCCTGCAAATCATGTTATTTTCTTCTCTTTTTCCTTAAGAAATTGAGGGAAGTCCTATTTTTAGTGAAATAAATACACAGTCAGGAGTGCAGAAGTAAGGAAAAGAAAAATTGTAGTCATGTCAAGAGCCACACAGCTGACCTGAATGATCCCAAATGGTTTAGTGCTAGAGCCACGACTAATATCCAAACAGGACACGAAATGATCTCTTCTTAAAAAACTTAACATTTCTTTCTCAATCTGTTAGTTAAAAGGGCAAAAGGTCAAGATCTATATATGCATATATAAACATACATACATAAAAAACCTCTCTATTTACATGAGAGAGACATACACGTGCATGTATCAATGAACAGGATATTTTTAAAAGTCAAAAATACTGCTTGGGAAAGATCTAGTGTGCCTTTTCATGAGGCTTCCATGACACCTGCTTCAGAGAAACAATTAAAAACTATTCCTCAAAGCACATAACAACAATTTTCCTCAGACTCACACTGGCATTATCACCGTGCCACAATGCTAGGTCCCTTCAGCCTGCAAATAAGCAAGCTGGGAGCCCTGCTGAATCCTGTTTCTAACCTCCTACAACCTACAACGGCCTCTAGAACACACTGTAAGAAAAACAGATTGCTCTGTCTGTCCATTACAGGAAGTAAGCAAACATACTCTCAAGAATAAAACAGCACACAAACAACAAATCAGTAATACTGGAGAAGTCAAAGAGCAGCCAAAGTAGATTCTCAATTTAAGGAAGCTAGGAAAGCTTGTTCTTACATTCCCGATCTGTGAAACAGAAACAAGTGAGCCTTCCTCCTTTAAACTGCAAGGCCTCATCATTCCATAAAAACTTTGAGACAGCCACACTCTCAAAACTCACATCCACAGAAAGCTGTATTTTGACAGTCAGTGATGGCAGGAGCAAAGACGAAATGTTCTTAATATACAGACCAAGACGATATGTCTTTTTACTTTTAAGTTCACAACGTATTTATTTCTCCCCTCTGCCTTCCTAACTTCCTCCCACCGAGCTAAGTTGTGTGATCAGAAAAAATTCACACTAGTTAAAGAGTTTCAGTTGTGAAGGAATTTTGATACAGCGATAGTCCTTCTGATAAAAATAGAGTGCATGACACTTGGAAGTGAAATATCTATTGAGAAATAGAGCTAAAAAATATTCAAAATGCTACGAACCCAGAACACTGGGCAACGAGTAGGTAAGCGGTACAAGTTTTATCCCTTGACAGTGATCTGAGTTGCATGGCAAAGTTCTGAAATAACTTCCCTACATACATATATAGTTTATATAGACAGTTACTTCTTTGTGTGTGTATGTATATGTATATAGTTACTTTAAAAGTCTTCATTTTATTTGTGCATCTGTTTGCTAATGAAGAACCAATGCAAGAGTTTTAAACAATTGTTCAAATCCTGAATTTCAACAACGTTGAATACCTTCTCCCAGCTTCAGCAAGTTCAGCATCTAGAGAAACCAGACGAGCGGTTCTCAGATTGCAAGGATCATCCCCCTGGGACTAGGCAGGAGAAAGACAGTTTGAGAACCACTGGACTAAGCCATGGCTGTACAGTTGTCATCAATTAATACATAACCTTTATTCAAAAGGGGGAACTCTGATTCTTGACATTCAAGCAGGTTTAAACACACTTAAACCCCGTCACTTATGCACGGCTGTGTACTAAAACGCCCTGCACCCCTCAAAAAGAAGAAAAATTTAAAAGTAAATAAATGAGTTAAAAAATAAAAGGCTTCACATAGTAATATGAAATTCATTCATGGTGCATATTCTGAACAAAATTACAATACAAACTAGATAGCTTAATTACCATCCCAAATAATTACAGACATCCGTGAGGGGAAGAGAAAGTTCACAGAACTGTAAGGTTTTTGTTTCCCAACTACTGTATCTTTTCCATCAGAACTATGTTAATATAAGCCCTCTTTCAAATGAATACGCGAATCCCCAGGAGACTGGAAAGAGGAGACACGTGGGTATGGACTCGCTGGCCTGCTGGCGCGTGTGCCAGGCGGCCGGCTCTGTCCTCACACCAGCCAGCTCCTGACTCTGCCTCTGCACTAGCTCCTGCGCCACCGAGCAAACTGTGAATGTCTGAAAACCTTCAGGGGCTTGGGCGGGGTGGGAGAAAAACATTCAAGCAGAATTTGATTCTAGCATCGTCTTGACACAAGACAAAATTACCACGCAGAGCTGAACTAACTGAAAACTTTTTTTAAATTACAAGCATAAATAATTTAGCTGTCTTTTTGGTGAGTTCAACAGAACGCACGCTGAGAATGTTTACTTGAGATTTGATACAATTTCATTTGTGTACAGCTTTTACATCTGTTGCTAATGATATCAAATTATTGATTGTTCACTTTCCTATATTTATTTAAACATTAACTACATACTCGGCAACCTGATGCTTTGCCTTTTTTTTTTTTCCATAGAACGTTTTATTTTTGCCTGGCTTCAGTTGTAATTACTTTGATCTTCTGGAGTGTATAATTATTTTACTGTTTATTTATTTCTATGAGAAAGGAAAAAAGTTTGACCTAGGAGATCTATGTGTGGCAATTTGTAACAGAATCACATAGCTTATGTTTAGGAAATCATGGTTTTGATTAAGAAGCAACCATTTAGTTCCCACTGTTTTATTAAAACAGACATTAACAGATAATAGGAAACACATTTAACACTGTGACTGCACTCAGTCTGCAACATCAATAAAGTTATTTTGAAGCCCCTTCCTATTTTGCGTTTACCACAGTTCATGTGAATTGTTTTTTTGCTTTTACTTTCTAATAGCCAGCTCTAGAGTTACACATGGACTGCAGGTCCCAAAGACTCTAATTCATAGCTTTACCCAATCTATCCAAATTACAACCCAAAAACTGAATTGCTGCATCATCTATCCGCCTTCATGGAAAACCCAAGTCCTTTTTTTTTTTTTAAATTTTTATTAAAGGAATACGTGATGACTGAAGCATGTAACTCAAGTCACTGATTTCTCATACGAACTGAGCTGTCCTGCAGGAATAGCTGGCTACAGAAAAGAAACAAAGCAGCATGAAAACAGAGCTGATGAGAAATTGAAACCACCCAAAGACGTGCAGAAGTCTTCCTGGTTCCAGGGGGCTTTGATTACTGCTCTGCAGTCGAGTGTCCATGCACCACTGTACCTGCCAGAGACTCTTTGTTTTCTCTCCCACTCATATGGTTGACGAACCAACACTACTTGAACTGCTTTACAGCAGTTTGTGTTTACTTCACACATACCTCAACCTTCCTTTTTCTCCTCCTACCAACACCCACACACACTTCCAAACAGCGAGGACTGGCTGTGTCTCTTTGCATAGCACACATACACAGTTATCTGGCAAACTCTTCAGGTTTGGATCCTTGACCTTTCGATTGAGGTCTCATTCTGATTTTACTGCACTTAACAATTTAACTGTGCACTTACTAAGTAAAAAAAAAAAAAAAGTAAGAGCTTAAAGAATTCAATGCTCTAAGAATAGAAGAAAGTGGAAGACAGCAGTGTGCTAGAAACACTCAGAAGCTGTAGTGGCATCTCTACAGTTAAGAACACTACAGTTAAGGGCTTCCAGTGCCTCTGCAACTGGCACCCTTGCCCAGTTTGCAAAAAAGAAGGGGGAGGGAAAAAAAAAAAAAGCCCATCTCTGTTCTCCTAGGACGGCACGTAAAAGCGAACGGTGATGACCCTGAAGCTGTTTGATTCCTTTGGTTTTTAACCAAGAGGGTATGTTAGAGCACTTTGAATAAAGTTATTTTATTAAGAGACACCATTTAGAGAAAAGAAACACTTCTGAGTCACACAATGGCAATTTAGATACAGAAGAAACTATCGAGTTTATCTGGCATGAGGATAACCATGTACTAAAATGTCCAATCAACATTTTTACTTCAAGCCTAAATCATTTTAGTAGGTGAAAATCAACACCCCCATTTCGTCACCTGCATTGTTACCCCACTTCTGCCTGAACAGTCTTGCGTCTGGACACAAATAACTTTACCATAAAACATTTTTTCCCCCCCCAGTGAAAATCTAGTCACCGCACAGCCGAGGCCCGAGCACCTTACAGGTATGCTCTGCACAAGCCAGACGTGCGGAGGAAAACCAGATGCCTCAGAAATTGTTCTGGTATTTCACGCAATTTTGTTTCATGTGTTCCTCCCTCAAGCAGCAGACTCTTTATGGCATTATTATGCAGATTTCTAGTCTAGTCCTACGGAAACTAAACAAGCAACCTTTCATAGCTCATGTATGCCAGCCTTTTAAGAGAAGAAGATGGCAGACTCCTTCTGAAAGATGCTAATCTTCACGCGACTAAAAATACACTGGCTTCTCAAGTAGGACAGGACATTGCCCCATTTCTGCATAATGCCTGTGAATCCTGTTCTGATTTTCCTGGCCACTGAAAGGATCAGACAGAAACAACAAAAATAGCCTATGTCTTCTTTCAGACAATGAATCTTCCCTTCAGTGGTGTAACAGAGAGAAAAACTATGAAAACACCTACCACAGGGCTCACAGACATTTGGGGAGAGAAGAGCCCGCTGGTATTGCGGAAAAGCTTTTGACTATGCCCAAAGTCCTGCTCAAAGCACATGTATGTTTTAAAACAAAATCCTACCAAAACCAATGGTCCAGTACACACGCAAGTCCCTTCCCAAAGGACAGGATGAATCAAAGCACAAAATACACATGATGCATGCTTGTCGCATCGCTTGGTGTACTGCTAGGTGGTGATCAGACATTTCAGCAGTAAGAGTGGGATGAACTTACGTAGAATAATTTTACTGCCTCAGGCCTTCACTGCTAACCAACCAACATAATTTCATTGTAGAAAAAAAACAAACAATGGGCTATTTTCATTTAACTTCAGGAGGTGTAGCACCTTGTTATTTAGCAACATCTTTTAACAACCAGGAATTAAATGCACCACTGGTATCCAGATTCCACATGATAAAACATGACAGGAATGCCACTATACTTAGGGGTACTGAAAACAGAGAGCAAGGGCACATGTAACTTCGACAGTTTTGTAGCTTTCACGAGTAAAATGCAACTAAGATAATTTACATAGCAATTTAACTTTTAAATCCAGAGCTACAAGAGCGTCTTTTTCCAAAACTTTTTAGCTTAATTCAAAACACAGTTGATCTTTCAGCGCAGTTAAACAGAGTATTTTAAGCGTGTTTTAAGTGGCCTGTGTTTTCATGCCAGCCTTGAAGTATCAGATTTAATTTCAAATGTGTTGTGACCGTGCTCTCTTTGTAGACAAATTCACTAATATCATTATAGCTTATTATCACTTTTACTTAAAGCAAATAATCTCAAACTGTCAGCAGAAGTTCAAGCACTTGGAAAGTCACAAAAAATATTAATTTACCTTTTATCTTCTTGTACTTTTTGTACCATCTCCCAAACTCCTGGCACTTGGTTGCTGACACATTGGCATAGTATGTGCTATTTACAATGGATGAAATCATACTCTGGAAGTACAGAAAGACAGACAAAAAGTGTTTTGAAATATCTTGCACAATTAGAAATCTTTTCCAGGGAAAATGAACGACATGCAAGTGCACAACAATCATCCGCTTGCAAGTTTAAAACCAAAACAAGTGTCTGATGAGTACACAAAATTGGTTTTATTCGCCATTCTATATTCCCAGACATAATTAAAATTAGAAAATAATAATTATTATTTTGCATAATAATGCAAAAAAGATGCAGTACAACCTCAGAGTGAGACCTGCAGCTCAGGCAGAGCAGGCAGTTCTACTTTACTTTTGTACTTGTGATATGACAATATCTAAACTTCAGTTGCACAACAGCAGGCAGAGCCACGCTGGGGAACACATGCTCGCTGCACCCGGGTGAGAACAAGCATGATTTGGGAACCAGATACTAAAGGTAAGATTAGATGCTCCAGCATGCATAACCCAAATAATGTTTTTCAGATGTCTCTGTTCCGCTTCCAAATGCAGCGAGACCACACGGCCAAGAATTGCAGAACATCCGTGCTACTTGCTGCGGAACAACAGTTAGGCAAATAAGTTTAATATAATTTATAGAAACGTGTGATTAGCCCTTGTGCGAAGAATCACCCAAAAAAGATATTAACAGTGCCATTCAGAGTGAAGGGAACTACGCACACTACAACACTGACCAGCCCAACATCACAAAAAAGCTTAACAGAACTGAAATATCCCTCGTTTAACCACCAGCCCGCTCCACTCTTCTTGAATTCCCTTTAAGTGACCCTGAGTACAAGCCAAACGAAGCAGAGAGGATCAGAGTTGTTTTGCAGCACCAGATACCCATAAAAAAATGATACTTTATACCTGGGATGCTTCTGCCCATAGGGCAGGAAAGAGCCTGGTTACTTGCAGTTCTCCCTTTCTATTTTTTCCCCTCCCTTAATCCACTCTATAGAGGAAGCATCTTTTCAACATTTTGCTTTCCTTCTTCCCCGCCCTCCCGAACACTTCCAGGGTCAAACCATTCCCGCCCGTGCACATTTCCAGCAAGCAAATGCAATTTAACACCAGTAACACGTGGGAGCCAATGCACCTTCTCCAGAAATCCCGTATTCCCTATGCCTTCCTTCCTCACTTGCGTGGAAGCTCAGAACAAGCTCTGGCACGCCGCATGATCCTTCTGCACAGAGACCAGAGCGCGAGGGTGATCCCACAGCTCCAACGAGCTATTTACCACATGTTCAAGCTCTAGCCCACCGGCTCCAGGGGCTCTTGTGCAGAGCGGGATCTTGGCCACCTCTGAAAGCTACCAGGCTTACACACTGGTCTATTCAATTCTAACAACGCTTTAAAAACAAAGACATTCCCTGCCTCTTCCAGATTTATCCAGCCTTCTACCCAATTCACTGCAGTATCCCAGGCCTCCAGCTGTTCCTGAATGCTGGAGTTTGGGGACTTAAAGATAACTGGGTGGTGTAGATCAGTTTCAGTCTTCAACAGGCGATTTCACTTTCAGTAAAGAGGCTCTTCTGCCTTTTCACTTTAACTTTTCCACTCCAAGGCTGCTGTGGTGCACTGCAGTAGAGTCTGAAGGCTAAGGCTATGAAGTAAGAGCCTTTTTAAGTGGCAGCTTCAATTTCTAAAACTGAGATTCAATTTTCTAATTAAAATCAATATTTTGAGACATAAAGCTAGCATTGTGGCAGTCAGCAGCAATTCCCTCCCCATAAATCCTCCCTTGCTCCAAGTCATTTTAACCAGCCATACTATTCGGAAAGCCTGACATGGAGATAGCCTCTGCTAAGCAAGGATTTTGAACAAAGTCAAAATCCTTTTATTTAGAGTCACTTCAGTTAAATTTCCAGTCACTAAGGAAGGGTGGGGAAACTGGTTAGCTCTGTCTACATAACAATTTGGTCTCTCCCTCCCCCCCTTTTTTTCCAAATCCTCTACTGCTACAATAAATCCACGTTACTGAAATAGTAGGGCTATTAAATATCACAAAATATATTAACACATTAACCTTTATTTGAGAAAGCAAAGCTTAAATTAAACAGTAAAATCAAATAGTAAACCAATCACTGGTGAAAACTGCAGGACAAACTCTCTTCAGCTGCTTAACAGTAGAGCAAAGGAGGGAACCCTAACAACTTTCAAACTACCTATCCTCACTGTTAAACGGAAAGGAATCCTAGGGGTATTTCTGCTAGGAATCTCGATAAGTCTGCAGAAAGGAAACATCAGAAGAGAGTGGCAAAAAAAAATTTACTAATTACGAATTTCTAAATAATGCATATTATTGCTGGGAAAATCCTTAAAAAAGGAAGAGATTATATGAAGCAGGAGATGTGCATGGTATGTGCGTGGCCATGACAGCCACGTGTCTACTTAGACAAGGAGCTAAGAAATATCCACACGAAGAAAATCCAGTGCAGTAAACTCAAGGAAAAAAATACGGGACCCGCTCATATCCCAAGAAATCTTGCTCCAGCAAAGAGACAAAACTCATGGTCAGTGCTGAAATGAGTTATGCAATATACAGGAAAG
>Ga0181612_108459_pt1 | contig 13058 bp, 8 predicted proteins | sample HoacroProtozoa21_FD_119630 | JGI IMG/M metagenome (GOLD analysis project Ga0181612, IMG submission 119630) | Hoatzin crop microbial communities from Cojedes, Venezuel. Combined Assembly of Gp0051906, Gp0051904, Gp0051908
ATTCAGGAAGTGATGATTAAACAGCGACCAGCACTCTTGAACCTCCCTGCCTTCAAGAGCCCTGGCCCACGGGATTCCTCCCAGTAGCTCCTTGAAGAGGCCAAAGTTAGCCCTTCTAAGGTCCAAGGTGTAAGAACAAAGAACATGAGAAGTATTCATCGCAGCCAGAGCTGTAAGAAGTCCAACTCCTGCCTTCATTTCGCCAGAACGTTCAGGAATTTTCTTATAAATCTGTATTTTGAACCGGACTTAAATGAAGATTTTTCTCCATAGAAGCTGAGAAACACCATTTGAGCTCCTAAACAACTAACTAAATAAATGATCTGACATCTGTCATCCTTTTGCCTTAAATCTTACATTAGGAAAGCTAGACAAATCTCAGAAATATTTCAGTCGTAACTATCTATATGTCAAAAAAGTAAGAAATTTATGTAAAATTCTGGCACATAATTACCACACAACCGCTTCCTTTTTCCTTTATTATCAAGAAAAATGCCTAATAATGCCTACTTCCCTTTTTCAGCTAATACCTAGTCAACTCCCTTTGCCTAAATTGGAAAATCATTGCTGCTTATCCACCCAGTGGTGTCAACAGAGTCTTCTGACTGTTGCAGAAAGGAACAAACAAATCACATAAAAATTCATTGATAACACTTATACGGGTTCTTTCAACTATTTTTCTTACAAGTATGCTATAGGGCAGGATGACGTATGAAGTCTTATGCATATTTAGCATAGTTCAGGGGAAATAAAATTGTGTCAGGTCTGAGATGCTGCCAACTAAAAATATATACAATAGTGCCATGGAAGTTAAGGACAATTCTAGAATGCAGGTAATATTTCACAGATAGCATCTAGATAACCTTCTTGTCTTGACCTGTTTCAAAAGAATCAGTTCTTTGGGACAAAGTCAGAAGGGGATTAACTCTGTTACTTGTCTGAGGAAGACACCCAAGGGAAGTGGGAAGTACTTGATGTTTCCTGATGATTCCCTTGCTGCTGTACAAGTTATAATGTAGTGCTTCATAAAACCCTTATAAGGTTTGGCTTTTTTCCAGATTTGCCAAGTATGACTAGTAAAGTAACACATTTACATGTACTTAGCCCGCAGGGGTTTCAGGATTAACCCCTTATAAAGATATCTGGTCCCCAAGTGTAAAGAAAGCTATTCTAGCAGGAGCAAGTTATTTCCCCTCAAGGTGAAACAAAGACTACAGCTAGAAAGAGATTTGAGAGGAAAGAAAGACAATAATTCTCTCTCCAGTCTGGTCCTGCCAAAATAGGATGACATGACATGAAAGATATTTAAAGTATGTTAGTTTCTTGAAAGCTTGTTTGTTTCTTTTCCACAAATATGATTTGGCATAATGATACATATCCTGAAGTCCTACAACTGCCTATTGAAAAGTTGTTGACAGAAATAGTATAAAATTAGTATGAGGATGGTTAATTATACATTAAAATAGTATTTTTTAAAATGTTTTTTGCTATCAGCCATTTGAGCACCAAAGTAGGAGGTTCTTTTAAGTAAAAAAATAATTTGGGGTGTATTAGCAGTTAATAATGATATGTAAAAGATGGCATTCAGATCTCCAAAAGTCTCGTTACAGTTGCATTCTAATTAGTGCATTACAGTGCACGCCCAAATGCAGCAACTGATATCCTTAAAATAGTTTTTAAACTGTTATCTATAGCATAAGAATAACTTTTGAGCATCAGGAGAAGAGAGAAAAAATCTTACAAAGACAAAGCAAATTGTCCAAGACTTCAAAACAGATTAGAACTCTGGAGTGTTACCCGGTCTGAAATATAGCAGCAAAGGTGTTTGGAAAAGTTTGTGCTCTTCAGGATTATAGATGCTCATAACTGGCAAATGAGAACCTATGTTTGCCTAAGGACACTTGCAATGCAGAGAGCAGGCTTTGGACTTTTAAGCACCCTAAGAAGATTGATTTATCAGTTATGATATAAGCTTGACTAATTCCTTTGAGTTCTGTGATGCAGTGTCAACCTTGTTTATTACACAATGTTTCAGTGCTTAGGATACTCACCCCAGAAGTAAACAAAATGCATGGGACTTCTCTCTTTCTAATTTGATTTGAAATAACAATTTCATCATCCTAAAATGTTCGTTAAATACTCACCTGCTGAGTATTGTAAAAGAATACATATTCTATCCCTGCCTTCAACTGTGGGGCACCGTGGAGACACTGCAAACTCAGAACAAATCTGTGAGATGCCAGAATAAGAGTCAATAGAGCTTCAGGTATACAGGCATTTCACAGAATCACAGAATCACAGAATCACAGAATGGTAGGGGTTGGAAGGGGCTTCTGGGGGTCATCTACTCCACCCCCCCTGCCAAAGCAGGGTCACCTACAGTAGGCTGCACAGGATCTTGTCCAGGCGGGTCTTGAATATCTCCAGAGAAGGAGACTCCACAACCTCCCTGGGCAGCCTGTTCCAGTGCTCCGTCACCCTCAGAGGGAAGAAGTTCCTCCTCATGTTCAGACGGAACATGATAGGATCCCCTAGATGGGACGGAGACCAAGGCACAGGCTGCCCATTTTTTTGCCTGGGCTGGGAAAAATGGAGGGGGAAGGGGATCATAGGACATCTCGGAGCAAGGCTCTGCGCTCAAAAATATCCCACAAAGAGGCACACCACTCAGCCATGGCCCTGGGTGGTAGGTTCCCTTTGTGGTACCCTAGGGCAGGACTCCATCACAGGTGACAACCACCAACATCTCTTAGGCAAAGATCTCCCTGTCTCCTCTGCCGACCAGGGCACCACGCCTCAGGCTTTAGGAGCCTCTATGTTTGAAAGGTCTGCTTAGGCTAAGAAACAGTAAATTTGCAAAGCTGGTTGAGGGGAGAGAAGAAGAGTGAGATGAACTGTAATTCTGTGTGTTTTGGAAGGAAGTATTTAAAGGATTAGGTAACATTCTTTCTCTTAATTTTATGTAAAGTTCAGAGTGACCAGCAGAGCAAAACCAAAATAACTCTACTAAACTCCATAGTATTACTCTAAATTTATCCAACTGCAGTCGAAAAAATTGGTGCCTCAATTCACCCACTGGTCAGTGTACAGTGAAATGAGAGGATGCAGGATAGCAGTACGGATTTTAAAATATTTAATTACTTCTGAGGGGGGAAAAAATATTCTGGTAGAGATACAGTAATGGTACTGACTCAGTCCCATTTTTCCTTAATAACTCTAACTTAGAAGTACATTTTGTATTTTGTTCATGTGTAATTTTCATTTGCATACTTTCTTCAAAAAACACAAAGTAGGCCACAAAAAGAATAAGAATTTCTAACAGCTCTCCCTGTTTATGTTTCACTCTACTCTCCTTTTTAGAGCAGGTGTTCTGAACAGTGTTAGCATATATATCAGTATTTGAAATCAAATGTCACTGTATCTCTGACAAGACTGATTTAGGGTGTTAGAAAATCAGAACCTCATCTGGAAGTTATAATTCATCCCCATCTCTCAGTATCTCATGTTCCCATTAGACTGAAATAATACCAACTTACTTTCTTGAATAATGTTACTGTTTTATCCAAGGTATCAGTGTCATTACCTCTGAAGAAGTTTGAGATTTAAATCTTAAATTAGGTATATTTAGAAAAAACTCATTAAATCCCCTAAAAAGCAGTGCTGAAGTTTAGTAAACAGTGCATACCTCTGTGATACAGAAAGCCTGGCAGCGTGAATTCCTATCAAGCTGTTCAAGACATTTCACACACTAATTCTGCATACACAATTCTTGTACTTGACAGCCTTGTATCATTGTTTTCAGCTGCATCATGTACACAATATTCAGAAAACAAAACAAAACAAAACCAAAATACAGACATAAACTCTGCAACTTACCAGAACATAAGTTTCCCTGGTGATATGGGCAGGAAAAATCATCCATTTCACAGTACTTGCCATACACCTTGCCTAGTTTGTTTTTGTAGCAGAAACATTTTCCACCTATGCAATTTCCTTGACCACTGCAGATGGGCTGGTCCTGGTGTTGCCTGCACCTCTCAGAAGAAAGCGTATCTCTGTCAGAGCTACAATTATTGTCATTGCAATGGGACTGTTTGCCATCAGAAAAAGTTTCATCAGCCCATACTCTTTTGTGCCTTGCACTGTCTCCGTACTGACAGGCACAGCTTTTCTGCACATTAACGATGGCAGTTTCATTGAAACCAATAGGCTTAAGTATTGCATATTTTCTTCTTCCAGCTGCATCACATTCTTTCATTGTAACTGATACATTGAAAAGTACCTAAGAAGAAATAAAGACAGATTTTACATCATTACTATTTCCTATAAATTGCTTAAAATTTTTAACACATAAATAAAGCAGAATCTTACATTATGTATAAATGTGCGATAATAGCTAATAATAACAAAATACACAGTGACCATTTGTCAAATATGATGTATTAGTAATGACAGGCATCACAAATACAGTTAAAACCCTAACATTAGAAGATTGACAGCAGTCTACTTTTCATGTGAAGAAAGCATAGTTCCAGAAGACAAGTTTAATACAAGTTAAATAGTCATGGAATTATCTCCATCCTTTAATGTGTACATTCTGTGTATATAACAGAAATACTCAGATGAGAATTGGGACTAGACTGAACAATACAACACACAAACAGAAAGAGATACTAGTCATAAAAGAACCTATAATGAATGTTCTGGCTGCAGAAATGGTCTGTGCAAACAGAAACCACACAGGTTTTTTAGATTGCTCTACCTGCTCCTAAGGAAACACAGAAATTACCCATACCTTAGCAGCAGCTTATTTTTGTCATTCTTACAATGCGGATGGAGTCTTGCTGCTCTTGCTGCGGCCCTGGGCAGACAAGTGCTGCTTCAGGGTGGACCCAGTGCCCAGGTCCTGGCTGTGTCATGGCCATCACCACCATGTCCCAGGACCGCACTCCAGCAGTAGCCACTGCAGCAGCAGCCCCCGTGGCTTTCCGGAGTCCTGGCACAGGAGCCCAGAACATTTTGGTGGTGAAGCGACTGCCATAGAGTTTGCATCAATCACTACCAAAACTCTTTGACAGCTCTCACATCTGCGATACTTTCAGTGGATAGCAATCTTATATTTCATGACTGGTTTTTGGTTGTTTTTTTGACTGGTAGGCTTCTGAAAGGGCATTCTCACTAAGTCTATTTAGCTTGCTGACGGAAGACAACTACTCCTTGCCTCCTCACAGAGAAAATATAACCAATAGGAAAAGACAAGAAAGGAGCCCAAGAGAAGCAAATACCTTCACTCTTTACCGCAAAGAACAAAGACTTCCAAATTAAAAAAAAAGGAGAAAACCTAAGAAACTGATTACATACGGAGTGGAAACTACCCGCAAAGACTAAGACCATTCATTTCTCATCGCTGCCTCCCCCACACGAGAACAGCCGAGCCCCTGGGGACAATGGTGGCTTTGTGGTGAGCGGGGCTGTGGCTGCCTACACGGACAACAGGAGAAGAATGCTGTGCAGAAGCATGTGCTTCTTAATGTCATATTGATGGGGCACACAGGCTTTGTCTCGCCCTTTGCTTTTCTTCTTCTTTCTCAAATGCGTCACTACACACATAACCCCTCAGTTGCCTACACTCTCTGTGCATGAGACTTCTTCCCTTCGGTTACTGGGCAAAAGTGTGGCTATGCAGTAATTAATTCATGCGGCAGGTGCATATCACGTGGGGAGGACAGGCTGCAGCTAGAGAATCTGCTTTTTATTCAACACGGAGCCCTGCTAGAAAACATCATCTTCATGTACAACACACTACTGGAGGAACGGCAGGGAGATGGGAGGGCAGGGCAGCTCATGTCTCGCGTACGAGTTGTGAAATTTGATAGGTCTGAACACAGCAGCAGAAAGATTAAAGACATTACGACTAGATAATTATACCACCGTGAACACGGACACTCACTAATGGCCAAAGTCAGTTTTGCACCCTGAAGAGGCCATAGGATTCTTCCAGAATATAACACACTTTGTGTTTTGATAAGAAAAGGAAGGAAGAAGGATTAGACAATGAAAGGAATGTGAGAATTAAGGAAAAGCATTTTGCCTGTAAACAAATACTGAAAGGAGGATTTACGGTTAAAATAAATTAATCTCTTGAGGATGGCTCATTTTCAACAGCAGTAGAGGTTTAAGACCACATGCAATCTTTTACAATGAACTGGCTTGGCTTTTTATTAAAAAGAAACAGATATAAATATTTTTCTTTTCATTAAACAGAACAAATTCCAGCCCTATTTCTTATGACATGCACAGGGAACAACACTGGAGAAGAGTTAAGAAGAAAAACAGCAAATCTTCTTTAAACTGTAGAAGCTAATCAGCAACAAGTCATGCAGACAAAACTCAGAAGAGCATAAAATACATCTAAATTAATGTGTCTAAAATTCACACATTTAATCTACCAATTTGTTTTGCTATCTCTACACGCGGACACAAGTAAAATCACACCAGCAGAGATGTGTGTACATGTCAAGAAGGAAAGAACTCCTTGACCCTGCTCTCCAGAAACAAAGACCTCTTCCTGGCAAGCTAATGAATTACTATGCTAGTCCAAGCAATTAAGTAAATATATCAAGGCACAGAGAAGTTGTTCTGGGAAGAAACCCATGTTCTTTATATTAGCCAGACATCTTCCCCCGCATTTTCACGGTGTATGATGCTCCAGCTTTACAATCTGTTTCATTCGGTAGATGGCACCGATCCAAATGGGGATAAATCATTTTACTAATTTGATTTACAAAATAAACTAATTATCCACAACCCTGAGTGTGCATGAAGACTACTAGAGCAAGGAGAGGGAAAGGTGGCGTCTCGTACCGATCCAAGGACACAAATTCCAGTGATTCTTTTCCACCGGGTGATTATCTTTCAACCTCTTCACACACAGATTTCATCACAATGAACGTGGCCATTGTGCCCAGTGGAAGACAAAGGAGCCGAGTTTTAATTGACATTAGCTTTCAGGAAAAGCTTTGAGCCTTAGTTCCATGAGATTAGTGAGAATTAAAATAAGATTCAGGAAAAAATAAAACCAGAGAATAATAGAGAGTCTGTGATCATCAATCACATAAATCCATTTTCAGTTTAAGTAAATCCCTAGAAAATTTCACACCATTGAAACCCAACCAAACAGAAAAACAAGTATTCCAGTTCCTTGAAGAATGAGAACTATCAACATACTTCTTCATTATATCCCACATTTTTACATCCTTCCATGCCAGTTTTTTTACTTCCATCAGGACAGATCGCAGTGATATTGAAATGAAGACCCTGGATCTGGTTATCTACTTGAATTTTCACTTCAGAGATTAGTTTCTGTAACCAGAAAACAAGTTTCAGTCGCATTGCATCTCAACATATAACGTACATTAGTCACTAACACCAAGTATGGTTACTATGTCTGACTAAAAATGAAGAAAGCTTGTCTGTGTGAATAAAGGAATGAATTAAAGCATTGTTTCCCATATAAAGACCCGACTGCATTCCAAATATACACAACCAGTGAACTGGTAATTCTGATAAAGAGGATTACGCTTTCCAGATAAAATCGTTTTCAGCTTTTCTAAAATGGTTTTGAGACTGTATTTTTTGCAATTTGAAAATCTATTCCAACAACCGTGGACAACAAAAACTGCTTATTGTTCGAGAGACTACACTGCCTTTTAGCCACACATTGAAAATAATACATACACACAACTATTGTCATCCAGCAGAAGAGGTTCCTAATTGACTTGACACTATAAACTTCTGATATTTTGCATCTGTCCTGGAAAAATTCTCTCTGAACAAACCTTAGGGTGATCTAAAGGCTATTGGGATTATTCTTACTGATTTATTTGGGACAGGTAGGACTATAGCAGTCATCCCACTAGGACTTTTTACAGTATAAAATAGTGAAAAAGCCAACTACTTTGTAACTTGTGTTTACCGCATGCTCTAAAATCCTATTTCCTTCCAAGAAGGAATATTGCTTCTTGATGTTTTAAAGATTTATTAAAGCTCTGTACAAACCTATGAGCTGAAAATCACACAACGAGATTATTAAAATTCCTAGCATATTAGTATTTTAAGAATTAGTTTAGTGGGATATTTTTACTGCTACAAATGGAAATGTAATTACATGAATCTGAACACATGTTTATCTTTGTAACTTTTTGAAAATTAGTGACTCATCTTTGGCTTTTTAGCCAGGGATTTTCAGCCAGGGTTTTCCACAACTAAGCCTAAGGCTTCCCTGCCTATAGCAAGAGTGGAAGAGGCCCACTGTCATCAAGCATCAACACGAAATTTATTTTCTTATCTAAGCACTTTTGCTTTCATAAATGCAAAACATTCAAGTCCTGTTCACTGTGTGTTTGTATATTAGAAGCCCCTAAAACTATGATAAAAATCTCAAAATATCAAATCCAATTAAGTTTAGGATGGGAAGGAAGATACTGTCTAAAAAATGAAAACAAGGCGAGAGCAGACTGGGGGTGGCTGGAACAGGAAAGTCCCACAGAATCTTCCATTGAACTAAACCATTATTTTGTAAATTTTCGTTTCCTCTCCTTGAGTGTTTCCCCTGGACTATGCTCTAAAAACTGGGACACAGTTTTGGATGAACAGTGTAAAAGTGGCATACAAAAGGACTATGATCTTCAAATTTTTTGGTCAGTAACTCCCTGCAAACCTCCATATTCAAAAAGAGATCTCTTGATTTTATAAAAGGAAGTACAATATCAGTATGGACTTCTCTGCAATTTGACTACACCTAACCTTCACTGCTTTTGAACATCTTTGCCTTCTGCATAATGTTTCCAACATGACAGTGAGAAAAAATGTGCACAAACACACTTTCTTGACTAGGAACAGACAGGGGACTTGTCTTTTCAATATAGCCAATATGCTGAAAGCAAACAGCCTGATTTAGATGGTTAACCCAGTACAATGGATAATTTCAGCCTCTCATGTCCAACTAACTAAAAATAACATGATACATGTTGGTACCTTGCATACAGCTTTGTAACTGATTTTTCATCTTTTGGAACTTGCATGATTGTGGAACTTGCACACCTTAACAGCATTCAAACATCGAACCCATCACATTGATTTTGATGCTGCTCTGTGGGCTCTCTGTGCTCTAGTACACCAAATGTATACTACTTGGCTTCATTTTCAAAGCTGTTTATGCCCCCTCTTACCAGGCCATATTTTATTCACTACCAAGATGCCAATTTCCACTTTCAAGCGGCCATTCCCTATCAACCATTTGTGGAAACTGTCTTTATGCTCTTTCCCATACTATTACTTTCTCTTTCCCATACTATTACTTTCAGTTGAGAATTCCAGGCAAGACTTCACAAAGCCATTTCCATTGTTCTCTCCCATATCCCCATAAAAACTCTTCTTTACTGGCAGGCTTCAAAACCCTGAGTCATTACACTGCTTTGTGCACTGTAAATCCTGCTTTCCACAATATCCACTGTTGTCAAACTACCTCCTTGTAAATTCCTACCTGTTGCCCATTTTCTAAGAATTATGCTGTAAAACCCTCCAGATACTGCAATATCTTTTTGCATTGAATTTATATAGTATTTAGACAGTGGTGTCTGGTCTGTAACTAAAGATCTGAGATGCCAAAATTCAAACAAGTCAGACATTTTTTCTGAAGTTACATGTCAACAGGTGCAGGGAATCAAACAGCATAGTCAGAAGCATCCTTAGAAAGGAAAAAGTGCTGGCTCTTGGTTTTGAGACCCCAATAGCCTACGAATTTGAGAGCTATCATGGGATAGCATCACCCATCAACCTGGACACTCAGAAAAGTAGGGAACTTATCCCTGTGGACTTCAGATAGAAGCAAAGATCCTGGAATTTCCAACTTGAGGCTATGAAATGTGAAAAATCCCTGTACAAATACGGCATACAACATTGTCACTCTCATCATACCTGATAGGCTTCTACCACCAAATCATTGAGATTTGCTGCTTGTGATTCTATCTGTCTTGCAACAGTACCAGGCAACAGAGGTAACAGATCCTATGAAAAATACAATCATTTATGCACTGTTTTCATTTTTAATATAAATACTGTGCTTTCAAAATTGGAAAAAGAAATCAGGTTTCTAACCTACTTTATACCAATGGAACTGGCTTCCTTGAACTGCAAAAATAACATTGATGTTATTGTCAATCAATTTTTCTGAGAGCTGCCCAAGAGATGGATGCTCCTGCAAAAAAGAAAAGGATTAAGACTGCAGATTAGTAGGGAAAAAGCTTGCATTTCATATATGACACAATACAGGATTCCAACACCACCCCAATCTTTATTTCTCAATGTTCAGAGAAATGCTAGGCCTACATCCGAAAGAAGGTGGGACCAACCAAATAAACAGATCATGACAAAATAAATCATCAGGGCATCAGCCAGACTGTGACAGGCTTATCTGTTGCCAACTGTGCAGGGGTGCTGCACAATGCGAGGACTAACTCATACAGTACTATTTTCTTGGTTTGAGTGTGATGCTTAAGAAATATGGATATGGTGTTTTCCATGGTCCATCTAGCAGAATAGCAAGATTCCTGAGAATTACAGGTGAGCTCTTGAGCAGAAGTCAGGGAGAAAGTGCAACACGAGGGCACCGAGATGGTGTGCTTTTGGGAACCACAAGGCGAGTAATTAAAAGTTTGTTTCTCAGAAATGTATTTTGGCACCAGGGATCAGTCTCATCAACTAAATGCAGCCACTGGGTCAGGTTCTAGCAATGTCAGTACTCTCTACATACGTTACAGCTGACAGCTTTCTCCTTCTCTGTATGTGCAAGACCTGCCTTAGGAGCAATGCCTCCAGTCCTCACCGTGATGACATGCTACATATTCCTAATCACGCTTGTGCTTGAAGAAAGTAGCATGAGTCTCCCTCCTGTCCCCAGTAACGACACTGTTCTATTTGGTCAAGTACCTATCATGGCATGTTCTGTGCCAGTGACCTGCCCTTCTACACTTCTCATTGAGAGATCTGATATGGATTCGAGAAACAGAGATGCGTTGCTATCCCGTCATCCAAGATCTGAGGAAGCACAAGGGTGTCTGTGTGGTCCCAGTGGGCTTTGTACACCTGGGTTACGTGAGATTCCTCCAGCTTCAGTACTCTAAAACAAACTGTATCCGAAAGTCACTGCTTGTTTACCATACATCTGTGAATACTTCTCAAGAAGTAAATTCAGCACTTGAAATTCATGACTAAACACAGAGAAGTGACTGGAGCCTTGGCCTGTGTTTCCCCTTACACAGATTTCCTCTGGACACCTCCACTTATGTCAGGTCCTTCAACCTCTTTCCCCCACATACTTCTGCCGTGTTTCTCTTCCTGATATTTTTCACCATCTGCCCCCTATTGTCTCTCTCTTGCACAAACAAACTCTGTTTCCCTGCACATTTCACTTCTCCTCAGAGTTCCACTTGTCACTCAAGGCACCCTGAAAGTCACCTGATCTCCAAACAGTAATCCAAATGCCAAGACAGCTGAGATAAAGTTATGCAATGGGGCAAAATCCATTTTCCACCATATTGCACCATTATCAAGAGCCTCATACAGAAAGAACAAAGGATTTTCTTGCTGCAGTTTGATCTCAGCCAGGGTCCATGCCTCTCTACTTTTCTACCCTTTGGTAAGAGATTATATTCCTTAGATAAGTGATAAAAGGTAGCCATAAACGGGCCTTCTTACAGCTGCAGCTGGGGAGTGTGCCATACGCGAGGGTCCAGTGAGCATGCATTCCCACTACACAGCAGCTGTGGGTGAACTGCAGCAGCAGTGGCTTTGGTGCCATTCTCAATGACCCACAACACTTCATTACAGCTGCCTGCCTTCTCCATGGCCACAAACCACTGTGGTGGGGCCTCCACTGTGCTGCATAACCCTACGGGCCACATGCAACTGTCTGGCAGATCACAGACATGCCAAGTGGTCCCAAGTCACAGGCGAGTGAAGCCAGACATTCTGCAAAAACCTCCTGCACTACATATGTGTGAAAGATGAGGGCAGTGTTGAGGGATCATGAGATGGTGTTGAGATAAGTCAGTCTTCCTGCTTAACACATGACACTAGACTTGTCCGAATTCCAACAAGTCACCCTTCAACATCTCCGCAACTAATGGCAAAACTCTGGGATAGGTGGTATCAGAAATGGGTTTCCAAACCCTCATGAAACACAAACTTACGCAGATGGAGCTCACTGAAGCCAAGAAACGTGCAAGAGTTGCAGGAACTAGACCCCCAAACCACCTAGTCTGCTCACAAATATACTCATCAGTTCTAACTCACTAGAGTGGCCAGCTTGGTTAGTAGTACATTAAAGTCTCACTTCAGATTAGAAAGAAAAAAATTTATTTTTATTAGAAGAGAATATAAAAAAAAAGCATCAACAGACCCAAACTATCTTTTTCATTTTAAGCATATAAAGAGATGACATAGGAACTGCTGGTCACTCATGGAGTCCCATTTTGCTTGCTGTAAAAACCTTGCTGCACTTTATGTATTTTTATCTTTTTTTTCCCACTACTGCTCAGGCGAATGTACTTTCATTTTAGATCATCTTTCTTGTTCCACTTACGTCATTTATTTTATTATTTTAACCTACTGTGTTAAGCTGAGAAGATAGCTAATACTGTTGTTAAGTACTTCAGAAAGGGAGTTAACCAAGCATGGATCTAATTAAAATGGACTAGATTTCTTTCCTGTCCTATGTTTTTTTGCTGACCTCTGCATGACTGCTTAGCAAAAGTTAGAAAGAAACAGGCAGAAAACTAACCAACTGGAAACACTTCTGATGTAAAGGTTAAACTTATGCAAATAAATAAAGCAAAGTCCTCTTAACTGGCACAAGGAGGAAATAAAAATACGCAAAATTCAGTCTTCTCAACACTACCAGAAGCTAAGAATGAAAGTAGGAAAACAACCTGATTATAGCCGGTTCTTTAATTCAGTATAGCACAACAAAATTGCATTGAGAAGGAAAAAAAAGTGAA
>Ga0181612_131449_pt1 | contig 13058 bp, 3 predicted proteins | sample HoacroProtozoa21_FD_119630 | JGI IMG/M metagenome (GOLD analysis project Ga0181612, IMG submission 119630) | Hoatzin crop microbial communities from Cojedes, Venezuel. Combined Assembly of Gp0051906, Gp0051904, Gp0051908
AGATCTGATCTCCAGAAAAGTTGCTCTCCGTATTTTCCATTTGAAATTGGAAGCCTAGAGCAAAATTACGAAGATAACTCACAGAGACCCACTTCCTTGAGACCTGCTGCAGGGACTTGTGCTCTACTCCTTCTGTCTCGCTTGTTGACCAGTGCTGTTTTACCACACCTTTCTGGTAGGTTGTGAAAGGCCACCAAAGTTTTGGCTGTGTATTGCTGGATGGAGTTGGTTGCTGAAGCCACCTGAAGATCTTGCTTCTGCTTCCTGAAAGTAGTGCTTGCCTCATGAGCTTGCTAGGCATTGCTGTCTCTCTCTCAGAGTTTGAAAACTCATGACACTGGTAGACAAGGTGATTTACAAGTTAGTGACAGATGCAGTTGCACAAGCCAGCTGTCTTGGCTCACAGACTTGGACTCCCATCCCAGAACCTTCTTTCATGGCAGGTGACGCTTGTTGATCCATGAGACTAGATTTCACTTCTTATTCTTGATGTGAGGCAACAAGATGCGAATATGAAAGCAAATACCATCTATGCTGAGAAGAACTTGACCTTTCTATTCTTATCAGTTGCAAGCTAATTATGAGATTGTTCTCTTTCTCTCTTTTTTTAAACTTCTGGCACTTTCTGTATCCAGAAGGAATTTTTTTATTAGAAAGATTAGTGTCTTGGATGCCTTGTGGCACCCTCCAGCCAGCAGCAAAGCACACCACAAATTAAAAATGGAGAGGACCCCCCCTTGGGGAACAAAGAAATGGAGCCAGTGGGATTTTTTTGTAACTTCTTCAGTGTCTGCATGCTTTTTCAATGTCTGGACTGTTAGTGGTTCTTATAGCTCTATGTCTTCAGGCCCTGCTGTCTGTCATGTGTAATGCACATCATACACTATTGGTGAGCAAACAGCTTCAGTTAACACTGGAAGCTCCCACACACTTTTCTGCTAAACCCGTAGCATCACGAGACTCAGAACTACTTCTCAAAGACGAGACGAAGATCTCTAATGTATCTGCCCTGGAAGGTTAGAAATACAACAGCTTCCGGCTGATATTTGGAGTTTATGCAGCAGGGCTCGTGTGCACTCCTTATCTGTTTCAGTGCAAAGTCAGGCAGCTTAAACAAAGCTTTTCCTGTGCAGGATTTGGAGCAGGGGGACACCAATGACCAGTTCCCCTGTCCCAGCTTAGGGGACTGTATCCTTTGCTAAAAAGGAGTAACAGAGCTAAACCTGGTAACTCGAACCATTCTACTAGATTTCGTAGTGGATATTTGTACCTTCAGTACTACCTGATGTCCTCTTCATATTAGGCCAAAACTAAAACCGTCACTGTCAACTTCATGGTGTAGGGTAGCAAAAGAGTGGAGTTAATGGAGGGATAAACTGAAAGCTTGCCGTAGCCTTATGCATTTCCTTCAGCTTGATGGCTTAGTGAGCAAAGAGGTGAAAAATAATTCAATATGGCTTGGAGTTTGCCTAGCCAAAGAGACAGAAGACCCGAGTAGATACACAATTGCACTGAGATATTCCAGAGGAAGGCATTCCCATGACTGGCTCTACTACCTCTCTTGCATCATGAATCATGGTAAGTTTCCCCCTATCCCATCTTGTCTCACAGAGATGGGAAAAGAATTTTCACTATACATAAAATGTGCAGCATGGTAAGTTTTGGATTTCGGTGGTGACTGAAAGGTAATGCTATTATGTAAGCAGTCCTAATAATAATAATAATTAGTATTATTATTCTGAGTGAAGAATAATTTTTTCTCAGCAGGGGACAAGTCAGCCAAGCTACATTTAGTATCTCCTGAGGAATTCCAGGAAATTGCCTCAAATTCCTTCCCGCTTCCTTCCATTTTTGTATCGAACACTGCTTAGGTAGTACATGATTGCAGCCATGGCTGTGTTTTTAACCCTTAGACTTAGAGGGTGGCATACCTTATTCAAGGGCAGGGGAAAGCAGTCTTTGCCTTCATGGGTTTATTTCACTGTCTGCCCTCCCTCTGGGTGTGTTCTCCAGCTGCTCCATCCCTTTCTTTACAGCTCCTATGCACACAGCTCTGTTGTGGCTGGTAGATGGGCCCCCTCTTTTTGTCCAAGATTTCACAGTGATTTTTTTTATACCTTCAAGCACTGTAGTGCTGCCAGTTCATTGATTAGTAAAATGCTTCCATGGCCCTGCCTATAAGCTCTGTTGGGAATATTTTGAAGCGAAATCTGCTCCCAGCTCTTGTAGGCACCTGGCTGCCTGTTCCTCAGGGCTGCAGCCAGGAGGCGTCGGAGATCTGGAGCAAATCCTCACTGCACATCGGCTACAGCCAGCCTCAAACCCAAGAGTGAAGTGGACACAAGTGGACATGAGAGATATGGCCTAGGCAAGAGTTTATGTATATGTGTACCATGCTCTCTGGAAGATGGTACCAACTCTACAAACTTGCAGGCTGTTTTGCCCTGGGAACGTCACTGGGTATGTTGTTGTGACTTGATCCAGGTATTTGAGAAAGCCATAAAAGAGAGTGATGCCATTATTTTTAAGCCACAACTAATCTATTAATAAAACAGAGATTGTTGAGGAAACTTCTTTTCAAGCAACAATAATGATCATTCATTTAGGCACAGCTAAGGATCTGAAATGGAACAACTGGATACACAACATCTTGAAATAAAATACCTCTAAATGGAAAAAAACAGAAAAAAAAGCCAGTACCAGGCTTTTCCAGGAAGCATATGAAAAACAGGCAAGTATAGAGAAATTATTTCTTTGGGATGTGCTTCTAGACTCCAGGGATTGACAATTTATGGACTACCTGTGTCAGACGTTGTTCAGCCCATTGAACGCATACTCCATATTGTTTAGCTCTGCTTGAAGAGTTTGTCTAATCCCTTTTATGGCAGCTTTTCTGCCCATCATAGGATAAGATCCTTCCTCTGCAACATCAGAATTCTCAATTTATTTGTTGTGGCTAGTTGACAGATTCTGGGTGTCTCAACAGCCTTGGGAAACAGACAAAAACAGCAAGTATTGTTTTCCTCCAGCGAAACGTAAACCTGATTAGCATTCTGAAAACCCAAGTTGGGGATTTTTTTTATTATCCCCAACCTCTGTTACACGTGCCAGATACCTCTGGGGATGTTGCTGGACAACACTCTATTCTTTCACTGGGCTATTGACTACATGCCAAGTAAGATTTCTCTCCAGTTGAACACTTCTGAAGATTTAGACACTGTCTCTATCGCAATTGGTGGTGTCTAGTAAAACAGCTCAGTTCATTTGCTACACCTTGCCTGGGTCACTGGGGAAGTCAACTGCGTGGGGCTATTAACACCCCATAAAAATACTTTCTTAGCTTTAAAGCAACTCTGCACTGAAACGTCAGCAGCACCATGGTGATGGGCTGCCTGAAGGCTGCTGTTGTGAGCACAGTGTGCTGCTGACCCTTTACAAAACAAAACAGAGTGCCTAAAAAGTAAAGCTGCAGGGCAGTACTGAAAACTTCTTGTGGCGGCATGAGGAGCACAGTTCCCATGGCCTTGACAGACCACAGGTACACTGGCTACACCTGCACTTACAGAGAATGGCATGCTAAGCTCATCACTTCCTAAATTTTATGTCCTGATCTATCAAGTTTTATGACAGCAAAGATGATTATTTGCATAATAATGTGGCCTATAGAAAAGAAGTAATTCTCTGTCTACTGCAGGATGATACTCTTCCTTCATATTGTTCAATAAGTATCTGGGCTTGTTTCTCCAGCACAGGCTAGGTTTGTGCTGCAAATAATGTAACTCACTTGAGCGCAGTGGAGCTGTGTTGAATTAAGTGGCATAGGCATCAGTTCCCAAGGCCATGAGAATTTGCATTGGTTTACCTGAAAGTTGGAGGGTTACTGTGTCTCCACAGAGATCTGACAGCTGTATGGTGAACTCTGCTCGTTACCAAACTGTCTTTGGTACCAACAGCCACGGTACAGTGTAGCTTTCAGTGGTGCCTTCTAAACACATGGGTGTTTTGGGGGGTATTTGGCTCTCAGTGGCCTCCATGTTGCATTGGTTACAGAGGTCATTGAAAGTTACCATGGCCATGTCTTCATGTGCTGCTATTACCCCTTCAGTGATGTGATAATGATGTAATCACACCTACACTGGAGTGTAGTTAAGCGAACACTGCTGTGGGTGATTTTTCCATTGTGTCACACCTGGTGTGGACTAGCTATGTTAATTAGCCAAAGGCCAAATCACTGTTTCTGTGCAGACTGGACTCTAAGCTGCAGGGTTGGGAAAATGTATAGATGACACTGACCACTGAACCAATTATGTTTTTCTCTAGCATGTAGAGTTCACAGAGGTGGGAACCATCACTGCTGTTTTTAGGCTAACAGTGTCACTCATGAAGGTGGGAACCGTGTTCCTTTGATTCTTTCCAAACTCACAAATTGAAATTACGTATTTCTGAGTGTGACAGGAAGGAAGCCTTTATTCATACGGTTTGGAAGTCACCCTGTATTGGACACTTTTGCTGGGTTCTAGGAGATGCTGTTTCTGTGGACACTGATGGTGGCTGAAGGGGGATCTTTTTTAACTCCTATACTGACTACTGCAAGACTGCTGAGGTATCAGATGAAGAGGCTTCACCTCACCTGTGTTACCTGATGAGTTCCAGCAGCAGAATAACGGACTCAGAAGGTGTAGGAAAGGCAGAGAAAGCATAGGAGTTTTAGGCTCCCTGGTTTAGTTCTCCATCAATGCTTCCTCCCTTTGCATCATTTACACCGCAATAGCACACAAAGCGGTTATGAGTTGTTTCTCACTATGTGTTACTTTACACGTGGTACTCACTTTTTTCCATGGTCTAATATAAACAATACATGAATGTGTGTTCCTGTCTCGAGTAGTTGCTGTCAGCCAGACTTACATGACCAGTTATGTCTGAGGCCTGTCTACGCTACAGTTAGCATTCTTGTTCCTTTAATGCGTGCCGATGAACGCTGGTGAAAATAGCCTCCAAAATGATGAAAGCTGCTGCAAAACCAAAGCTCACTGTATTCTCTGTATTCTCCTGGTCCTGTTAACAAGGACAAAAATTAGCAAATTTTTATTACAAGAGAGATTCACTGGGATAGATTCTCCAAAAGTAAGGGTAGAGACTCCTTGGAGCAGATCATGTAGGGAGGGAGCAGTCTCCATCACTGGTGTTTTCTGAAGAACATGGTTAGACAAGTATGATGAGAATGGTTAGGACATTGGAAAGGACTATGATCTTGTGATGCCACTTTCAACCTTGTTATCCATGGCACTATGTAGTGCTTCATCCCACTTTTTGTTTATACCTATTCTTTTTTTTTCTTCCCTCTATTGCTTCCTTGTTGTTCAGTTTGAGTCTGGACAGCCCTGAAAATGGAATTATTTCCTGGGCTGAAGCCATGTTAGCAGCAAGCTGTCCTTGTAATAGGAGAGAGCCAGTGGGAAGGAGCAACAGTGAGGAAGCCGGATGTTGTCTCAAGCCAGTGACATGAGCCAATATCCACTGGCTGAGAGCATGAGCTGTCCATGTGTCCTGCCTGCAGCATCAGGCAGAAGCTTCTGTTGTCTTCCACTCCCTTGGGTGCGCTTGCCATGGCTGTCACAAGTCCAGCGCAAATCTTAACACATGCCACAGAAGAGTGGCTGTTCCAGACAGCACTGCCTCTTCTGTGCCCCCCCGGGGGCTATTTTCGGGGTGAGCCCTCAGCTCCACTCTACAGCAGCTGTGGGTTTGTCCCTCAAGGACAGTTGCCAATAAGTGTGGAAAGTGAGTTCTTTTTCTGCGGGCAGATAAGAAAATGGACTCAGCGCATGGAAACTGGCTGGGATGAGAGCAGAATTTGCCCGAACAGCTCTGGCTTAAAAGAAGCAGCAGCATGGGGAGATAGTGGTGGGAGGGAGCAGGAGAGGGAAGGAGAACTGGAAAGGGGAGATAGTCGTGGATATAGAAGAGTGAGGACTGAGCATTAGCTCCATCTCCTTTTTCTGAGTGATTTTGACAGCGAGGCACCATGGCCTTCACTGACCTCGGCTCTTATCATCCTGGGGTTGATGTGACCTTGCTTCCCTGGCTTAGAATGTTTTTTATTCCATCAATGGCCTGTTCTTTCTCCCCACCCCCAGCTCATTTTTCTTTTTACAGCATGTTAATGAGCAAAGTGCTTATGCAAATGAGAAGCAGAAACAAACGCTTTGAATGAGGAAGGAAATTGCCAGGGTAGAGACAGACTCCAACTTCACTCCAAAGAGTGTCTCTCTGCTTAGGCACTCGTGACTGCCCTCTTGCTCTGCACTACACCTGAATCCACAATGGTTTTTTATTTATGTGCTATGATACTAACACTGATACCTGACTTTCTGGTAATATTTTTATACTGCTTTTTATGCCTATAGAATTGTACAAACATTAGCACCAATTTTCATTTTCTTGCTGTACAAAGATAACCCAAAGGGGAGAAGGGTTTCATCTCTCCCTAGCTTGCTATCTCTATGCAAATTTTGTGTCCGTTTCTAATTGTTCATTTAGAAAAGTGATTTTATGGTGTTTTATCAGCCACCCTTACTGTTGATGCAGTCACGCTAAAGTAAAAGTGCTGGAAAGCTGTGTAGCTTAGTCAAACTGGACTATTACTTGTATGCAAATAGAAATGAGCCTCCCTTAAGGGGCTGTTCTGATTTTTCTAGCATTAAAGCAATGTATATGCTAGTGTGAGCAAATATTTAGAAATGTCAGAGGTGTTCTGGCTAGCATCACCCCATTTCAGTACATAAAACGCTCAAGGATGTTTACTGTAAGCATTGCAGGGCATAGATGTGAATTTTTTAAGAAAGATTTTCCTTTTACCAAGATGTTAACTAGCTCCTGAAAGTAAAAGTGATTTCGTCAATACTTGTTTAGGAAAATGGGCATGTTAGAAAAAGTGAGATATTTGTATGAAGCCTCGCAGAACTAGCAGAACACAGCATAGTGTTTAGGTAAATCAAGGCTCATTAGTTTTAATTTGACTCCAGGAGTTAGCCATATAGTTCACAGCATGGATACAGGGACATTTCTTTCTTGCAACAGCAGGGCCGCTCAAGCACCTCCTGGCTTTGTGAAGGACAGCCACAGGCTGAATTTGAGGCTGAACAGGTAAAAACAGGCTTTACTTCAGGTCAAAAGAAACATCTGTGTCAGGAAGGCTGCAGTCTGGAGACCAAACTTATGGCAACTTCTGCAGCACTTTCCCTTCCAGTATCTTGACAGCAAAATCTGGGGCAACCTAATGCATCTTTTATATGAGGGCTTGTGAAAAATATTTAAGGGCTGCCATCTAGCTCCTATCCTCCCTGTCCTATAGCATCCAGCATAGAACTATACCTATAGATGGGTATAAAAGGGCAGCAGTAATGACTTGGGGTTCATTCAGAGTCTCACCCCTGCCCCAAAATTCTTGCTTTACTGCCGTCATTTGAATTTTGCTTTATTGTCTCATATAAAGATGTAATTCATCCACTTCTTCGGCTTTCCAGGGCAGATGAGACCTGAATGTCTAATGTAAACCTTGGTTCTGTGAAACCAAAGAAGCTTAGTCTCCTGCAGATTTGTGTCTGAAGACTGAGCCCCTGTGTAGATCTTCCAGTGTTTGTTAAGTGGCAAGCACGCATGACAGCTGTTCTGTCCATACAGACATTAAAAGTCCCCACCTCTACCTGTCTGCCTTTTGCACAGAACTGTTCAGAGCTTGATATCTTTGAGACTTATGCCCCTCTAACAAACTGGACTGAAACCGGCCAATCGACTCGATGGCTGTTAAGAGAGACTCACATACAGGCAGTGTGATTGCATGATCCAAGAAAAACAGCATAAAATTATGCAGAAATAGATGCTTTTTGCAGATAACCAGGATCATATTTTATCAGTCACCTCTTCTAGTGGGGAGTGCCTTAGGATCTTTGGGATGGCAATGTCAGGAGAGGTTGTGCTGGCAGGACACACAAGAGAAAAGAGGTTACATAGCAGGTTCACCTTGCGGTCCTCATTGCCCAGGAGAACATACCTGCACACATGAAATGGATGTTTACCAGTGGGTGATACACACTAGCTTTTGCCTGGAATTGGCTTGTTTAATTGATTAATGTATGGGAGCACTAGTTCATCCGGTTGCTTCCTACCAAGCCAGGTACACTTAGTCTCTGTAGCTTATTCACCTCTATGTTGTCCAGCTGATTTTACATGTCTGCAGTGGCGGCCAGGATTTTAAATGTTTTCCTTTAGCTAGCTTAATGAGGTTGCTGAAAAGGGTTGGTAAAGCTTCCGATAAGCCTCTTGATTTTTATTTTTATTTTTCCAGGCCTTATGTGAATCAGCCCTTTTGAATTCAGCCACTAGCACCTGGAAAGACGCCACCAGCACTTGGGGGGTGACAACATTATTAATGCAAGTCATTATTTGCGAGAACACAGTCCTGGCTTGTGTGAAGCATGTGGATTCCTACTGTTTCAAAGGAGATGGAAGTACCTGCTGTATGCAGATAACTCACTCCCCTCCACCCTTTCCTAACCAACAATGCCCACACCTCAAACCTGGACGTCTCCAGCAGCCCTCTCGATGAGCAATGTATACCTGCTCAAGGGCCCCTTTGTGAAACTCCTAAGGTTTTACAGCAGTGTCAGGCTAACAATGTGCAGTATAATTTAGAGAGGAATGGGGAATTATTCATTTGGGTTGAATCATAATAAGAATTTCTGTGATTTGAGGGGGTGGGGAAGAGGGGTGAAACAATAACACACAAAAAAGAGAAAAATAATCTGATTCAGTTTGAAACTCTTTTTTGGTCTATTTTCAGTTATTTAGTGCTTTTAAAATTATGCTCCTTTTTAACAGTGTGCAGATGTCTATATCTGTGTAGGCCCATTTTTAAATGATCCAAAGGAAATTGTGAAGGTAAAAATAATTACAGGCAGGGAGGTCAGCAGGCAGAATGTAGTCCAGGTTTGCCAAAGTAGAACTATCACAAACTAACCAGGTGCTTTCCTTGGGGAGGAGAACCAGCTTTCTAAAGAGAAAAAGAAGTGTGTAAAAACTCATTTATTTTGGACTTCAGGAAGGTGATACCACATGGGAAATTACTACCGAAGGCTGGAGAAGACAGGGATTAGGAATAAAATTGCAAAGCAGGAGTGTGCTGATGAAATTAGCTGATGAAACAAAACTGAGGGACTTTCAAGACAAAAGAGATATCGTGAAGGAAGCATTGGGTGACCTTGAGGATAGTAGAAACAGGATGAAATTAGACAGTGTAGAGTGAAAGGTTACATTCCTGGGATTAACATGAGAATTTCTGCTATGTGTCAGAATAAATAAATTCATAAATTGAAAATGACAGAAGGGGGAAAGGACCAAGGTATTAGTCATCCTGTGATCAGCTAGTACAACTGTGAGCCACCTCTGGGATGCAAGTGAGAAACAAGCAAATGCAGTTTTAGGATGAGCAGGATTTCTGCGACAGACATGGAACTTTTAATGTCATTGTATGAGGCTTTGCTGAGGCATTATCTGGAACATCGTCTTCAGCATCAGTCAGTCACGTGGCTAGATGAGTTCCAGCAGGAACGGATGCTCAAGAAGGCTGGGGGGGTGTCCAGGAGAATGGAGAGCCTGTCTTATGTGAGGAGACTACAAAAGTGCTCCACTTGTCTAACAAAACAAAGGCTGAGAAGGGATATGATTATTCTCTATAAACACGTAAAGGGGATAAACGTCAAGAAGGGAGAAGAGCTATTTAATCTAAAATACAATGTTGGCATAAGAGCAAATGGGTATAAACTGGCCATGAATAAAAACAGGCAGAAAATTAGAGGAGAGTGACTAACCACCAAAGGAGTGGGGCTCTAGAGCAACCTAGACAATTGGTATAGATGAGACATACATTTATAAAGGTGCAAGGAGGCACGAGGAGCGCCTATGCCCCTGTTAGTGATGAGTGAGTGTTCCCCCAGCTTGAGACTGTGCTTGGGACTTCTTCTGCTTGACAGACAGCTTGAAAGTTCTCTCTCTTTCTCTCTGCCCCCACCCTGTTATGATTAGGTTTTGGCTGCTCTTGCTACAGTGGAGGCAAATGCTCCGACTGTGTTTATGTTGGGTTTTGACCAGATGAGAAAGGTGTTTAGCTAACATGGTTCCTGCAATGGGAGAGGATTTGCTTCTGTACCCCTGTAGTACGATGTTCTGAAGTCTTCTCCATCTCCAGGATGGAAATGAATCCTCAGTTTTTCTTACTTTCAGTGCTGTGTTGCAACTTCATTACAGCAAATGTGAAACTGCATGATAAAAGTAGCTGTGTTTCAGAAGGATGTCTATACTTCTGTGCTTCTTCCTTTCCCACCTGCTTAATTCTGAGCTGCATTTTGTCTTTTGTTTTTACAATGGGCAGAACAACTCTGCTACTGAATGGATTTCTGGAGAGAGCTGTAGCTTCTTGATGGGCAAAGGAATGGTTGGGAAACAGGAATGGTAAGAAAAAGGATAGGTGATTTGTTCCTTTTCATTTCCCTCTGACTCACTGGTCTCTGCACTGTGCTTGTGACATGGCTGAATCACCAGGGGAATCCAGGCAGGACTCCTCTGATCTCATTTAAACTAACTTGAATTAGGAAGAGAAGCAAAAAAAAGAAAAGGGAGAAAAAGAGGAATTTAACTGTCACAGCAAATTCCAGGTACATTCCTTGTGGTAAATAATCCCAGGTAACGTGAGTGAAGTGGATCAGAAAGGCATACAGCATACATCTTCATTTCAGTTCGAGAGATGGAGATCAACACATCGCATGCTTGTAAGCAGAGCGTTGCTGAACCCTTAAGAATTGCTCTGACTAGTTCAGGTTCTATCTATCACATTTGGCATTCACTGACACATTGGTTTATTTCAGCACTCACACCTCTCAGCCACCAATCCCACGCAGATGTTGAATATTGCCTTCATTTTTCGCTGCAAGGTAAGACCCTGTTTGTGAACGTCTGTCAGCTTTGTGGTGGTGATGGAGCGACCGAAGAAGGGAAGGAACATGAAAACTGCTTGAGCTTCAAGCTTGGAGTATGGGGACAGTACTGATCAGGAGCACGGGGTGGCGAAATCAGCCTCTAACATTAGACTCAGCCTGAGGTGTAATTGCTTGAGTAATCATGGATGTATTCTAGTGCCCCAAACAAGATTTGAGAAGCAGACTGATATGACTATTTTAAAATACAAGTACAGGCAGGAGAGCAGGTAGAAAGTCCCACTGTGCTGCTATTCTGTCCTGCGTTGTGACTGTAGAACATTTAAAATACGGTTCAAAGTATCAGTTTGTCTTACTAATATGTATGAGCCCATCCAGGCCTTAGAAGCTCCTTTGGTGAGTTTATTTCATCTGAAGACTTGAGGAAGTCATTTGCCTGATCAGGCTGCATCTCTGCTTGGATGGCGTGGGTACAGTCATTAAAAATGTAGAAAAATCTTCGAAAAGTGCCAACAAACCTGATAATGGTGGTCATGCTGGCTTAAAGAGAGACTGGGGAAATAGCTATCTGAAGCATATGTGAGCTGACTGAAGCCTACGTAATGTAAGGTAGGCTAATCTAATTTTAATCAAGGTATGCCTGTAGCTCCTACAGCTGTACCTGAATTAGACATGAATTTGTCAGCTCCCATACTGCTCGCTTGTAGCTGCGGCAGCACAGAGGTCAGGTCAGGCTGCAAAACCTCCCCGTGAAACTGCACATGCTCAGCTCTGTACTGACATGACTCTGCTGCAGACAGTGGAGACAGAATTCAATCCAATCTGCAGGTTGTATCAAACACTCAAGGGAATATAGACTAAAAAGAGTTTTTGGCATTTTTGTCACTTAGTCATGCCAGAGTGGGTTTTTTGCTGGAGAACTAACTGCTTGCGTCTTGCCTACGCTTTTCTACCTACAGCATCACAGAGTTAGGGACGGAATGGAGCGCTGTGGTCCATCTCATATAGCCAGGTTCAAAACAGGCAGCCTTAAAACCCCTCACCTCTCCCCTCAATCATTCAGAATTGTGTGTAGCTCTTGGAAACATGACCAGTCTCAAGACATGATGGCTGCAGATGGAGAGTCTGAGATACCTTCTAAGTAAAATATTAGTATAGTACGTGCAAGTATTTGGTCCTGGGCTTTTCTAGAATTGCTTAACAAGTCTTTTTTTAATTATGCACTTCTTCAAGGCTTTCCTACAGATCCGCAGTCACCTGCAAAGAGAATATATTATGCAGAGGCAGGGTAATCGGGAATGAGAGGAGAGGAGAGGAAGGGCTTTATGAAACTAGGAGGCCTGGAACAATTAAATTCAACTGAATGACAGAGCAGGCGAGATGAGTTGACAGTGGAAAGATAACCTGTTTGTAAATGCAGCCCTATTTTATCTTCCTACCAATTAAATTAAGTTCTCTTTGGCCTTCAGATAAAAATTAAAAAAAACCCACAACCCTAAATAAACACTGTTATGCTGCGTACATCTTAATACTTCTAATCTTCTGACTAGCAGAGCAAAAAATTAATATCTTCCTGCCTTAGTAAGAGGGAAAGCAGATGCCATGGGGAGGAGGAAATGGGAGAGGATGAGCAACCTTAGGTTTAAGTTTGTGTGTCTATATGTACATGCACACACACACACAGAGTCAAAAATAGCTTTGTGAAAGGATTTTTTAACCTCATTGTAATAATGCACATGAGTACACCCAAAAGGAAAGCAGTGAAAATCCAGCACTTTTACTTTACCTCAGTGACCCCAGGCAAAAGCATCAGTCTAGCTTCGGCAGGTTTGTGCCATTGAAAAACCAAAGGGCCTTGCCTTTGCTGTGCCTTAGCATGAGCATAAAGCATGCATGTTGGCAGCCTCAAGGGAAATCTATGCCTTTCTTTCTCTGCCAAGATGTGGAGCAAATGAGTTGGGAGCCATGCCTCTTCATACCACTGCTGCCTGCAGCCTCAGGCAGATGAAGATAAACCCTGAGCAAGTCCAGTGGTGCCTGCAGAGCTGTCTGGTGCAACGCTGCACG
>Ga0181612_137185_pt1 | contig 13058 bp, 7 predicted proteins | sample HoacroProtozoa21_FD_119630 | JGI IMG/M metagenome (GOLD analysis project Ga0181612, IMG submission 119630) | Hoatzin crop microbial communities from Cojedes, Venezuel. Combined Assembly of Gp0051906, Gp0051904, Gp0051908
ACTCCACAACCTCCCTGGGCAGCCTGGGCCAGGGCTCCGTCACCCTCAGAGGGAAGAAGTTCTTCCTCATGGTCAGATGGAACTTCAGGTGCTGGTACATGTGCTGGTAAACTCATGTCATACAATAAAGTTGTTAAAAAGTCTCATTATTTTAACACTTGAAGTTACTTTTTGCTGTGACTGTCATGTTTTTTTAAATTTTGTCGCTGACATCTTGTAAGTATTTTCACTAAGATAAATGCTACATGGTAGGTAGACCAATAGCCTACATTTGAAGTTTCTAATCTGTTGTACTGCCGTTAGGAGTAAATTGATTAGCTGATTTGACTTGTGTTAGCAAATTATTCAGTTTGTCTAACAGTACACAGAATTAATCAGACTAAGCATTCATATTCAGTGGGATTTGTTGCAATGCCTCCTGAAACTTAAATTTATTTGAATATGAGATGACTCGAAAGGCTCATACCCTGACTGAAAGTTCCTCTTATTGGTTGCTGGTGACTTTTTATAAACAGCATTAGCAAAGGTAGATTTTTTTCTTTGCGCTTTTGGAGACCTTGAGAGGAAAAAATGACACAAGAAAATTGAAAAAAAAAAAAAAGGAATTAAATACACAGTAGCATGGGATATGCTAACATCAGACTTACTTGCACAATTTAGGAGGAATTTATGCTGAACCCCAAGGACTTTCTCCCATGGTACTGTTAAGTTCTTCGATGTTTGAGACTATTGTGGTTGCTTGCCATGTTTCTATATCCTCCTTAAAGTACTCTGGCTCTATTGTGAGTCACTGAAGTTCTGGAAGTAGTTTTATAGTTCATACAAACCATGGAAGTTTTATAATTAGTTTCAGCAACGAGCAAGACTGGAAACCAAGAGATAATTAGCTAGAAAGAATGAGTCCCCATTAGCAGCTGAAGAATTTGGTAGAGTTTCGCTTGGAAACCACGTTGGCAGCTGTATGCCAGTTCTGATACACATTATGCTTCTGAAAAGGGAAACTCTGGCAAGTGATTTCCAGAAAACAGCCAACTTCAGAGCCAGCTTGGGCCAGCTGGGCCATATGGAACCAGCAGCAGTGGCAGCCCTACCCCCCTCTCCCCGTCCTTCTCAATCCATATGGAATAGGAAGAAGCCAAGCTCCAGCAGAATTGGCACGCTAATTTTGGTATCTAGCGAAGCTGTGCCTAGGCAGAAGAATGCTACCTGGGGCATCGCTGTGTCTTCTGAGCTCTTCTACAAGTTGTTGTAATGGTTCTCTGGAGATGGGTGCTTTCGGAGGGGCTGCAGTTATATTCTCGGCTTGACAAGTTCCAGATGAGGGTAACAGCCAAATGGAGTGCGATCATGTGTTCCTCCACCTCTTAAAAATAATGCAGTGTTCTGTTCCTACCGGGATATCTATGGTTTGTCGTACAAGCTACAGTTATCATCAGTGTGTCAGTTAAGTAATGGGTGCCATGAGAAATTTTATCCAAGAAATTGGAAGATACTGATGTGCAGCTTCTAGCTTGTTGAGCTGTTGTGAGAGCTGGGAGGGGAATGTGAGGAACAAGATTCTTTTACATAATTTTAGGATCAAAATTGCATGTTGCTAAGGCATAAAATTGCTACTCTGAAGTCTGAAGTTATGTGAGAACAGTATGAGTTCTTATGAAATGAGAAAGCATTTGTCTCCTCTCCGATGGAACACAATAGGGCAGCGCCTGTCAGATGAAGGGGTTGTTTGCTGTCTGGGGCAACGCTGCAAGGCTGATGTTCGTGAACAAATATACTGGTTTTGTTTTTGCTGCTTGTATTTTATATTGCAGGAGATAATATTGTATTTCTTTTCTTAAAAAGTAATGCTACCTAATTAAGGAAACACATTGCTGTAAGGGACACAAGATCAGATACGGTTTCTTCCAGATTTCCGGTTCACTTCTTTTGCGAAAAGTAGCCTAACGGGAGAGAAGTTTTGAGAGTATTATTTCTTAGTGGCTGCATCTACACTCTTCTGTATCGAGGTCTTCTGAGAAAACAGGAATCTAAACTTACATGTATAAATTTTCTGTCTGAAGGCAGCTTTTTGGCGTTGGATCTGGCATGATCATTCAGAAATTTCTAAAAAGCAATATCATTTCTACTCCCTGCTATGGAGCCCTCTCAAGTATAGGATACCTGCGACTCCATCTGTCCTGACAGAAATAATGCTGGAAAAGATGAAGGGAAACGTGTGGGAGTATTTCCTAGGTGAGCCCTGGCATCGGCGACGTGCGTAGTTTCTAGGCAGGAATTTGCACACTTGTGAAAGCACGTGGAAGAGAGGAGGAAGATTTGTTTCCTTCAGCTTAAAATGAATCTGAAGGAGCAGATGTCTTGTCAAAAAAACCCAAAGGCAACAATGGCTTCATAACAACTGAGGGAGTTTGGGGTTCAAAGGGCTAATTGGCATCCAAAGGCAGGTTCTAAATAAAGCTTGCTGGTCTGGGCTAATCTGCTCTGCAGTGTGGTTATTAGCCATTTTATCAATATAAGTTTTTAGTTTATGATTCAGGAACCAGAATTTCTTAAGAAATGTATCTTCTGAAAATTTCAGTCAATTCTAGAAAAGCATAAAGATCAGAGAAATGTTAGTCTCCAAAAATCGGTCTAATTAGAATATCCAGTGTAACTGCAATAAGCATCATGGGAAATTAGCAAGATAATTATGGGAATTGTTGCTCAATGAACTTGACTGCTTATTTGGCAAATACTCTATTTGTAATGAAATCCTTTGTGCTGTGTTCTACTGTTCTTTTCAAAAATCCTCTGACGATCTGGTTTTTTAAACCCAGTTCCCCAAATACTTTAGCCTGTTTAAACTCTTATGTAAAGAGGGGGGAAAACAAAGTGTGAAGTTTGGTTTTAAGCAAGTAGTTCTGCTTGGTGAGGTACTATCAAAGAATATGAAGATTTGGGTTTTTAAAATTTTTTTTATGGTCAGTGCATGAGCTCTTAACAGATTTTTAACAGAAGACACTAATAAAAAATGGTGATGCATGCACATATTGGATAAAGAATCTTTCTAGTTATCACCTATTTATTTGCTGATGAAAGATGGATTAGTTTAGAAATAGACTTCGCAAGTACACAAACTACAGTTTCAAAAAAAGTAGTTGGCAGAAATAACTTGAGACATAAGCTTTCTGTAAGAGGAAATGAAAACAAAAGATGAGATTTGGCCAAAACTTGTCCTCGCAGGCATCTCTTTTCTTTTCCTCCTTTTTTTCTGTAGAGCAGGCATGAGATTGTGTACAATATTGGAAAGTCTGATTTTGTCATAATCAAGTAAATAAATGTTGTGTATGTTTTTCTATCTGTGTGCTTTTAGCACATTTCTGGTTTTACAGCTACTCTCAATATAGTTCTTACTGCTTTCTCGCTCCAGCTAAGAGAAGATTAATAGTATGTGTAATAAAAAAAGAGAGGTACTGCATGAAGTTTGACTCTCAAAATAAGTCTTATAAACCATGGGCGATGCATACACTTACTGTTATTGTTTTGTATTTGTTTAAAAACTGCCAGTCTGCCAGTGAGGCTGGTACCATCCCCGGAGAAGAGCAGCTTTATTCCATTGCCAAGTAACATCTCTTTGATTCAATACATCAATTAATCCTACTGTAATCCAACAAAATGAGGTCCTTTTGACTTTAACCTTTCTTAATGTGACATGTCTGCTGCAGACAAGAATGTTTTTAATTGAGGAAGTAATGCTATGCACACTGAAGAATAGTACTTTTTCTAGTGGTGATAGAGCAAATGAACCCCCTAAAATATCCCTCACTGTGTTCAGGAGCGGATTTATGTTGCACTAACTACTGGCTAACTACTATTAGCCAATGACTTTTATGTATCACTGATAGCCAGTGTTGTTAGAAGAGTTGTAGGACTCAAGTCCTGCTGCTCTGGGGGCATTTAAAGACTCTTGGTAAATCTGGAAGAATAGCCAGTGCTCCAGTTCACATCTCGGTTATGGTCTACCAAGAGAAAATTTTCTTATGCCTTAATCTAAGGTGTGATCTTCATCCTCGGATTAGACCTCACATTTTAATCCTGCGCCGCTGGCAGCAGGGAAGGCACACGGGTTTACGCTGGATGCTGCAGCTGTGGGGTATGGTGTTTCTTTCTCCATGCTGTTGTGTGCAGATGGACTGAATTGCAAACAGTTACTGCGCGTGTCCAGGGGTGTGGTACCTGGAGTGATCTTAGCAAACTGACAGCATTTCTCAAAGCTCTGGGATCCTTTCACAATGTAAGATGTAATATGTGTGTGTCCAGGTAACCACTGTAAATCCATAATTAAGGGATGTGAAAATACAGTGCCTTTTCCCCTTTTTCATCTATTTCTAATGGAATCCAATAATTACTTAAAAGTGAAGAGAATTAATGACTGAAACAAGTCAGCATGGAATTTATGTTAGTTACCTGATGTGGTGAGGCATTAATCACAATTTACAAGGAGGAACAATTTTCATGTTTCTGTCCAGATACAGGTCAAAGTCAGGGTTTTTTGTTTAGTTGTTTTTTTTTAACTAAGCTTCCCTGCAGGCTAATATTGGCTCAGGAAGAGCTTAAATAATGTTTTAAGTAAGTATACAATTTAATTGGTTAAATTAAAGTAAAAGAAATTAATTAAAACATCAAACTCAAATTCTTCAGTATATCTGTTCTAGAAAGTGCTACAATGATAAATTAAGTAAAATCCAGAGTGACAGAGAAGAATGTACCTTAAAATTGCCTCTTTCACTCTAATCTAAAGAAAGAGTCAGTGAAGAGGGGAAAAAAGTAAAGGTACGGCAATGCTTTTAGTTTTAATTAATAGTGAATATCAGCAATATTTAATCATTCTGTAAGTAATGCAGTACTCTGCGGTATGCTAATATGTGCTGACTGTACAAATGTTTGTGGAGGGCCAGAAATACACAGTGCTGTGACTGGTCTCCTTTAGGTTATCACAGATGGTTCACTGCTTCCATCTGAATTTGCACAAGCGTGCAAATCTCTGAGACGAACTAACACCGAAAAACGCATATGACTTCTGGTTTTACTGAAGTGATTCTCAGGGAAAACATCTGCTTTCATTTTCATTTTTTTCTACTTTTAAAGCCACTCAAAATCCTTCGTTTATGAATCAGTGAACAATGTCATGTAATGAGAACTATGTAATCCCATCAAGTAAAATTGAGATGTTTTATAAATTGTGATGATTGGTTTATGAAGATGCCTACTGTTCCCCTACCCCCTTCTTGATTTGGGCATGATTATACATTCTAGCTCTCAGTTTTAACCAGGAGTTCATGCTGATTATTTTGCTTTAGCCATTAACGTAGGTTAAGCTCCTCGCACATGAGGCTTATTGAGATTTTTGCTTTTGCCCTTCTAAATAAAGGCTACAATGCCTCCAGTTTTATTACAAACTATTTCTTAATAATCATGAAATGCTGTGTGAAGACTTTTTCTGTAGAAGCGAAGATGTACTTTTTATGGTACGTACAAGGGAGATGTGCCAGCAAGAGACACAGAGTTGCCTGTTCCTTTTTTATCTTGTATCTGGAGTAAAAGGCCATACCCACATTTGGAGTGAAAAGTCTGAGTCTTTAAATTGCTAGAGAATGGGATCTGGTTCAGACTGAATAAGAAAGGCTCCTTATTTCTCCTGGAACTGACAAAATAATGAGTTAAATGCTGATAGTGCACTGACTTGGCAGGCAGATGGTACAAATATAGTATGCTGAAGAGATTCACTTAAAGCCTTGGACATTAACTATAGACTACTCTGCTAAGAAAAGACATGGTAGGCTGGTGAGATTCTCCTTTGTGCCTTAGCCCAGAGGCCAAGATGTGATTTTTGTGTCGGTTAGAAATTGAGAATATAGCTTGAGCAGGTTTGGGGCTGTATATACAGCTTAGAAGCCAGGTACAAGATGGAAGAATGTGGTGGGGGTTTTTATTTCTTCCCCCCCCCCCCTTATTTATCTTTGCATTTTCTATTTTCTTTTAAATTGATTAAGCCTGTAACATTGAAGGTCCTCAGCTGCTCTGTAGTAATAGGACCATAGGGCTCAATCTAGCAAAGTGCTGAGCGCTCTGAAGCCCATGCAATAAGGCACGTAAGGGCGTACTTACAATTATGAATGTGAGTGGCTGCAGTGGGGATTTTGGTTTAACTGCGTGCTTGATTTCTTTCTGGGTTTGAGGGGAAAAACAATGTACCACCTTTCAGGGATAAGCTCCTATTAAGAACACATTTATTTAATTGTTACTGTTGATGTAGTTTTGAGGTTCTACCTGCAGAAGTCGTTGCTGTTTGATGTTGAGTGGTCATGATTCATCTAATGAATACTTGAAATACTTTTATGGCAGGTTAATCCATTTTTCATTAGCCTATTTTAGTTTTTGTTTAAACTTCTCTAAGTAGGTACAGGTTTTTCAGTGGTCTAACAGGATACATGATGGTCTTGTAATGCTTTCTTACATAAAATTGAACAAATTTGGTAAAATGAGCATAAGAATTTAAAAATGTAACGGTGTAAGTAGAGGCTCAATGAAGTAAGTCAGGTTGCTGCTTCTCCTACTGTATTGTTCATGCGATCACTGCATGAGTAGTATCCAAATGTGTAATGACTGCTTTCAAAAATCAATGACCAATTCTGGGAGATCAACTTTTCATTGCATCTTGGATTTGGGATTCCCGGTGAGCCCTTACAGGAGAAGGAACATTTCCCTGTTTCCCCTTTGACGGAGTGCAGATAGATGTAGTCCCCAGTGCCTAGTACATGATTTTAACAAGGCACATAAGCACAAACCGTCACCAGTAAGATGTCATAACTCAAGTGCTGTGAACACTGAGAAAGCAGGCTTGTTTAGTGTCTTGTAATTGAGTACCTAGAATCGGTGACTGTAATATCTGTAGTAACCATAATAAATCTGTGGGATATTTTGTCCAAGGAAAAGCAAAAATTTGTGAAACATAGCAAAGGCAATAGCGTGAAGATTAGCAACAAGGATAACTTTATGAATTCTTCTCAAGAATTGTCTCCATACAAATTTCGGAGTAGAATAAATGCATCCAAGGCTTTAAGTTTAACTGCTGTTGGAAATGGCAAGGAATTTCTGATGATGCCAAAAGTCCTGTGTAGTACAACTAACCTCAGTACCCCAAAAAAAGTAAACTCTAACCAAACGTAAAGTGATTAAAGGTCCCCTCCATCTTGCTGTGAGGTTAAAACAGCAAAATGCTGGGAAAGACAATCCAGTTCTAACTTTGTGGCAGGAAGAGTTAGTCCATAAGCCTGGACTTTTCCATTACACCATCTTGATTTGCTGTTAGTTTACAAGCATCGCATGCAACTTGCACGAGCCTGCAAGTGAATCCTCCTAAACTGTTGCAGAATGGCTGCAGTTTCTCTAACCGCTGGCTGACTTACGATTAAAATGGTATTAGAGAAGTACAATCCTTTTCATAACTCTGATGGAAAATTGGACATTTGGCCTTGTATTTGCTGAAGACAGTAGCCAGCTAGCTGCTTCTCCCGTTCGGATGAACCTGATACCTTGGGGCTTTATCCATTTTCCTGGAGGCATTGGTGCTTTCATTTTGCTTGATTTAGAATAACAGAAATGTTTTGATTAAAAGAACCAGTCAAAGCTAACTTCATTGTTTACCCTGAAGCACGATCTCAGTGAACACATGGGGTTTATTCATCCGACCATTACAGAAAATGGTTTAAAAAATGTTACTCTTGCATTCACTGATTTCATTGTAAATGAAGGCCCCCAGCCTTCCCTGTGGGCATGCCGCTACAAAGAAAGGTATAGACTGAAGAAGAGGGGAAGACTTGAATGTCTAACTCAAACATGTCAAGAGTTCCCTTCTTTGCCAAAGAAGAATAATGCATTTAATTAGACTATCATTGTGACAAATTGGTTGTGATGAGGCCGTCTATCTCGGGAGAGTGATGCTAATCTTTCTTGTAGTTTAAAGGCTCTCCTGTGTTGACATAAGATAGATAACTAATCTTTTTGGGGCCGTGGGAAAACAAGAAATTCTTCCTATTAGAAATGACTGGATACTTCAATTGCCTTAGATATGTGTTTTTTAAATAATGAACGGTTCTGAGGACATACTAATTTTTAAGGACTAGATCCCATTAATGCCCTAAGCACTCCAGAGTTCAACTTGTGAGTGCCAACTCGTTAAAACCTCTGCCTGTATGGTGGAATCTGAAACCTATGATTTAACTCTCCCGTACAGTAAAGAGAGGGTTATGCACCTGAGGAAGCTGTTCCAGAAAGTTACTTGCTGGATGAAGGACTGTCTTGAATGAGCTGAAAGGAATGGCAGAGCAGTGTGACACGTGCTATGCAGCAGAGCCACTGCATGCTGGTGTTGCTACTTCTGCGCTGCAAAACCAAGAATCCTCCCCTTAAGAAAAGGCACCGACACTTCTTTCTCAGTATGCATTGTGCCTGCTTTGTATCAAAGCATGGCTTGCACTGCATCACCTTCAAAACTGAGCAGTGTAACAATTAGCAAAGTCTTCATAATGTCTACAATAATGTTTTCTACAACAGGGCTTGGCATAAAGAGAAAGAGGGTATTATTTGGCTGTACTTCAAGAAAATTTTGAATGCTTGCTTTAGCCTGACAGGAGCAGTCCTTAAGGATCTTGTGAAGTTCAGTAAAAATAAATACTGCTGCCAAGACTGTTGTAGATAATGCCGAATTGATACAGTTCTTCGTAAAAGGCAGAAGACCAAACAGTTCATCAGCCTTTGGTGAAGCACATAGACAGTCCTGACATATCACTGTTTCCTAAAGACAAGTATTTTACTATTTCTAATGCTCCATAGCCTTTTCTAAAGAATAGCTGTGCTCTTAAGTCCACCCCCCAGTAGCTTTTTTCCTAAAATTTTGACCATTTTGTTAGTCTCTGGTCTGTCTCTGTCTGCTGCTCCTCTTAAGGCCTTACTGGAGCTGAGTGAAGTCATGGTCTTCTGTCTTTCACATACATCTTCGTTACTATTTCCAAAAAGAATAGGTAGTTTTGAGCCTTCACGTTGTAGATGACTAACTTTTTTGGTAGCTATATTAATCACTTTTTCACTGAATTTATGTAGTTTTCAAACATTTTGTTTCAATTCCTTGCTGTCCTGTGGCATGTTTGCCCATAGCAAGGTTCTCTGGACAGGCAGCTGCGTAACATCAGCTGGGAGATGGAAAAAGTAGAAGCATGTGGAAGTTGGCATTGGCTATTAAATGTTAACCTAAGTTAGGCTGTTGCTCCAAAGTGACCGAGCAGACTGGGAAGAGACTGGGCGTGGGGTAACAGCTTGCTGCTATCTCCTTAGAAAGCACGGGCTCTTCACTCGGAAAGCAATTCCTGGCCTTAGTCTTCAAGGCGGTCCCAATGGCATCCGGCCAGTGGGTGCCGTGCCTTTATTTATCACAAGCACAAGATGCAAACACCTGTACGGTACAGCTGGGGCACCTGAAGATGAGTGTACTGTGGTGGAATGTTAATTAGCTCTTGTAAGTAGCTAAACTCTATTAAATTGACAGCCACAGTGCAAAAAGCATTAAAGGTCATGGAGGACTGTTGGATGTGTGGTAATTGTTTCCTACTGTTACATACTGAAGTGTCAGCAGCACCTATAGAGATCAGTGAGAGATCAGGGAGATTATGTTTCTAGAAAGAGTTTTTTCCCCTCTTCCTGAACGTTTACCTTCAATAGCATCATAACAAATAATCTGCAAGGACTTTCACTTGTTTACAAGGTGAATACATATTGAATTAACTCTCTTAGCCCAACAAGTTAAAAATTAGTATTATAAAACTGAAGCTTATATTGATGAACAATTAATCAGATGAGTAGTCCTGTGGAATAAAGGCTTACAGCAGTAGACTTATTGGGAAAATGATTACATTTCTAGACAGTTGATATCATAGAAGGAATCTATTTTTACTGTAATTGAAATAGACCCCAGGACAAGGTTAAGATAAGAATGCTTCTGTGAGCTGATCTTTTATATAGCCGCTTAAGTGTCACGTGATTTGTTCCTATATGAAGTTGCAAATGTGGAGGCTCAAGTGCTGTTGGCCCTTCCAGTGAGCTGCTGGGGCAGATAAGCAATTGGAGCTGCCATATGCTTGCAGCACCACGGATTATAACCTCGCCTGGGCTGTACTTAGAGAAACAGTGTCAGCTTGCTTCAACCCATGTTTGTTAAATATAGCATCCGGTAAAATAAAAAGAGAGAGAGGAGTGTGTATGTGAAAATAATCATCTTGAAACACCTTGGTATTCAGACTGAAGGATAACTGTTCTCTCCCAAAGATCAGATTCGGGGCTTGAATAGCCCTGCTGGCTGCCTCGCCCAATGCTGTCATTACCTTTAGCAGCAAATGAAGCATATGTGCCCAGGAGATAAATGTAAACTAAGAAAATCCCATTTTCCAATGGTAGTTTCAGAAATCGTGATGTGTTTGTGTGTATTTTATGTCAAAAGGAGTTCTGCTGTGTCACTTCTCAGGATGTATTGTTTCCCCCAATACATGCTGGGATTTTGTACACTCGCAAACTGAGCTCATTTGCTGGAGTCAGAGTTTAGTTGATATTCCAGAATACATAAACATGTTCTTAATGAGATCTGATTACTACGATCCTGTTTAAGTGACTGAACTTCAGCAACAATTTTTATGGTGAGGTATGTCTTGATATTAATCTAGTTATGTCTGAAGGCACGCTTCAGTTTTTATAGGAGATGGAATCATTATCTAAAAAAGCTGTCTCTCTTTCTCTCTGCCCTTTCCCACATCTCTAGCCTTCCTGCTACATCCAAGCAGAAGCAGCGAATGTTCACAGAAAGCTGTGAAGCATGTTTTAAAGGAAACACTGGGCAAACAAATTTTTACTCAGAGTGATTTGTAACTTAAGATGTATTTTATGATTGAGAGCACACACATCAAAAAAATTTTCTTTGCGGAGGGATCATTACCATCGGAGAGTAAAGAAATGTGAGCCATTACCCACAATAATTTAATGCACATAGCAAGTGAGGAAACGAGATGGAGCTTTGCAAAAGCTAGAAAAACAACAAAAAAATCCACCCTAAAAAAACAAAGAAAATGTGCTTTTGGGGCTTGCTCCGGGAGGTGAACCAAAATAGCCTTTGGCATTTGCTAACAATAGCTCTTCTCCTTCTACGTACAGCAAATGTGGATGCTTGTGTATTGTATTCGCTGATAACTGCCCTTACTCTTCCCTTCCTCATGTGCTCCCTGGTGAAGCAGCAGTGCCATTTCTGGTCAGGCTGGTTTGTATCTCCGCGCATGGCATGGTCTACTTGACACCATTCGGATGAGATGGCCACTTCTCTGTCCTGCCACGAAAGCACAGCAGATGACATGGGTTAGCTTCCGTTATGCATGAAGTGAATGGTAATGCATCCTTGGGAGTCACCCATGTTTGCAGGTAGACCCTGGGAACATACAGAAATCCCTGGCCGTACCGTCCTGCTGCGGGTGTGAGTGGCTGGGCAGCAGAGGACTGCTGCCTCTTCGATTTCTGCACAGCTCCTGCCTCTGACGCAGTCTGAGATTCCTTTTAATGATTTTTTTTTTTTCCAGTAAATTGCAGTGCTTGCCTTAAGAGAAGACAATGAGAAAGATGTGCAGAACTGTGATCCTAAATATTTAAAGCAGTTTCATGACGTCCTGTCTATTTCTTTCGATTTAAGCTGAATAATTGAAATTGCATGTGAAACTAATATTGTCGTTTTGAGGAATCTCTTAAGCATGACACTGGAAATGAACACGCTGGGTGTCACAACAGCAAACAAATAATGGTGTAGATGGCTATGTTAAAGTGTAAGCTGCTAAGCTTTGTCTCTTAGTTGCTCTACAGTTTGAGAAGCCCAGTCTTCCAGGCTGTTTGCTGGGTGCACAGTAAATCTTGGTCAGTTATTTCTTATATGGCCACCATAGAAAGTGGTATGAGGGGGTTTTTATACCAAGAGAAGAGGTATCATCTCCCACTTAATAAAAGAATAGATGAGAATCATATGTATGTTCCTGTGTGCAAAGAAGAAAATATTTTAATAAAAGGGTAGAATTTGACGTGGACCAAGAGCAAAGCCTAGTCTGCCTGAGTTAGAGCTGTGCTCCCAGAGGTATTTCCTGAGTCTTCGCCATCTGACCAATGATTTAGAATTGGGATTTAATGAAAAATGGCCTTATAGATTAAATTCATAAGAAAGTTTTGGATTGCAACATTACTAGTACTTTTGGGATCACTGTTTAAAAAAATAGATAAATTATTGTCTTTAAAACCGAGTACTTCACAGAAGCATTCCTCTAGCCATAGCCTGCAGCTCATCACTGACAAGTCCTTTGGTTTCCTGGCTGTTACTGACCCCTGACCCTTTCTGCCGCCAAGGGTCATGCGTTGCTTTTCCGCCATGTGGCAAGAGTAGGGAAGCTGGGCATGTTTTCTCTGCTGTCCCGAATGATTCATATCGGGAATAGCACAACAGCTCTAATGAAAAATAGTCTGTCGCTGACTGGAGTGTTTTGCATTGACTTCCCTGGGTTTTCGCAAGTGCTACTCGTCGTACTTTAGCATACTATTCAAATGGCAGAATTTTTTAAGTGGTGTTGCTCTATAGCATGAGCATTAACTACTGCAAACAGCTAGTTCCTCACGCATGGTTAAAGTCCACACTGTAGATATTCTTCTGCCAGGAGGAACCACTGGAAATCAAATTATTGGTGACCCAGAAACTTACTGGTTAGCTCAGCTGTGCTTGGCTCTGGTCAAAATTTCAATCGTTCGTTCTTGGTTTGTTTCTTTTAAAATCAGTCTTGGGAGCCTGTAGAAATTCAGTAGTAAGCCACTTCCCTGCAGCCATGAGAGACGCTTCAGAAGAGATTTCTGATAGTTTATAAGCACTGCCACGATGCAACACCTGCATGGTTGTATTTTAAGAGGTCCTTGTATAAACCTGATGTACAAACAAGTATTGTATATGGCATTAT
>Ga0181612_144271_pt1 | contig 13058 bp, 7 predicted proteins | sample HoacroProtozoa21_FD_119630 | JGI IMG/M metagenome (GOLD analysis project Ga0181612, IMG submission 119630) | Hoatzin crop microbial communities from Cojedes, Venezuel. Combined Assembly of Gp0051906, Gp0051904, Gp0051908
AGCAGCGCTGAAATACATGAAAAAGCCCCATGTTTATACTTTTCTGACTACCTTAATTTTAGATTGGTGTCCTGTGCAGCAAGTCTTTCAGGAATAGTGATGCTATTGTTCTGCTGAAGTTGATGCTTCGCATCTGAAGTTGATGCTTGAGACTACTAAACAATGAGGAGCTATACAACTCAATAGTTTATCTTGAGTTTAATTTGTTTGTGCATATTTGCATACTCAAGTGTGTACAGCCAGCAGTACTACCGCGGTGATAATAAAAACAGTTGATAATATCCTATAAAATTGTTCATTTTTGACTTACTAAGAATACCTTGCTTTGTAACCTGACAGGCAACAGCAGCAGTAGCAGCAGCATCAGTTGCATCAAGAGATTTCAGTGGTGTAGGGGGATTAGGAGAACTCTTGGAAAGTTCTTCAGAAGCATCAAAGTTGAGCTCAAAGAGTGCTAAAGAAAGAAGAAATAGAAGGAAGAAAAGAAGACAGAAAGAAATGTGTGAAGCAGAGGACAAAGGAGATATCGATAAGTTCCCCAAGTCTGAGTCAGAAGACAGTATCAGAAGGAAAAGTTTCCGCTTCTCCACAGATGGAAGTCAACTGACATATGAAAAAAGGTTCACGTCTCCCCACCAGGTACAGCACTCTTCTTTATCAAATCATGTACATCTGCTATAATTTGGTTTTGAATGACATTACAGAAGCTCTACATATTAGAAGTTATGCGAAAAATGAGTGAAGGAAAAAAACAGCGGTAGCACCGTTAACAGTGTTACAGTTTGATATGGTTTGACCTGTTCTTTTAGCAAAGGGATAAAAAGAACATACCAAAGATAATTGTAAATGTAATTAAAACATTTCTGAAAATGTATTTCTGAAAACGTATCTGGTAGATTGGAGAAAGAATCAAAGATTCTTTGATTAGTATTCATATATTTGCATTAATCAACATAAGTTCTCTGTTCTGCATCCATTTCAAAACTATACAAATACGGGGTTTTTTTAGCAGACTATATCATCAAAATACCCTGAATAGGAAGTTCCACACTATCATTAGTTTCTATTGCTTTCCTTAATTAGTTTCTTTAGATGGTAGATAATGAGAAAAGTAGCTCTTGTACTCCACAATAAAGACAAAATATGTAGGGATCATTTGGGCTTGTATTTATAAGAATTTAGTCATAGTGTTCTTTTTCATTAAAAATTCATTATACAAGATGGGGAACCATTGCAATCATAGAAAAAAAATTAGTTTAGGAAGGACCTCTGGAAATCATTTAGCCCAAACCTGAAAGCTCTACTCCCTTAAATCAGATGATATCTTCTGTTGTTTAAGGATACTGTTGTTTATTTCAAGTCTATGCACAGTTATGGTATTTGCAGGAAAATCTCAAAATGCATCTCTTCGAAATGATCATGTTGGGTCTCAGTCAACAGATGACATTTAGCTACCAATACTACCCATGTTTAACTACCAATGTTTATCCTATTCAATGTTCGTAACAAGTGTGTTAGTTTACAGACTGATATAAAATATGAAATTCAGAGGCGGAAATACTTCACACTGAAAAATATGCACTGAGGGGAGGAAAGCTTAATTTGAGACAAAGCCTCAGTAACTAGTCAAGTATAAGGGATGATGCTTGGTCTGAAAAAAATACATTTGCATTTCTAAGGAAGTGAAGTAATGTTTATTGTAATTAAGAAGAATGACCAGGTTGTTATCCGGATATGAAAAAAATAGAATGTGAAAAAACTGAATTGTTAAATCTCTCTCAACTCCTTTGAGTAATATTGTAAAAGTGTATTTCCAATCTAATAAAATGTACTATTAGTTTTGGGCCAAAGCTGCTCAAAAAAATCTTTCATTAATTGGAATGGGGTTTGAGTCGAGCTAATACAAAGGAGCTGCAGCCAAAGATCTCATCTTAGACTGCACAGTTGTGTCTCAGATACGTAAGTGCCCACAGCTCACAGATGGGAATGAGTGACTTGACTACACTAAAGAGTCACTGACAAAGTCTGAGCAGAAAGGAATTTCTAATTGCTAGTCCCGTGCTTTAACTACTTGATAACAGGCCTCTCCATTTTCTAGTCTAAATTCCCTGATGCTTTTTTATATATTTCTGGTGAAGAGACTGATTAAGGAATATATTATGTTTATATTAAATTAATTTTTTGGTGCACAGAAAAAATACTTAATACAGAAGCATGTATACTAAGGGCAGGTGAATCTGAGAAAAAGAGATTCCATAGGTAATAAACTTTCTGTAGCTTTATTAACATACAGTAAAGCATTGTATGTATTTGTTCATACTGTGAAACTCTCAGAAAGCTTTCATCCTGGCAATTGTCATGAAGAACTGTGAAACTTGCACAGAAACTTAAGAAGCTTAGGAAAGCAAGGCATTCCAAATGACTTTTGATAACATTAAATGCAAATTCATGTTGTAGAATAAACAATTAAAAAGCATTTAAAATCAAGTCAAAACAAGTATTGTATATGTCTTAGATTTAAAAGAAAAGAAGGAAATGGTGCAATAGACAGGAAACAGCTCATCTTGAGACATCATGAATTACACAGCAAGAAGGAAATAAGTGACCATCTGAAACAAATTTTTTTAAAAATTAATTTAAGATTTTAAAATACAAAGAGATTTGTATCAAGTGAATAATCTAAATGAGGATAAGTTATTACTTAAAGACTGTCTTGGCAATTGTTTTTGCAGTTGTAAAAATGCTTTGGGGCAAACATTGCCTGCATATAACTGAAATAAAATGGAGCTGCCACACAAGTGGAAGGATTATGGGCAGTAGAACTGGTGAAGGCAGAGCTGGTTTGTCTTGGTAGCCATGCAGTTAGCTGCCTGGTGAAACAGAGTGGCAGAGCATGAAACAACATGGCAGAATGGTAAATGAGATAATCTGCCCAGTCAGCCCCTGTAGAGGTTTGTCCTTTGACACAATATTCCGCATGCAAGTGAATGATGCAGCCTGCAAGAAGAGCCAAGCTTTCCTTTCAGACCTTACTTTCCAGGAGCCTGTAGACACATATATCTCTGCCTCTACACGTGTCAGAATTGCAGCCATTTTGGCTCATAACTTTTGTCTCAGGCCAGCAGGGACTTTCAGTGCAGGCATTACTCCTCCTGAATCCCTGAGAGGCCTGATCCATTTAGCTGTGCTCAGAGCATGGTAACACATATTGGAAATATTGGACAACAAATAAAACATAGCAGCCATGGAAACATTCTCTAAAAAAAAAGGGTAGCAGTGGAAGTCAGACGAAACCTAGTGTGCGTGTGATTTTTTTGAAGGACTGTAGGTTGGCCAAATACATTTACAAAGAAATGTACAAAGGGTGCAGTAATTAGTTTACCACTTTGTCAGAATTCAGTGTCATGCTCCATAGCAGCTAGAGCTTTTTTTTTTAGATAAGATTATCTTTCAGCATAAGCAAAACAGTACTTTTTCTCCAGCCAAGTTTACGTAAATGGGTTAGCAAACCCATTTGGCTGATATTCTTCAAGTAACTCAGCCTGAGGCTGACAGCCAGCATAGAAAATATCAGCCCAAATTATTAAAATTTGGTACAGCTGTAAGAGAAGGAAAAAACCTCACAATGGTAAACACTTGCCAGCCTTTACAAAAGGCAGCACTACCAGTTCAGCATGCATATTATGTGTGTATATGTATAAATCAGATGTGCATATACAGAGATATATATGTATTGATATACGTATTACTCAGTGTTTGGTTTTCACAGTATTAATATAGGCTTATATATAATAGTGCAGTTTTCACTTTCACTTTAATTATCCTGGGATAGAAACCACTGCTATTACATATGAGCACCTTCCATTTGCAAAACTAGTGAAAAATCGAGAATCATCTCAAACCGGGTTGATGTACCAAGATGCAAAGATTTGTACAAATGCAGAATTGAAGAAGGCTTAATGCAAGGTTTCTTTTTTCCACAATTAGTACTCATTTTATTTATTCATGAATGCTGTTAATAAAATATGTAGCAAGGGAGAAGAACATTCCATTAACCAGCTTCTACTGTAATTAAAAGATGAATTACCAACAACCACCAATTTATTTTTCTCATTTGTAAGAGGGTATCTTTAGGTAACTATGTCCCTGGTGAATGCTTGCTTTGAGCTGCCTGATGGCCAAGCGGTACCTGCTGATAGGTGTGCAGCCTGTTGTAGCCCCCAGAGTGCTATGCCCAAGAGTGCTACTAGTCATCTCCACACTACCTCCAGAGCTTCCCTAAGCTGTTGCCTCTGTTTTCTAGTTTTAGACTACTATGTATGTTGGTCCCACACTACTGAGTCTATTGTGAAGAGGGCAGACACATTCTTTACATCAACTTAGACTGAATTTAATACCAAACTTGAGAACACTTCTGTCTCTAGCAAATAGAATAGAAAACAATGATTGGTGAGCATTATCAGTTATTATTCCTAGGAATTCAGGGGATGAAGAAGGGAAGAAAAATAAAATATTTTTAGCTCTGTGCTCTAATAGAAGAAATAAAAGACAAATACCTGCAAAACCTTGATAATGATGTTAAGAACTGTCTCCAGCACAGTCACGGGTCCATACTAATTCACCCTGCCTTTTTAGCTCAAAACTGCCCAACCTTACTTATGTCTTCTGCACTGTGTTTCCTCAGGCCTGCCACATTATCTTAAAAACAATTTTTCCCCTCTACTTCAGGTCCCCTAATGAGCACATTCTCCTAATGGACACACTGATACTATTGAAGAAAAAAGTGACTATCCTTCCTCCAGCACTGTAACTATTCTCTGAAAAGACAAGAACTTAGAACCTCAGTTCTAATGCTGTTTTGTTTTAAATCTTTCACAGTCTTTGCTAAGCATTCGCGGCTCCCTGTTCTCACCAAGGCGCAACAGCAAGACAAGCATTTTCAGTTTCAGAGGTCGTGCAAAGGATATAGGATCTGAAAATGACTTTGCCGATGATGAGCATAGCACTCTTGAAGACAATGAGAGCAGAAGAGATTCTCTCTTTGTTCCAAATCGACATGGAGAACGGCGCAACAGTAATATTAGTCAGGCGAGTGTGTCATCTAGAATGGTACCAGCCCTTCCAGTGAATGGGAAGATGCACAGCACTGTGGATTGCAATGGAGTAGTTTCGTTGGTTGGAGGGCCTTCAACTCTAACATCACCTACTGGTCAGCTTATACCAGAGGTAATTATAAGTAAACCAGTAATTATTACAGTTCGGTTCAGGAATGGATATTTTTGTCAGTGCTCACCTCTGCTTGCCTCATCATTTCTTAGAGCTGTGAGAAATAACTTACAATAGTTTCTAAATAACAGAACATTCAGGGAAAAAAGTCCTCAATCTCCTATGTCTGAGGCTCACTGAAATATTATATTCTCTTTGCCTTCAGCAAGAGATCTGCATATAGAAAGAAAAAAATATAAATTCAATTTGACAATTCGTACATAGTTTTGCCTCAACAACAAAGGTAGACATTTGCTATATAACTAAGGATATAACCTGGAAGTACGTATAGGAAAACACCTGCAAAATGAAGTGGAATGCAGTTACTACTCCCATAATAGTTAACAGAAATACCCCTTACTAAATTTATCTCGAAGAATTTTTTTCCATAACTTTGATGAGAAAAATATGTACAATTTCTGTGTACCTTCTCAATTACATGACATTTCAGTCCCAGTTTCAGACTTCTGTAAACTACGATGTTGTTTCAAACCTTCAAAAAAGCATGTAGTATTTTAATATGGATTCAGTATGGCATTTTGGTGGCTATAATACCACTGTATTTAACCTGAAAAATTATTTTCACTATAAATAACTATGGAGATTTCATTACTACTATTACTACACATATCTTTTTCTTTTTTTTTCTCTCCTATCTTGATATAGACCTTCGTACCAGAAATTCAGTCAGATTACCTCAGAGGTTATGCATATATACTTCTATTTCGGAAACAGATTCACTTGAAAAAAAATTTTGCCATTTAACTCAGGAGTCTTCTCTAAAGAAATAGTACTAGTGAATGCTCAGAAATGTTTTTTCATCTTCACACTAAGATAACCTTGAAATCCCTTATGAGTTCTGCAAGCTTCTTTATTCTTTTTCTGGATGGGGACAGAATAATGAAAAAAAGAGTGAGCAGTTTCCATGAATCAGAGAAACAGGGTAGAGCAGGAAACAAGATTTAGGAACTTTTTAATCCCTCTTCTGTGTTTAGTTGCCGAGGTCACACTGAGAAGAAAAGCAAAGGAACTGTAAGGACACCTACAAGCTACAGAGTAGTGACATGTTAGGCACATTCAAATCAGAGCCAGGTATTATTGCTTTGAAAAGATAATTAGAAGCCATACAAAACCGAGAGGACTTGCATAGTCATTGCAAGAATATATCACAAATTCTGTATGAGCATAGTGGTGGGTGAGAATTAGGTAGAAGAAATATTAAACAACGTGTGATTTTTTTCTCATATAAAATTTTCCAACCATGCTTATCAGGTTAGGAATGCAGTATACAGTATTAGAGAGATAATTACTTCCTAGAATTATACTCATGTTTCTTATATCAAAGTTACTTTCTTAAATAATAGTTCACCTCCTTCTGTACTCACACTTTAATTATTTAACATGACTAGCTGCTAGAAACTCAGGTGACAGGTTTCAACTTTGATAATTTGTTCTGGAAAGAATAATAATAATCACCAGCAAAAAGATACCTAACAAAAAATTTGTTCAGTCATTTAAATGAGAACCACTTTTGGTCCCACATTGCCTTGGGATTTTGTCCCCCAGCTGATTATTTGTAGCACTGTACAAAATTCCCACTGAGTTCCTCAATAAAGAACAAAGAAATTCCTGCGGGAACAGAAACATTCAGAGTGTAAGAAAAGTCTAGTATGCTGCACGAAACTGATTTTGGTTATCATTACAATATTTATACAGTAAATATTGTTAACTGGCTGTTGAAAAGGATGGTTTAATGCCTCAGTATTTGATTTACAGGGCACCACTACAGAAACAGAAATAAGAAAAAGAAGACTGAGTTCTTATCAAATTTCCATGGAAATGCTGGAAGATTCTGCTGCAAGACAAAGAGCAATGAGTATAGCCAGCATACTTACAAATACAATGGAAGGTATTTGATGCATTTTATCTGACAGACAGCTCAGTGAATTTCTGCTAACTGTATGCACAAAGCAATTATTTACATGATTTCCACTGTAAATGTAAAACTGGACACGTGAAATCTCTGAACATCAGATATAAAAGGCTTTTGAGCATTTCTAAGATCATTTACACATTCAGAATGCTTAGTCATTTATTTTTCATAATACCTTCCAAAATATGACTTCACTGAGTGGACTAACAGAGTAACAGAAACAAAATAATAAGAGCTAAGGGATGGCCAGAGTCCCAGGCAGACAATACAGGGATTTTCTTCCTATAAGACATCCACAGGAAAATCAATTAAGATACACAGGAACTGCTATGATAAAGGCAGTGATATGCTAGCTCAGTCATTTCCCTTAAACGTAAAATTCAAGGATAGACAATAGGAAATTTCAATGAAAAAGACAGCTTTAAAGAAAACAACCAACTGTAATCAACCCATGCCAATGCACATGAACTGCCTTCCTCAAGCATTTCTTAAACTTTCTTAGTTAAGTATAACTATAATTTTTAAAATAAGAAAACAGGCATTCTGTATATAAAAAATACTGATTTAAATAAGCAATGATAGATATGCACACGAAGTTGTTTATCTGCTATGATATTGTAGTGTTTCAGTGCATTAGCAATTATAATACTTTTAGTAGCTCAAATCAAAATACGTGCATGTTACATGCTTAACCGAAAAGGTTCATATTTTTTGAAGCCTATACAAATGATATACATTAGCTCACTGATGATGGAGTTATGGTGACTTTTAATGTTCAAAATTAAGACATCTGCTGTAAGCAAGTCAATTAACCTAAACTAAAGGTCTAGACTCTCCCTACTGTCATGGGAAAGAGACAATCACATTTCTGTCTTTAGATACATGTCAGAGATTATTCACTCTTTAGAGATAACTTCACTGTCCACTGGTTGTAGAGGAACTTAAATAAATCAGATGCTTAACTTTAAAATGGCTAAAAATGGGTGAGGGAAATCCCATGTTAGTGTGAGCTGTTTATTTGAATGATTTAATCTTTTTGTACATTTTAAACAAAAATTTCCAGAGAATATAAATGGAATATTCATGATTTGTTATTTTTTTTTCCTGGGTTATTTTTCAGAGCTTGAAGAATCCAGACAGAAATGCCCACCATGCTGGTACAGATTTGCAAACACTTTCTTGATCTGGGATTGCTGGAGTCCATGGTTAAAAGTAAAACACGTCGTCAATTTAGTTGTGATGGATCCATTTGTTGATCTTGCTATAACTATTTGCATTGTTTTAAACACCTTGTTTATGGCCATGGAACATTACCCAATGACAGAACAGTTTAGCAGTGTCCTTTCTGTGGGGAACCTGGTAAGTTGTTTGTCATGTATTACTTGGTGCAAAAATACCATTTTCTAAAAGAAGAATGATCTTCTAAAAGAAGCAATGCATAAATGCATTGAATTGGTTTTAAATTTATTCCAGGTTGGTTTTTATAATCAGTTTAGAAACTGTATATATGATTTTCACAGATAAAGTCATTTTTGCTGGAACCTTTAACTTTCATGCATGTATTTTGTATCTACTATAATGAAATAACTGAATACATGTGGAAGTGCAATCTTCACTGGATTAACAGATTTCTTGAGGCCTACCTTGTTTTTTTTCTTTAAAATATTACGGTAGATTATCTAATTTTTACCATGGTACTGATATTCCATCACAGAAAATATTTTTCTTCAGTAAGAAACTGATGAAATATTTAGATGTCAGAATTTCTCTTTGAGGTTTTTTCAGTTAAATTACAGTGAAAGTACATTTCCAAGAAAGGCATATTTCTTGTTAGCAGTAAGTCCTTGCCATTTTAGGTAAATAAAAAATACTTATTAAACTAGAATATTATTATTTATTCTCTTTCACAAAGCACCTTGTATCTGTGAGTTTATCAGTGATGTCTTTCCTGATTTTAATTTGATCCAGAGATTTAGGTTTACATGTAACTCCTTTTCTGAGCAGATACCTAAATGTGACATAATGCTTAAATGTTGTTTGCTTCTCTCCATTTGCTTCTAATGCTCAGGAAGCAGAGGGCTGAACTGTCCAAGTGTTTGTTTCAGAAGAAGATTCATACATTTTTAATTTTTTGCCAGCTCACATAACTACCAGTAGTTGACACAGGAGAGGTCTGGATTGACTCACACAGCATGCAGTCCTGAAAATCAAAACCAACCAACTATTCTGAACTAATCACTCAAAAAGATTAGTTTTGAAAAGTCTGCTAATATTTAAATGGAGCAGTAATAGATTTTTCAGTCAGAGTATGTTTTAAGTCTAAACATTTTCCTTATATGTACTGCTAATACAACCTTCTATGACTTTTTTTAAAAATAGAACTACAAATGAACTTACTACCTATGTGTTCTTGTGTGCATTAAGAGTTTCCTTTCTCCTGCACAAAGATTTAATTGCTAGCATATTCTTATATTCATCACGGATTACAGAATATTGTATTTTAAAATGCTGGTCTGTCATATTGTCAGAATTATTTCTCTCCAATCATTCATACTTACAAGGTCGTCTGCCTTTTCCTATCTCATATTTTTCTTTTTTTTACTCTAAGCTAGCAACAGTCATATTTTTAACTAGCTTTGTAACAATCCAGTATCCTTAATTAGGACTATATATATCTGCAGTGAATACTATTCCGGCTGGTTTCAATTAAATTCTCTGTTCCTCACTGTATTAATCTATTAACCTTAATTTTGTGATTTGCATTCAAAATACGTTAATTTACTCTTTGCCTGTGACATCACGGTCTGTTTGAGGATAAATTAAATATGACAAATATGACTCTGCCTTTTCTGTAGCATTTTAATGAGAAGGAAGAAATAGTTCTAAAATGCAGTGATTCATTTTCGTAATGCTAAAATTCATCCAGATTCAAAATTCTTAATAATTTTAAGAAAACTTGAGTTTACTTCTACTAAAATGTATTTTTGTGTATTTGGGGATGCAGTTACGCTGAAAAAGAAGTAGTTTGTGGATGGAACGGGTTATTTTGTGAAGGAAGTATTTTAAAATTAAATGTTTTTAATTGCTTGTTTTTTCAATTATTTTGACAAATATGACAGTTTTTTCAAGAATAATCTTCTTGTTGTGTTCTCTTTACCACACATAGCAATACCTGTTATATTCTTCTGATTATACGGTAACATCTCTTATATCTCAATTTAATAGTATAGCATTTCTTGCTATATTTCCAGTTTCTCAAAAGTATACTCTTTTTAAAGTGTTAATATTTACACTTTGACAATGGTGAATGTTTTCACAGCATTATAGCCACCTCCCAAACTTCTTAAATTAAAAGATAATAATGAGAGTAGTTATATAGTGTTGTAAAAAGTCATCTGTGCTTCCATAAAACTTGCTGTAGGAGGACTAAGAAGAAGCTGAGTAAAGAACTCTCACAAGGCAATGGTAGAATACATTGATGTACTTTACTAGACTTTTGGATCATCTAGGATATTCTTTGAAAGTTCTGCAGAGTATTCATATGTTCTTCATGGTTTCACAGTATGCTCCAAAACTTCTTCATTATGCTGCACAAACCACTGATCACTACTCATTGCAAGAAGGCGTTGGGTTAAATTCTGGACTTTTAAAAACTGAGGCATATTGATAATTTCACATTTGGCACTTCCATATATTTCAAAGAACTTTCACACCTTGAAGTTCTTTTTTCCCAAGAGGAAACAGCTATCACACAGAATAGAAGCTATACTTGAAACCTCTACATCCTCACAAAAGCCCAGTACAAGAAAGTCCCACTTCCTCTGTCTGTTCCACCCATACTCTTCAACTCTGACCTAAAAGACAGACCTGAGAGAGTCCGACCTTAGTGAGTTTCTCTAACCCTTCTGTTTAGACTATGAGCAAGGAAAAAAATTGCTTTCAAGTCTGCTTTTTCTTTACTGGGACTATCCTCTAGAAACAGGACTGAAAACACCAGATCATATCCCATCAGCTGCTGCGTGGATAGTCCAGCATGTATCAGTCAAATATGAACCGGAGCTGAGCTGCTGAACAGTGAATAGCTTTTTCAAGCTTTATCAAACTTCTTCCCTCCTATATATGTCCTGATTTAGTAATTTGTGTTTAATTATCAGTTCTTAGTCTTTAGAAATACTTAGATGTCATTTGGAGATAGCAATTAGCTGTTTTATGTAGTAACAGGTACAAGGAACATGTATGAGAATGCAAGATGGACTATAAAAATTTACTCAGGTATATAAATTTCTCTTAACAACTCAACTAATTAATTACATTTTGTTTTAGGTATTCACTGGGATATTCACAGCAGAAATGGTACTAAAGATAATTGCCATGGACCCTTATTATTATTTCCAAGAAGGCTGGAATATTTTTGATGGTATTATCGTTAGCCTTAGTTTAATGGAGCTTGGTCTTGCAAATGTTGAAGGATTATCTGTTCTTCGGTCATTCAGACTGGTAAATACCTTGATAAATAAATATTTGCATGCAATTGTCTCACTCAAAAAAATGTGCTGACCTCTGTAATAATTACCAGTGTTGTAAAGATATACTATATAATTAAATGGCTCACACTATTTTTCATATATGCCTAGTTTGCAAACCATATTTGATAAGTGCAAGTTTAAGGTGTTTGTCAGTTGATATCCTTTGATATCTTTTGGTATCAAATTACCCTTTTGATAGCCTATCCTACTGATATCTTCTGCGACCATAACTAACTTGTATCTTCTGAGAATTTCGTAAGTCTTTGTTATACTGATTTCATTAAGATTAATCAAAGCTGAATATCTGAAAAAAATATACATATTGCCACCAGAGTAAAGAATCATAACATTTTTAGTTTTTATATTATGAACTTTACTTTGTGTTACTCATAAAGCCCCTGAGTAGATCCTCTCTTTACAACTTTTCTTTTAATGGGCACCAAGAAAAAACATTTAGTAACTCCATTACGTGTAACCAAGGGTCATAACAATCTGACTTTAGGATAACACTTACACTGAAATATTATTGACCTTCTACTAGAAATGTCTTTTTTATAGCAATTAGTTTTATACACAAACTAATTTATAGGTATGTTTACTGAAGGCACAACTGTCATGATTTAAAAGTCTGTATTACTAATTGTTATCGCATTGCTTGAAAACCTAGGTTATTTCCTAATACATAGAGCAGGAAGTAGTGACTTAGTTGATTAGTGCCAGTTGCCATGGTACCCAACTTCACATGCTATAGTTTCGTTACTGAATATTATTTTTAAGTTAGTGTTTATGATTTGAATGGACATCATAATATCAGCATCAAATTGTTGCTTCAGAAATTGTCCCCTAAGCAAGCCTGAAAGATCTAATGTTGTGCTGAGGGAAATGCAGAACCAAGCCAGCAAAAAGGGAGTAGTGAAGGTGATGAAAAAAGTACAAACTGCTACAATGTCTCTAAGTAACTTAGTAATACTGTAATCATTTGTAAGTGGATGTTTAAAAATATTAAAATCAAATGTGGTACAAACACAAATTATGGGTTTTTTTCTATGTGCATCACTAAGATGAAATGCTGAACACCACAGTTTAGGCAAGTACCAAACTCCTTGCTTCCTGCTTTCCATTCAAATAATCGTATGTTCCTACTGAAGAACAAATTAATCTAAAGAAACTGGTATGTTCTGCTAAACAACTTTGACCTAGCTTCTATTTCATAACTAACACTAATGATGCCTCTGCATTTTTGTTTTTCAGCTTCGAGTTTTCAAATTGGCAAAATCCTGGCCAACTCTAAATATGCTGATTAAGATCATTGGCAACTCAGTGGGGGCTCTGGG
>Ga0181612_182046_pt1 | contig 13058 bp, 11 predicted proteins | sample HoacroProtozoa21_FD_119630 | JGI IMG/M metagenome (GOLD analysis project Ga0181612, IMG submission 119630) | Hoatzin crop microbial communities from Cojedes, Venezuel. Combined Assembly of Gp0051906, Gp0051904, Gp0051908
CGGGGCACACTGCTGGCTCACAACAACACCGTTAGTGGAACCATAATGCTCAAGCAAGACACCGGGTTTTGCTTTGCACGCAGATGGTCCCTCTTGTTCCTACTTCACCTGTGTTGCCATCTTCCCCGTAATACCCAAAACCTTGTCCCAGTGGGTTGCCAATGCCACAAGGCAGTTAGCAATGGCTGGACTAGGAAGCTAAGGACCAAGCAGGGGCCAGAAGCCTTGGGCAGCACTTGGGCAGAAAATCGAAAGGCACATGGGGGATGTTAGCACCAACCTCCTCTGTCCAGCAGAACGAGATGTTCCCAGGTTCTCCTGCATGCCCACATACCCTGGCTCCCCAGCTAGCATCTTAAGGATAGGAAGACAGAGTGAGTCAGCTAATCCATATCAGATCCAGACGAGCCAGTAGTGCAGGAACTTCCTGAATGTTGACCTTAAGTGGCCGGTGGCTTTTTCCTTTCTGTGCTCATTTGGTGGCTACTGTGGCGTGGTGCTGCTCGGCTGTGCCTTGCAGACGGAGCTTGGCCACAGACCGCTGCTTGAGGAGCCCTGCCCGTAGTGCTCAGCTATGTGAAACCACCCGCCTTGCACATCACACCTAAATTTATGTCACTCTTTGCCAGTAAAACGCCTCACATACCTAAGGACTTGTAGAAGCGCCGGCTGCTGCCCAGTCCCTTGCTGGCCGTTTCATGCCATTCTTCACTGGCATCTGTTATAATTCTGCCAGGCACTATTAAATAGCACACACTTGCCCCATTCTCCCAAAGGAAACAACAGCATTATATATTCATCTTTGTGTAAAGGTATCTTTAAGGAAAGAAACACGAACCCAAAATGATGACAAATAAAATACTTGGCAGTGACAGAGGCAACTCTGTACTTATCAGAGAGTGCTTTCAAGATGTGATTTGCAAAGCAGAGACAGCCAGCAGAAACTGGGAAGGGGAGCGCCATGTTTCTGAGCTGAGAAATGGCAAGTGGACCTGGATGGGGCTCAGAAAAAAAGAAGTGTTGACTGCTTACAAAGCACACTTCGTTCGCTCGGGCTGATTGCACAGTGTCATCATTTGGATTAGGTGAGCAGGAATGCAAGACTGGCCTAAAGGCTTTTTAGTCATGTTGGAAAAAATGCACATAACGATGAATATTAACCACACATCTCTGGAAACTTTTTTCAGCGTCCTCAGATTACTTGAATTGCAGGCTTTTAAGCAACTTGTGGTCCTCCCATGATTCTTCTAAAACATTCCAGGCTATGCTTGTGTTTGTAATTTATTGTTAGATTAAAAAGGCAGCTACAGATTCAGATCAACTGTCTTGAAATCCTGTGACAGCAGGGAAGAAGAACTTCAGAAAACAGAATTGGTGTCACAGGTCTCATTAAATACCAGCAGTATCCACACTTATTCCGACTTCTGCTGTCATTCAAGGACTTTGTGGGCCTAAAACAGGACATAGATCCAAAACTGTGACCCTGAAAACCTCTGTTCCAGCTGCTACCCAACCTTGTAGGCAGGCATATTACAGAAGCTGACTCCAAAACTCCCTAGGTAGCTCAGATGTCCCTGAGGAAGTGTGGAAAAGTCTCAAGGTAGCTCACTTCTGTCTGACCATGATAGGAATAAAAATAATAGGTGTTTCTTTGTTGAAAAAGCTGAAGTACCCTAAGGGCTCAACTCTGTTAGTTTGCTAGAGCATGCATCACACATACGTAGAGGCTCCTTAAAATTTGCAACAGGGGCTGCTACTTTCTTTTGAAACCAAGCTGGAGGAAAAATTTCTTTTATATAATGCCATGGGTATTAAAAAAAACCAAAACCACACAGTATGTGGAAGATCTGGTTTTTGTCCCCTCCACTGGTTATAAAGATGGAAACCCTACAGCGAGCATCCTAACCACTGACCTAGGACAGTAAGTGTGCAAGAAGCTGAGTGCGGTGGCTGTGGAGGAGAGAAGAATCCTCCACTGCCCATCACCATCCCACCCTTTCCTTCAGAAACTGTTCCCTCAACAATTTGAACCCTTATACCAGAAACAAGCATATAAAAGGGACACGGTTCTGCGCCCCTGTGAATGAGGAGTTGATCAATGGAAAATGACCTGTGGTAAAGTTCTTCTTGCATTTCAGAAGGCTTTTGAGAAGACAGTGATTGGAGGATGTGAACAGATAGATGGCTCTTAGCACTGCAGGGTCTAAAGCAAGGCTGTAGATTCCACTGTGGGACTGTCACATTTTGTCACTTCAGTTTTGGGTGAGAGACCTTCTTTAAGGCTGGTTAGAAATGTACCTTTTAAGAAGAGCTGCCATAATGTTCCAGAACATGACAGAATATGAAATCTTCTGTCAATGTAACAAATGCCCAGGCCCTCAACCCATCTCCTGGTACAGTAACATTGGCACAGTAGGAGCTAAGAGGATACCACACTGACTTGTTCTTGGGATGGTATCAAGTAATGAAATGGTAACAGGTCTGTGAGGGATAAAAGTGAGATGGTTTCATCTATTTTCATTGCCCAAAATATTAAAATTCCATGGAGTGAACAACTAGCATTAATGGAGCAATCATAAGTGATAAATGGAACAATAAGGCTGCCGTCAATGCTCTTACCACAGTTTATGTATTCAACTTCATAAATAATGTTGTCGTAGTGTTCCTTTCTAGTGGGAAAAATTAATAATAATAATAATGTAAAGAAATAAAATTAAATAGCAGAAAGCAGAGAGAAACAAGCAAGGGAACCTTAAGTCCTTTCTCACAGGGCATGCCAACATGACAGGTGTAATGTGCCAGCATGACATGGGCAGCACCTAACAGAGTTGCATTTGAGTTCAAGAAAAAAGGCACAATGGTTTCCTAAGATCAAGACTCTTGCAGAGAGTGTGCATGAATAAGAAAATTATAAAACTGAATTCTGGCCTACTTGTCCAACTTTTTTGAAGTTATTGTGCAGACTCTTTCTAATGAAGTTTGTGGCTTGCTGAGTAATTTCCCAGCATTGCTTTTTTATTGCTGTTACTGAACTATCCACAGCAGAAAAGTTAAAAAAACGTATTTGGTCTGTGATTGTAACAACTCTTTAACAGATACTGACAACCACACAAATCTTTAGCTTAAGGAAAGATGAGTCTTAGAAGGTCTGCTAACGTAGACCGAGACAGTGGAATTCGTCTCCTGACTTAGCTGGCTGACAGTGAATGCTTAGACTCCACCTATGTGCAGGAGATAGACAGTGGCACCTCCAAAGGACAACTGATCTCACTGATCCTAGACATCAAAGTCAGGCCAGGTTGTGTCTTTCTCTGGAGATATTTGTCTGTTGCACGGACAGTATAGAGAGACTATTCGAGTAGTTTGGGCCAGATGTTAAATTTTTAAATGGCTAGAGTTATGTTCAACTAATCCCATCCAGAAGGTCTATCAATTGTATTTGGTACCAGATTAGGGTCATGCTAGTATGTCTGCAAAAACAGTATCCATGCAATGTTCCACTGTGTCTAGCACACGATAACATTTTCTTTATCAAAACTGAAGTGAAATACATCTCAAAGTAATTTGGCACTGCTAGTCACACCTCTTTTTTTTTTGCTATCTCTACCATGACTTCCACTATGAACCAAATTCAAAGAACAGAAGTCAGGAGAGGTCTTTGCTGATTTCAAAACAATTTCAGTCAAAGGTCACCTGAAGTTTTCAATGCTGTTCTGATTTTTTTTTTTTCCCTTGCAACTTTTTTTCTCTTTACTTCCTCTGCCCTATCCGAGTACATTCATTTCATACATTCAACACCCTGTGCTGTCCTCTCCTGTTGAAACCTAGCTGAATATCCTAGCCCATCTTCGGTTTTTCCTTTCTTCAAGGATCTTAAATCACAGTTAAAGTCAGTGCAGTAGCTTCTTACTCAACAGCTCTGATCCCTATGTGTGTCCCAAATTATATTTGCTTACTTTACAGAAAAATACATGTTTTACCACTCTGGGAAAGATTACTTAAAGGTTTTATAGGTCTAAAAGAGCAGTGAACCAATTTTCCAGTAGTAATCCATGGAATTGCTGTAAAAGATAGTATGGATGTAGTACTTTTAAGAATTTACTTTTTTTTTTTTTTCCCAGAAAATATGAAACCGAAATGAAGAGAAGCCAAAGAGGAGTAAAGAGCTGTAAAGCAGCAATTTGAAATGGAATTTTTCTCTCATGAACAGCTCAGGGACTGGAAAGGGAGCATACAAGGGTTCTTCAATTTTGTTCATTTGTTTTGTCTTATTTGGACCTCAGTGAAAATTTGCATGTCTTTAAGGACCTACATACCCTCCTTGAGGTCAATAAAACTACTCATGATCCTGCATTTAAACACATACTGTGGAGAGGATCCTTTCGTTCTGTGTTTTTATTAATGCCCAGCACAAGTTGCTCTGATCTCTTCAAGGATTGCCATGTGATGAGACAGTGAATGTGTTAGTTGGAAATCTTTTCTGATTAAAAGGGAAAGAAATTTCCCTCTATAATAACAGGTTGACAGATTTGATTTGCATATTTGACTTGTGATGGTTATTATTTTGGAAAATATCACAGATAGATGAAGGCTCTTTGTGGTAGCTACATACTTGGAAAGCTAGAGGCACAAGCCAGCTAGTGTCACAAAGAAGTGAAAAGACATTTCAAACGGTACCAGTCACTCACCGAAAACCAAATTTGTTTCTTGTAACTTTTCAATCCACTAATCTGTGACAGATGTCAGCTACGCTGCTTAATTTTGCTGTCAGCCAAGATAAATATTTTGGGGATGAGATTCTCAGAACAGAGGAACAAAAAATTGTTTGGAAATTATATGAAACTAAAAAATGAAAGATGATTAAACAGATCTCTGGCCTTTGTAATGTGTTCAAGGATAAGATCCAAAAAAAAGCATTTAAGCACAGAAATTCTGGTTGATGTTCTTAACTCCAAGATAAAGAAACACACACCCTCTCTATCTTCCTGAGGTGCCTAAAGGTCACAGACACCTATATTTTTTTTTCACAGATCTTCCTTAAGTACCTCGAGTTGTGCTGCTTTCCCTGTGCTGAAGGGTTGCCCTCCTTGCGTGGGCTGAGCATCGAGGCAGCTCTACCACTGTAGGGACTATGGCACACTGGCAAAGTGTCCCACTACCTACCTCCCAGAGCTTGCTCAGCCAATGCACAGTGCCAGAACCAAATCCAGAGAAACACATGGGAGATGCGGGTTTGGGTTTGGCCATGGAAATTTTGGCTCCTTTTTTGGTTGTAAGGCACTGGCCCAGGTTGCCCAGAGAAGCTGTTGTTGCCCCCTCCCTGGCAGTGTTCAAGGCCAGGTTGGACAGGGCTTTGAGCAACCTGATCTAGTGGAAGGGGTCCCTGCCCATGGCTGGGCAGTGGGAATGAGAGGATCTATAAGGTCCCTTCCAGTTCGAACTATTCTATGATTCTGTGACCAGAAAACATGGCTGGAAGAGGAGAGGGTGAAGATTCTCATGCTTAGGATACTTCCCAAGGTGTGGGGAGTCCTAGACAAAGTTCTCTCCTTAGGGATGCAGACCACCATCTCCAACTGCTAAGGGCAGTGCTCTGATGAGCTGGGCACAGTCCTTTTGGTGTTTGAGGGGACACTTCCCAGAGCTGCCATCGAAACCTGTGAGGATGAGAATTATGCGACCACAAGGAGAACAGTCAGAAGTGAACCCTACCACCAAGCGTAGCATGGCCAGAATACCTAGCTGGGATGAAGATACCGGGGTGAAAATATGCCTTTGTGAGCTTTGAAAAAGGGGGCTGGGGGGACAGACAAAATTCTACCTTTAGCTTGATTGTTGTAAAGACAGATTGTTACTGGCGTGTCTTAAGATTTTTTTTTCACTGCACTTAGTCCAGATGATCATTTTCAACGTGGAAGAACACAAATAAGTAAAATTAATGTAATCATAAAGTAAAATCCCATGATTGCCAGTGAAAACTGGGAGGAAGCTGATAATGTGAGGATCTACCTTTAACGTGTGCCATGACACAGAACAAATATTTGGTTGACATGTTACAAATAATGAATGCATTTTGGATTACTGGTCTGGCTTCGAAGAATTCTTCCTGAATATATTTTAGCCTGAGAGTATCAGCTGTATCATCTATTTTCTTTGGCTCTCTAATGATGCTGTCGATTACATCATGGTGGAAGCTGGACTATATTATGCTTATGAAGTTAAAAGTTACGGCACTTGGGTGCATTGGCTTAGTATTTGATCTGCCTACACATAGAAGTGCTCTCTGGGGGAATGGTTATGAGGCATGACGGAAGTGCCAGCTGGAAATGAAAATAATGGTGACTTCTGTGGCTCCTTTAGTGATAAGGAATATGGGAAAAGAAAATCATACAGTTAAAATGAGGGCTTACTCATACCTGCATAGGACTACTATTCTGTTTTGATTATTAGTTCTTTGTGTTTCTCCTGTGTCCATTCTGTAAGATTTGGCACAGTCTGCACTTGCAAATGCAAATCATTTTAATCAGTCTCGCAAACCTTCCATTTCAAGTCTACAAAGCTGATATTTCTGGGTACATTCTCAGCACTGAAATTTCACAGGCCCCATTTGAAATCAGACTTCTAAGGCTTGGAGAAATGCTGATAAATTCCTATGTGGAAAAGAGAATGTGCATGTTTCAGTATTTCATTCACATTTTATAACTTCCTTCCTTCTTTCTGTCTATTTTTGAAGTGATGAATAGTCCTGATCACAGCCAGTTAACGTGAATAAGACAAATCCTATGCCAAAGAAAGATATGTAATATTTAATATTGTAGTGAAAGATAAGATAGATATAGGAGAGCTAAAGAGAAAAACAGGATGATATTAACCACCTTGTTGGCTGAGGATGTGTCAAGTTTTCTGCACGTATTATCACAAAGGAGAAACCCAAGGAGACATTTAAAGGAAAGCAATGATTTGGCTTTTAGGGAGGTTCTCCCAAGGAAAAGCACTAGCATGAAAAAAGGAAGAATTAACACCCTGTTTGAAATCAACCTAACAGGTGATGAGGCCAGGCCTCAAAAGAAGCAGGAATAGGACTTTCCAGCAATGAATAAAAAATGACAATGGGAATGAAGATTGGCCATCAAGGGCCTGAAAAGAGAATATACGTATGCTACATTTGATAGAATACAGAAGCAGAAGCCAGCAAAACAATAACTTACAGCGGTCTAAGAAAATGGGAATTTGCATCAGTTGTGCTGGAGCCATATTAATAAGGAAAAACTCCATTTTTCTAGGTTGGAAAAAAAGGATATTGTATTAATTTAGGTGAGAAATGAAGTTTTAATTTGAGGAGAGGGGAGCTTATGAAAGAGACATATCTTAGAAAAGATAAGCAGAGAGAAACTGTAAGGCTTAGATGTAACTCAGGTCCCAGGAACCAACAAGTGGTCTGAATATAGACGATGCGCTGGCTGCATACCCCAGCAACCAGCAGTGCTGTGGAGCTGTCCCCAGGCCACGGACGAGGCAGCTGGAGAGGTCGGAGTGAGCGACTGACTCCCTGGTCTTACAACAGTCTTATTCTTCCATCCTGTCTATTCTTCTGTTATAAGAACTAGATAGATTTTAGAAGATTAAAATCTGATGTTTGGGAGACAGCAAGAAAAGTATAGCTTTTGTATGAAGTGTTCCAGTTAAATGGTTTTATTTCTGTTTTCTGAAAACTCACAAGTATGTGTTTAATGAAAGTTAGAAAATATATTGTCCTGGAAATACTTTTCTACTAAAACAAAAAATGGCAAGAGGATATTTTACGGCATATTAATCAAAATAACATACTGCATAATTTTGGTTTATAGACTGATCATTCCAAACCTATTAATCTCCTGTTTTGTGGTTAAATACAATTATTATCTGAAGAGAAGTAATTTGAAGAAAATGTTCTGACAGATGTCTACAATCGTATCCAGAAATCCCACAGGGTTCCAAAAAGTGTTGTCTGTAACACTGGTGAAAATGTCATGTGTTCTTCAATCTTCTTATCATTTTATTTCAGAGTCACCTTCTCTGACGAGGTCTGCAGGAGGATTCTTTCGTGCCTGATCTCATCTGCATTTCTGTACAGGTTGAACCTAGTAAGCACATTGTCAGTGTTTGGATCATGAGGATAAAATGCTGTAGTTAAATCTTAAACTGTGCCCTGTGCTACAGGACATCCCACAACACGTGTTTCGCCTAATTATAAACCTGAATATCCAAACTCCTCTAAAGTTTTCTGAAATCGGTTCTGATATTTTGCCTCACTTTCTAAATCAGTGCAAGCAAAACATTGCACATTGTTGCTTTCCTCTTTCCCTAGCATCTCTTCAATAAGATATTGAGATAAAACAGAATAGGCTGACATATTTGTCAGCCTTTGTACTGGTGTGCTCAGGATGAAAATGGAATATTTTCCCCAAAAGCTGCTTCAGAGTGCCAAACAGCTACAGTCTTGAAGATGCATCCTAGCCCTAAGCGTTGCCTATGAAGAAGTGCTGACCTCCTGAATTGGCCTAAGCCTGAGATGAACTTACGCCAGGACACTCAACGTAATGTGCTTTGTGATGCTCAGACTCACTGCTTTGTGTGCTACCCCCCACATTTCTCACATTAAAAAAAAAACAAGCCAAAAATGGCACCTCAGGGAAACCCTCTAATCCATGTATTGAATATTTAAAGGCATTCATGTGTCTTTTATGTCTAGCCAAACTGCAACTGTGGATAAGTGTGAGGAATGCCACTAGATAACTTAAAAAAGCCACAGTTGTTTCTTATACTGAATTGTGAATTTGTATGTGAACAAACTATTCTGAGACTGCTATTACTGGAGAAGGAATCTAGCAAAACTTTATATGATTTGTACTCATTAACAGTGATTCTGAATGACAGATTCTAAAGCTAATGATAAAAGCTAAGTGATAGTTATTTTGAGTTAAATATGTATTACATATGTTCCCTGTAGTCAGGAGATAGATTAGCACCTCAGGAAGTGATATAACCTACATCTCTTGTCACATGTGCTGAATTGCCCTCTGAGCCTCCCTCTTGATTTCTAGGAGAAGCCTAGTCACACAATTTTTTGAAAAAATTCCCCAAAATTCCTCAGCTAGGAACACCTGCATGGTTGGGGATATGTTGAAGGCAGCATACAACTACTTAAAAATCCACAGCAACCTCATCTTCAGAAATTTTATTTCCACTGTGTTCCACAGTGAGCCCACTGCCAAAGATGTACATGGACTTTGAAAGGATGGTGTGAAAAAAATTGTGTAATGATGTGACATGTCTAGCATGAGGTAGGGAAAAAATATGGCATAGGAAAATTATAGAAGCCAGGGTCTTCAAGCATCTGGCCAGTTTGCTATTCTGCATTCTCTGAGAATGAGGTGACTATTTTCCATTTTTAAAATGTTAAGTCTACAAGTTAATTGAGTAAGTAACTTTCAAGTACTATAAAACAAATTTAATAATTCCATCTTCATGTTCCAAGACTCAGTAGAGATCAGGTTGTTAAGCATCCATGTAAGCTGAAAGTGTCATTCAGCTACTAAAAGTTTCAACCAGCTTGCTTCCACTTACTTCACAAAAATTTACAGTTAATAATAACAGCATGGTATGTAGATTTATGATGTGATAATTTATCTAGATCTCAGCTCCTAAATAATTAGCATCTATCGTAACCTGTGCACAAAGGAAAATTCCCCATTCAAATATTTTTAGTGTAATTCTACAGACTGAATCAAGTATTTTACAACACATCTCTCTATATAGCTGCAAAATCTGTTCTACAATCCCCTTTTCTTCATTATTCAGTTGTTTAAAATGCTGAATCTTGTATCATTGGGCGTTCACTCAGTTACACATGTATGCCTAGTGGGAAAAGAAGTGAGTAGTTCTGAATTTGATCTCGGTCTTGCTTCATTAAGCATAGCTTGTGCCAGCTCTTAACAACCATTTTACTCACACTGCACACACGAGCTGAATCTGCCAGACCAAGTCTTCGGACAACAGTATCTTTTATCTGGAATGCTTTTAGAAGCTCCACCAACAAAACAGAGCATATCATGCACCCCCTTCTCTGGGCATTTATTAAAGGATTCACTTAATTCACTATTAATTTTCTGCTATAAAGTCACTTGGTGTTTACCGTAATGACTGCTTCAACAAACTGCTGTTTTAGCAGAGCAATTATAGAATTCAAAGGTCCACATTTCTGTGCTAACAGTAGGAAAAAAAGGAATTGACAGATTTTACTGAAAAGTCCAAGCTTGAGACTCTAGGAAGGAATGCTGGAAGTGCATTTACTTTGCTGCATAATTATTGCTAAATCTTTATGCAGAATTGCTAGCCTTGCTTAGAAACTAGTTATTTCTCAATTACAAAGCTTTTGGCATGCCAGTTTTCAGATGGTACCTTCATGAAATGGCTATAGACTCTATGGTATTTTTTCTGGGCTTTGTTTGATTTTTGAGATTTTTTGTGAATAGTTACTTAACTTCTTGTGGTACAGCTGATAAACACAGCGAGTTGGGGTAGCGCCACTTACAGGACATCAGAAAAATGTCAGAAGAAGGCTATAGTGACTAACCTGAGGCACGTCAATTCAAGGCAGTGGTATTCTAGTCACCTTCTTGGGAGGCAGTACTTGGATTTGTGCAAGGAAATAGAAAATTAAGACCTGCTTTCCTCCAGGCAAAAAAAGAGGGGGAGGGGAGTCAAAAGATTCTAAGCTAGATGCAGGGCAAGAACTAACAACGCTCTTAAGCATCTGAGAAACATGAGCAAAAATTTCTTTACTGTGAGGGTGATGGAGCCCTGGCCCAAGCTGCCCAGAGGGGCTGTGGAGTCTCCTTCTCTGGAGATATTCAAGACCCGCCTGGACAAGGTCCTGTGCAGCCTGCTTTGGTAGGGGGTTGGGCTGGGTGATCCCCAGAAGGCCCTTCCAGCCCGTGCCAGGCTGGGGTTCCGGGCTTCTGTGAGATGTGAAAAAAACCACCCAGTCTGTGCTTCTGACAATGGTACCTGGGTCCACTCCCTGAGCCTCAGTGACTAGATTGGCTGGGTCTGTGCAGGAGTCAGCTGGAGAGTGTGAATTCTGCACACGTTTCCTACATCACTCCAAAGAAAAACAACTTCATCTGAAATTATTTTATTTTGACCTGAGTTTCAGTTAATTACTGAACATCACGAAAAACATTCCTTTTGTAAGGTAGCAGAAGGAAGAGTGCACAAGTGCTGCAGATCGGTAGTGTCAGGTTATATGCGCGTGAGGCCTAGGAGGAGTCAAATGCACAGAAATGAGCATCAGCTCCCATAATATGAAGATCTGTCATGCTCAGTCTTCCTTTGTTTTTAAAAAGAGAGCTCAACTAATAAATGCCGTAGAAAGTTGTTTGCTTCACAGCCACTAACCACATATTGGGGACCGAGTTTCATCTTCCAGAGGAGACAGCATTTCTTTGAAAAAATAAGAAGGAACACCTAATCCTTAGTGGTCTAGACAACAGTATCTTTATACATATGCTGTGCTTTATTTGCAGCATTCCCTGGTATTCTTCCAAGAAATGTAATTTCATGAAGATTCATCTCAGAAGACTGGCTACTCCCTCCTCCCCATGCATTCCATATGGTGTTTTCTGGGCTGCCTGGGATATGTCCGTGTTTAAATACCAAAGCAAAACACAGATATAAACCTCTGTGTGGCCTCCACTCGCATTTCTTTGACTGTTGGTTGAAATTGCTGATAGATACAGACAATTGACCTAAATGTCTAGATGTGCTTTTACTCTAGTGGAATGACAGTGAAATTGCTGCACAAGTTAATTAATGCGGCTTGCAATTTAGAAGCTTTTGAAAAGAAGGTAGGTAAAATCTGTGTAGATTCAAATCCAGTCATAAAAAGAAGGTTGGAAGGGACTTCTGGAGGCCATCTTGTCCAACGCTTCCTGCTCAAGCAGGGGAACCTAGATCCAGTTGCCCAGGACCATGTCCAGTTGACTTTCGGATGTCTCCAAGGATGAAAACTACACAACCTCTCCAGGCAAAGTGTGCCAGCATTCGGTCATCCTCACAGTGGAAAAGTCTTTCCTTATGTTGTCCTTTTTCTTAGTCTCCTTTTTCTCATTCTCTTTTTAATTTCTCTTTTTTAAAAAGAGGCTTTTACTGGCACATAGCTAAGTTGTGTGGGCAAAAAATAACCCTGGAGAATCAAAATTTTTACAATAGGTTGAATTTAAAAGTGCTCGTGAATTTTGAATAGAGCTGTGATGAATAAATGTCACAAGGGAAATAGATCCTCTGGGCCTTGGACGTGTGTTACATCTGACAGGGCATTTAATAATTTTTCCTTTACAGTATTACCACACTGTGGTAGGATCTGTTGCTTCATTTGCATAAATGATGGTGAAAACAAAGAAACAGAGTAAGTCAAAGCAGTGACAGAGAAGCCCTCCCTGGATCCCCAGGTGAAGTTAAGAAACTGTCTTCATACTGCATTTTGTTGCGTTTGAATGTATGTAAAGTAAGTAAATTATGCCAGCAGTTTTCCTAGCCTCAACAAATCTATCTCCAAATAGAATGTGAATTTTTTATCATCAATAGGTGAGCAAGAGATGCAGAGTCCTAGAAACACATGGAAGTCAAGGCAGACGAAAAAGCCACAGTGTTCTGTACTCCTTCAAGAAGGTTTTTACTTGAGAAGACATTTCTTTGTTAATAGAATGTGTTTGATGTGTGGCCCTTGAACAGATGTAGACTTTTAAAAACCTAATAAATCATACAGTCTGTGGTTTTCCAAAAATACTGTTCCACTCATTCTCCTGTTCAGACAAAACTGCAACAAATGACAGACCTTTCCTTTAAGGTTCCCTGATTCATGGTCTGTCAAAAAAATGGGTAAAAATGTTCAACAGCTGAGGATCTTTCTTTGAGACTGATCAGGTCCCTCTGATTTTCCTTGAGAATCACAGAATCACAGAATGTTCAGGGTTGGAAGGGACCTCTGTGGGTCACCCAGCCCAACCCCCTGCCGA
>Ga0181612_125110_pt1 | contig 13057 bp, 9 predicted proteins | sample HoacroProtozoa21_FD_119630 | JGI IMG/M metagenome (GOLD analysis project Ga0181612, IMG submission 119630) | Hoatzin crop microbial communities from Cojedes, Venezuel. Combined Assembly of Gp0051906, Gp0051904, Gp0051908
CTGGATTCTGAAATTCAGTCCTTGCTGCTGGACGATGACCTTGCCCATGGCCCCGTGGTTTCGTAATTTTGGAGAAAGACCTTTGGAAAAAACAGCCTGAGGTTCTGTGTTGAAAACGAACGCCTGGTGTAACCCCCTCAAAGGCTGCAGAGTTGCACCAGGGATGACCGATACCTGGGGAGACACCACGATAGCTGGGAAGACTCCCCAGGTCTGTTTGTACCACCCTCCTGGTGTGCTCTGAAATGAGAAAGGTGATAAACACATGTACTTGTTTGAGCCGTGCTGGGATTAGCAGTGCTGCTGATCCAAGAGTTTGTGAAATGCTCTCTATTTCAAGTTGTGGATTTTTCAGCTCCCTTTAGCCATGTACAGCGTGAAGACTGCCCGGTAACTCCAGCCGGGTGCTCTCATCCTACCTGTCATGTGTGTGCTGTAATGCCTGTCTCCGTGCCTTTGCCCCTTCGAGAAGACCAGCCAGAGCATGGCCAGACCAAAGGGATGCTCTCTGCTGGGAGCCAAACGCTGCCACAGCAAGTGAGGAATTCATTTAATACCTTCAGATTCATTAATACCCCTCCTTGCAAGCCCCAAAATAACAACTGGGAGATCAAAGGGTCAATTAACACTCACAGTCTCTAATCTATCAGCAGATTAATTTCTGAGTTGCTTTATGACCCAGTATTCCCTACAAAAGGTGTAGCAGGAAAGTGCTCTGTCCCTGTCTTTCCTCTTCCTGGTTAATATTTAACAGAAGTCTTTTAATGTGCTCTTCCATTTAATACAGTAATAAAATATAGCTTCACCTTTGATGAATCTCTTCCTTTTCACAGAGCAAAGGGTGTATTTCCCCAGTTGGCACTGTGCTGCTTTATCTTTTACACTATGTGTCTCTTTGGGAACGGAGGCTTCTCCGTCAGGCTGATAAAACACAACCTGCTTTCCCCAGGCATATTGGTCCCTCAGGAGGAGCCATTAGCTTTGCAGAGGATGAGGGCCAAGAGCATCATTTCTGGCTGGGAGAGGTGAGTGGTGCTGACTTTCTATATGTCTCGTTATCCCAGAATGGGTTAATGACTCTGGTGGTATCTCCTCCTCCCCCATGGATCTTAGATTTATCTCCATGTGAGGTTTGATCCTTTCTACATACAAGTTGTTGCTGACAAGCATTGCACGTGGTAAGGAGAGCTTTTTGCACCTTTAAATAACCTGGAGTCCTCCCAGACACGCGAAGGGCAGTGGGGGATGAAGCTCTCATGATGTGCTTTCAGAGGGAGGGCAGGTCCCCTGCTGCAAAGTTCACTTTGGCTGAAGAGACATGATCTCTGTGCCAATTTTGCAAGTGATAGTTTTAGTTCACCTTATCCCTGTGGCCCTGTCCACGTGAGGGGACAAAGAGGAACATTGCGAGCATATGTGAGCTCAGAGACCAGCACTTTCTCTATCCCCACCACTAGCAGCGAGCCTGGCTCCATCTCAGGCTCAAGCCCTCAGTGTTGCACTTAGAAGAGCAGAGCTTGGGATATCAGCCACATGCTGAGCTGGCATCTCGTGACTTCATCTGCCCCAGGCTGCAAGTTTGAGACCTTCGCCTTGCCCTAAGGTGCTCAACATCCTCATTTTTCCTCCTCCAGAACTTGGGCTGAGGGACATCCCTGCTCACTGCAGGGGGGTTGGGCTAGATGACCTCTAAAGGTCCCTTGCAACCCAAAGCATTCTGTGATTCTATGATGACATGTGGACAACTAGATTTCGAAAGTGGAGTTAGTAAAAATGCGTGTGCTGAACATGCAGTTTGAACTCTCCCCCTGTCTCTCAGTCCCCCACCTATAAGCTGGGCTAACAACATGTCTGTACCTCCTGGGAGTAAAGACAGATACTTCAGAAATTTGCAGTGCACAAATGTCACAGGAAAAGGGGCCGGGAACGTGTGAGATGACTGGCTTCGTCTTGGCTCTGTTTGTAGGAAGGAATTAGATCCTCATCAATCTCAGCAAGGAGGCAGCTCAGGACTAGAACCTCAGCAGCGAAATGGCACCTTTTGGCCACCCAGCAGGAGATGACAATAAAAGCTAATTTAAAAAAAAAAGTGCTGGAGTTTTTAGTCACTTAACGAAATGAATCTCTGGTACAAGTTCTGACGCTGAACTCTTTCAAAGGTGATCACTCCTGACTCCAGGTTTCTCTTTGACTTGTTTTATGATGTTTGCTGAAAGTTCAGAAAATTAAATCTTTTGCAGTTTCAGAAATGCATATGATGGATGTGTTTTGGGATTCAGATCAAGGGAGGGAGAATGCTTCTTTAAATTATTAGTTTGGCTTCTCTCCACCATGCTGCTGCTCTGTTAATTAAACAGCGGACATATGTTAAGGCTGTTTTACAAGCATCTGGAAAGAAAAATTAACATTTTTTATCACTGTCACTGTAATTTCTTAACTGTATGTATATGTGGACAATATGAAAATTAGTTTAATATAAAAGTTAGAGTGGTTTGTTTTGATTAGAAGACAGGCAGGATGATGAAAGGGAAGTCTGATAGCTGAAGAAGAATCTGGCCTGGAGAACGGGAGGCGAAATGTGATGCTCGACGAGGCTGGTCAGTCAGGATGGAAATCTAATAGCGTGTATTTGTATTAAAACAACCACGATGTGCATTTCTGTTAGCCTTATCATGGCTCTGGAGGTAACTGGCAAACAAAACCAGTAGCACTTTGTGGAGCATATTTTGGATGGTCTTCTTGGATTCCATGCTGCAGTCCAGGCTGTTTGGCTTCTCATCCTGCAGGTCAGGACTCTCAGAACATGGGTGCACCAGCACGGGGTCTCAAGTGTTGAGCCTGACCCTTAAGCACAATCATTCGGGCCCTACCGTTCCCTCTTGCAACGCTTCTTGCTCAAAGTCTCCCCTTCTGGAAGACTTTCTTGCTGAAAAATGAGGAATCTCAGGGCTTAGCTGTGAAAAACAATGTGGCTGTGGTTGCATGGGAACTGTGCACGGCCTCCTTCAACGGCGCGTGTTCACTTTCAACCTGGACATGGAGTCCGAGAGGAAAAAGGAGAGTGTCAAAACTATTGTCTGAACCTGATAGCTGTTCTCATGAACTGAATGCAGCAGAAAGCCCTGCTCCAGTCCAGGGTGGGGGAGCCTTCTCAGGTTGCACAATGCGCTGCACTGTGTAAATTAAACAATATGCTCCTAAATTGACAGATTGGACAGACTCCATTTCCAGGATTCCCAGTCCACACTTGCTAATTATGGCAAGATGTTGTTTTATCAGTGAAGAATTGTCCAAATCCAAATTTCCCTGAGTAATGAGGTACACTCAACTCCAGCTGGACAGGATAGACTGTACAGCAGAATATGACAGGGATTTCTGCCTTCTCCCAGGGCTGGGAAAGTCACAGACTTGGGGCCAGATTGGGGCCAATTTACTCACATGAACAGGCCATAAGAAATTAATGGGGCTATACCTAAGACTGAGGGTCTGATCCAATAGCCATTAAAACCAGTGGCCCTTTCACAGGTTTCAGAGGCCCTTAGATGGAGCATGAGGTGAACAGGATTTGGTCATGAGCCTGCAAGAAAAATGAGCAGTGAGATATCTGCATAGAAAATGGAGAGAACTTAAGATTATTTTGGGGTTTCCAACACCTGACTGACTTACATGAATTCCTTTTCCTTTTTTTCTTGCAAACCAAAAAGTTTCTCTTCTAGGAACTTTTATTTTTAGCCAGAGAAAATTCAAAGGCAGAAACCATTGAAAAAGCAGGCTGGAAGCAGCGTGCCATTCATTCATCCATGCAGCCACTGATCACATTCCCCTTGAAATCCTAATGAAATTATTAACACATCATCATGAAGGTAGCACTAAGCTTTGTGAGAGTGGCAGAATCAGGTCCTTGATGGGTGTGTGACAGGCCAGTGTGACCAGCTGCGTGGCTAATCCAAAACTACCAGTTATGTTTATCAGTTTTGTTACAACAGTAAAAAGGATAATCTCTTCATGTAGCCTAACCAACAAGTCAGCTGGGATTTTGGCTCTAAACTGGGTGCTTGTAGGGGTTCTGGGTGAATATACATTAGCTGAATGGCTAACATGTGTATCTTGGTCCTGTGTGCATGTTGTTAAAATAATGAATCAGGAGACTGGATTGTCAAACGAATTAATCTTGGGCTCCTGATGATATCACAAACCACCAGGGCTTCACTCTTACAGGTTGCAGTTTCATCAACCCCCCTCGCCTATTGATTTATACCTACAGAATCCATCTTCTCCCTATCCATTATCCTAAATGCAATGCTAACGTACCAGAGAAAATCTATTTGAGTTCATTTGAATTTTTTTTTTAGCTCCTGAATTAATGTTTTCTAAAAGGGTATTTTAATCAGGCACTTTTTTATTAAAAGAAATATTACAAGAATAAAACACCAGCCCCCAAGGTTCAGTCAGTTATGGCAAAATAGAGTATTTGGCTCCCACTATCCCAGTGTGCTTTTTTTCTTCTTTGCAAAATTAGCAATGTGAATTAGATCCAAGAATTTTAACCCTATTTGACCAGTGAGAGTTAACCAATGAACACAGTTAATTTATTTGATGAATCAGTGTCATGGGGATTGGTGAGGTTTTTTTCATTCCTTCTAATAATATAAAACTGCAAAACTGCAGGTTATGATATTAGTTTGAATTATCCGTTTTGCAGTGATTAGGGAGATTTGCCTTTTTCTGTTTTTATTGACAGGATGTTTCCGAGAATAAGCCTTTGTATTTCTGCTTGAGATTAAACACATTATTTTTTGCAGGTAGTGCATGGCTTTGTTGTCAAAGCAAGCAGACAAAAATCAGCTCAAGACTTTGTTGTGAGTTTGCTTGTTCATTGCTTCACCAAAATTTCTTAATCCTGTCTATTTTGCAAGACTGCTGCTTCTATTTAAATCATATTTTAAAATTTCCCATATACAGAAATTTTACCAACCTCTTTTTCTCTCTTTTCATATTGAAAGCTGAGATTTGTAGACAATCATTTGTTTCCAGAAATTGGGGCTTAAAGGAAATCGCTATACGTCCATCTCTCACAGTCCGCAGTAGTGTCATGGGACTTCATGACATGGATTCCCCTGAAACGTTTGCAATATCTCTAACAAACCAAAACCTACAGATCTAAGCTTCAAATGTAGCTTTTCCCAAATGGCGAAGACAAACACTGAGTGCAATCACACCCCTTTATAAATAAAAAGTAAGAACTGATTTTATCTTATTCACCTTTTTAGCGCTCTTAGAATGATAAAGTTCATCAGCATTACAGTATGTATCTCTATATACTGAGATATCTGTAAGTATAATATATGTGCCCACATACACATGTAACACACGCACCAATATGTTCACAGGGGCTCAGCTCAAATACATGCTCAGAGGCAGTGTGGGGGGAGCCATGTTGCTCATGAAAAAAAACTCCGCTTATAGCAGAGGAGCAACAAGGGGAGGGAAAATTGAGACCACCTGGACCTCAAACACCAGCCCTATAGCTCTGTGAACACACCTGACTCAAGTCATGTGCCTAGTGAAACAGCAGTGAAGTCGTGGAGGAACCGAGCACTCAGACCCTTCAGTGGACTCAGTTCAGAAGATTTTCCCTGGATCGTAAAGGAAATCTGGTGGAAAAGGTGTAAGTTAAACTGTAGTTGTGTAAATTCTGTGCTAACCGCACCAGCACCACCGCTTCATCTCTGTGAGAGATAATACAAGCATACTGCAGGGACTTTGAGGACAGGCTGCTGAGGTCCCTCTGCCTGGCTCCATGTAGGATCTTGTCTCAGAGTCTGTGTTCTTGTGATTGTTATATTTGTGACTGCAGGAGCCACATCCCTTCCCAGCTGTGAGCCACTGGCTGTTGTAGTAACAGGCTCTTTGGAAAAGAGGTAGTAAGGACGTGTCCCTCTATCCATATCTGGTCTTTATTCTCTGGGAGCCTCAGCACAGGCATCCTAGAATCATGGGAAATGAAAAAACAGTGAGGATTAATTACAGTCGACTGTTTTTTGGAAGGCTGTGAGACAGAAAGGATTGTCCCTGCTTAGGCTAAAACTACATATGGATGCAAACCAAACATCAGAAATAAGCATCCCCAAATTCCAGTTTGGCTCTAGATTTTGCCTTAAGCATTTGTTGGTCCAAAGTACTGCCTGCAGGTGACTGCTGTGGGGACTAGTTGGTGAATTTAAACAGTTTCAATGAAATATTTGTGATGATTTTTATTTAAAGAGATTTCCATTTTCCTTAAACTTCTTTATAAAGCACAACCTTCATTTCTAGCTACAGCTTGCTGCAAAGACTCCTACTTGCAGGAGTTTGTGTTATTGGAGATCAGCCCATCATCAAAAGCCTCTTCTGTGGGGGATACCACGTCACCTGCGGTACTTGTTTTACTAGTTTTGGTCAAAGCTGGGGGGGGGAATATGTCCAGCTTGAGATAATGTGTAACACGTCTTTCACTTCCAAGTGTTCAGTCCCTGCTGTAACTGTAGGCTGGGAAAAGCATCGAGCATACTTGTAAGTTCTGCAGAATACTTTCTCCCTGCATCAGAGTCCTTCGCTGCCACAGTCTTTGCCTTTGCGGGGTTAATAAAACCATCTATCACGCTTCCTGATGACAGACGTCTGAATGTCCGAATAATACCCAGCATGGAGAGCTATGCGTTTTGACAGCCAGAATCAGGTTTCAGAAGAGACTGAGACGACTCCAGAAGTGAATGGAATGCACAGATGTTAGCAAGCCTGTCCTCCTGATTAAGTTTGCTGCAATGCAGAAGGTATAAATATGTTCAAATACTCAGAAGGCCATGGGAAATGAGAGACTGTGTTTTTAGCACCCAGCACTTCTGAGTCCCAGGGTAATCCTGATTTTAAGTACACCTTTTATAGACCAATCTGGCTGAATTGTTCTACAAGTTAAATGAAGCAAAGACTTTGTAGAAGTATTCTGGCAAACAATATAATGTATCACTTAAAGAGCTATAACCAAGCAAGTGGAAAATGCAGCTCTTGTTGCAATTTAAAGCAGAGTAACCATAGTTCATATTTAGAATTTTATTGTGGAAAATGAAAATAAATATCGGTAAGCAAATAGGTGTTGTACCCAAGTGCACTCCGCTAGCTGGAGATCGATATCTGTTGTTGGGTAACCATCATTCTGGCAGCTTGTAACTCTAAGGAGAGTGTCTACAGATGTTTTCTGCATAGCAGCAAGCTGGTACTCTGCAATCCCAACTCTTTCTTGCATGCAGAAAGAGGGTCTTACTCCTGCACCCCAGTGCTTCAGTTTTTGGGACAAAGCTATCACACTGCTGTGGAGTCTCCTCCAGCTCGGAGGTAACGCTGAGGCTTGGGAACAGCTTGATCTGACAGGGATACGTTTCAGGCTCACAACCTGCCACGTGCCCTGGCTGTGAGACTCCTCGGGTCTTGCCTGAGGGTTACAGACCTGTGGATTTCACACCTTTCACATCCCAGTGACTTCACCAGGCACAGCTTTGCACTGGACTTTCGGCAGGGACAGGTGACTTGGGACAAGTTTGTCGTGCTGAACTGCGATGAACCGTGGTATGATTTGTGTTTAATTGCACTGTCAGTCTGTTGGAGCAGATGGCCATGAAACACAAGGAGGTCACGGTCCTGTGCTGCCATAATCCCACTACGGAATAAAATCAGACCCGAGAAAGTTTCTGCCTAGCAAAGAAATCCCAACACAGGAGGAGCAGAGGATAAATCAGAGATGAGGGAACCTCTTTTCAGTACTTGTGATTTCTCCGTCTGTTCCAGGGCTGCACCAGCACATCCTAATCGGTCGCTTCCTGGAGTCTCAAAAAATTCACAGGGGGTTGGTTCCAGCTGCTGGGTGTCTCTCAGCGGCTGGCTCTTGGGCCGGGAAAGCTGACACTCCGAAGACATGACGTGCTAAACACCACAGTGTCCCCGCGCCGTGCAGTGATACTGCACGGCCAGAGCCAAGGCTTTGGAAAGTGCTGCTCCTGAATGACTCTTAGTAGGGGAAGTATCGCATTGATTATTCGTGGATCTATAGCAAATTGCATTATTTTATTCAAAATTATACCAGTAAGGCATAACATTTATGAGGCTTGAAATGTCTTCTGAGTGACTGTTCCGGATGTTGGAAGCACTCACTGCCCGGGGTGTCTCAGGGGCCTCTGCCAGGCTGGTAAATCTGAAATCCCTAATTCATTCAGGACTGGAAAATGCTTTAGTCTTGAGTGAAGCATCGCAGGAGATTTTTACACCTGGGTTTTTATAGCCTGATCTCAGAAGAAAAAAGGAGTAACTCTGGATTTTCATGTGAAATGATCTCAGGAATAGCTCCTCACAGCTAAGTGGTTTGGTTTAGTTATTCTTTCAAGCACTCACTTTGGCTTTGTTTGCTTTAAAAATCTTAACTAGCAATAGCCGCCATCCTGTCTTTCTCTGAGTCCACAGAGAGATGCTACCCTGAACTCTGCTTCCCTTTCCTTTCCGTTCCCTCCCTTGCAAGCGCTCTGCCTCTCCTCTGCTTTTCCTCCCGAACCGCCTGACCACGTCAGCAGGCGTTGGGCAGAGGCCGGCGTTGCGTCGCACTCGAACACGGCGCCGAGCACGGGGCAAGCGAGTGCGTGTGCGTGCCTGCGTGGGCGTGTGCGTGCTGCACAGCCGCGTCCCGCAGACCTTAGCACAGGGCAAACAGCCGTCCTTCCCAAGTGAGCAGAAACAGTCTCCAGCACACGGAGGGTTAATAGCTCTAAATCCAAAGTACTCATCTGCAATCTCAATTTGCTCAGAGTCCAGCAGCTGCATTAGTTGAGATAATTCTGTCAGTGAGTGCTGTTTGTACCCAGAACATGCCTGCTAAATTTGTTAAAGAATACCCCAGACTAACGCATCATTACACTCACAAAGTCATCTATCTTTTACTTCAGATTAATTCTTTTTTTTCCCTCTCTCTTCACCTCCTCCATAAATCCTGGTGCACTTAATTAATTTCAGTTCCAGCGTAAGGTCCATAATACAGAATTGTTCAAGCAAACACAAAATTAATTATTCTATTTACGGCCTTCTCATCGAAAGGAGCATTTCATCTTTCATAATTACATTTTGGAACGTCCAATTATGAATTCAGACTTCTGCTGCTTTGCATACCGTGATTGTACGCAAGTGTCTCCATGCCAATGAGAACCAAGATTTGGGTCTTACATTTCCTTCCAATTAGACTAAATTCAAGTACAGTTCCAGTCTGAAAAACCTTTTCAAGAGGTGACAGAGGAAGAGGGCGGGAGATGGGGGATGCTGAAAGAATTAGGGTAAAAAAAAAATGCCTATGTGAATGCACATTAACGTCTCTTCTCCGGCAAGAGAGATGTCTTTATAACGCAGAACAAGGCTTGCTGTAGCTGGATCAGTAACCTTACCAGCTGCTACACGTTTAATTCTACAAGCAAAAGACTTTATCTGGCTCTTTTTGACACAATAGAAAAATTCCTTGGCTCCTGTGCCTTTAAAAAGAGCTTTTGAACCCATGCACAATTTGATGTGTATTATAGCCTTGATTTCTGTTAATTATATAAATTTTTAATGCTTTCGATCACAGTAGCTCTTTTCCTCAGAGCTGATTTGGAAGTGAAATCTGAAACAGCAAAGGTTTCCTGCTTGCTGCAAACCTGGGGCAGCTTCGAGGTCTGATGTGTTTTTTGAGCAGTCTGGCCCCCAACCATGGAGTGGGGAAGGAAACCCCCGGGCTCAGCAGCTCTGGCTTCTGCCTGACGACGAGCGCGATTCCTCCATGTACCCGAGGCCTGTGCTGGGTGTTTGGTTCCCTTCAAAGCAGCAGTGCCCTGGGAACGAGGAGGGACAGAGGGTGAATCCATGCTTTCTCCAGGGAGAGGGTTCTCCACCTGCAGGTACAGCAGGATTTGGCTTAGATTTGGAGACTGGGGGATCTGTGTCACGCCTGAAACATTTTTAAGGAAATCTTTAACCCTGCTGAAGGATCTTGGATGGGAGATAGCCGTGAAGTAAGCCTTGTGTCTGTGTTACGGGGTTGTAGGAAAGTCTTGACCTGAGTCCTTACCCTTCAACCGGAGGCAGGTAGGAAGAATGAGCCCAGGGATGGGACCCAGGAGGGTGAGGCCACTGGAGGCTGCAGGACGGACAAAGGGAGCACGGCTGCCTGCTGTCACCCTGGCACATAGTCTGCCCCGTGACAGCCAGCTGGGCTGCCTGGGCGTGAGGCCACTGCTCTTCCTTCCCTGATGCCGCCGAGCTCCCTGCCTCCTCCGAGAGCCCTGAGAGCTGCCTGCTGCATTCAGGAGAGAGCAGGAGCTGAAACTACATCTAGCTAAAGAGGTCACCCAGGAAATCCAATGCTTTCTATGCTCTCCTTCTTTGCATACTTGAGAAAAGGCTATGGCCAATTTGACCTTTGGAGATATCTGTTTTAATAATCCCTGGCCAGTATAGGTCAAAACGTGCTGTTATAGCTCTAGAGTCTGCCTGTCAAGTTTGATCATGCCCTGAAAAGCCGAAATGTGTCCATCTCCTTTAGAAACACAAATAAATTGCTTTAGCCTTATCTATGGTTTTACAGTGACTGCTATTCTAATAGGATGAAGCGTGGTAATCAACTTTATAGAGCATATTTCATGGCACACCCGTTATGTCATGCCTTGTTTACACAACTGGAATTAGGGATTAAGAGGTACACATACTGGGCAGGGGGCCAAAAATACTTTTATGGGCCTGATTTACTGGCTAGCCAGTCCGTGCAGGACTTGGGAACCGTGCGTGCATCGGCTGCAATGTGATTGTGACTGGCTTCGACATGTAGGATTTAGCAAACTGCAGCATTGCATCACAGGGTCTGAAGAAAAAAGAATCTGAGTGCCTGGCAGGTGGGTGCTGCATGTCACCACACGAGCTCTGGTGGGGTGGGATGGATGGGACGACTGTTGCTGCTCCACTGACGTCTGCTCCTCTCCAAACATATCTTCAGTTGCTGATCTAATACCTGGGAGTTAAACCCCCGAGGCACAATGCCTGGATACTCGATGAGAAACATGCTAATAGTAATAACAGAGTTTAGTCTGCTACAGTGTGCAAGGAAGGGTAGTCAACAGCCAGGGCTGGGGAGCGTGCAGCCACGGGGAGCTGCGAAGTCCTGCTTTGGTACCAGCATCAAGAGAAATACAGCACACGTAAAGAGGAGTCAGACTTGAGAGCGAAGTAGATTTTTCATGGAATTATCCTTTTTATTAGTAAGAGTGATATTCCTTGCCTAGGAATTTTAAATTTTGGATCTAGACACAGAGGAGTTATTAACCTGAAGTATAATTAATGTGTCATTTATGGCCAGAGAGCAGGAGGGCTTGACCATGCTCTTAGCCCACTTGCAGCACTCTCGTCACTCACTGGAGAGGATCCGTCCCTGCCTTGCTGAGTAGGAAACAGGACCAATGCTCTTTCACCCTTACACTTACAATCCTGGCATTTTTCTGGGGTCATAGAGGGTGGGATGAGAGGAGAAGCAGACTGAAGGCTCTGAGGCCAGGTGTATCAATCTGGAAAAGTGTTTCAGATTCAGAGAAAATGGGATGAGGAGAGGCAGGTAGATGGATGTGGACATTTCTCCACTGCTCACCCCGCGGGAGGATGGAGAGGGAGCAGGAAGGCCTAGCCGGTCCTCCTCCAGAGCCAGCCTGCTGCAGCCACCTTCTCTGCTCATCGATGATGGGGACAGACACTGATTTACCCCACGGGGACACACACGTGCACAGGGCTCACAGCTCCAGCGGCCAAAACCCCCTAGCTAACCTCAGCCTGAACTCAACCACATCTTCGCTGAAGTTGGGAACAGCAAAGATATTTTTTTCCCCTCCACAGATGCTGTTGCTAATTTGTTAGCTGTGTACGAGTGTTAAGTTTGCTGGGGGAAGCCAATTTGTGCAGTTTTTAGCTCATTCAGTGGTGAAGTCTGCCTTATCTCTTGTGCGAGTGACTTCATGGCTTACATGAAAAGACATAAATAATCTGTTTCAAAAGCTGTTGGAAGATCAGTGGATTTATAGTCCTTCTTGCCAGAAGGGGATTATAATGACCCTCTGGTCCAGCCTCTGGCCTGCCATAAGCAATTCCTGAACCAAAGCTCACATCTTGCAGTTGAGCTGGAGCATGGTTTATTTTATTTTTTTAAACACATCCAAGCTTGGCAACACTGCCTCATTCAATAACAAAATATTTTTCTTACTGTCCTTAGCTGGCAGGAGTTAATTGCTCCCTTTTGTGAGCTGTGAATAGTTTTGTGCTGTTCCACCTGGCATCTCTGCTTTTGTTTGTTAACTAGGTATTAATTGCAGGGGTTGCTGGGGATTTGTAGGTGAAAAGAGCATGTGTATATTGTGCAAAGGGGCTGAAATGAATTGAATTTGGTAACAGCAGACCTCGCAACATCCCTAATAAGTATTTTCTGGGTGGTGTTATGGCCTGATGTTCAGCAAGCCACCGAGAGAGGCGAGGAAAAGTTTTTGGTTGTTGATTCTCTGAATGTTGCAGCTCAGATCATGCACTGTTGGTTAACGAAATACAATGTTAAGGAAAAGAGAGAGGTGGAGGGCTGTTTTTTGAAATATCAAAGATGTTATAAAATATAAAGGGTAATTGTGGACAATGGGTAAATGAAACAGCTCTTTGTTTTATTAGTTAAACTGCAAAGCTAGGAAAAACCATGTAGAAATGACCCTTGGAGAAGATGGCATTGTTATGGGCTGCTAAGAGCTGTAGGAGAGCTGAGATGGATAATCAGAGATTTTATGCCTTTTGAAATAAAATTTACAGAATAAAATTATTTACGGGGAAAAGAGAAGAGGGTAACTGAGGAAAGAATACTGAGAAGCACAGGACACTTTGAGGGATATAAAGGATACTTTTAAGGTGCTTTCCCAAAAACTTTTATGAAATCAAAATATCAAGGTATAATTATTTCAATCATTTCTGATTGCAGAATATGTTAAAAACATAA
>Ga0181612_128188_pt1 | contig 13057 bp, 3 predicted proteins | sample HoacroProtozoa21_FD_119630 | JGI IMG/M metagenome (GOLD analysis project Ga0181612, IMG submission 119630) | Hoatzin crop microbial communities from Cojedes, Venezuel. Combined Assembly of Gp0051906, Gp0051904, Gp0051908
AGAAGATTTGTCTTTAGTTGGTCACTACCGATATTCATCACCGAGCTGAACAAAGAGGTTCAGCCATTCTTAGATGACCTGTCAGCGAAAGTTATTTTTGGAATTGTAAACCTTTGACAAAATTATAGTTTTTACAGCTTTAAAATGACAAAAAATTGAATGGAGTCAGTAGCTGACATCCAGGATATTGACTGCACGTCGCCATATGACCTAGGAATGTTGATCAGAAAGGTAAGGGACTTTACCCTGTTAACTTCACTTCCTATAACAACTACTTTAGGTAACTAATTATTAGGTAAACACAGAATGTTATAACAACTCAAACCTATGAATGTTTTTAGATATCAAAGCAATGAGAAATATTTGAACTTGACCTCTAAAATAAATAGAAATATACAGAGGAAGAAAAGAAAAAAAGAATGGATTTGATGAAATTAATCTAGAAAAAAAGACTGTTTTCTGATTACAATCAGCTACAAATTATGTGAAGAAGGAAGAGAGACAGAGCCAACCCTGAGCATTGAAATAAAAAGCCATAAATAACTGAAAATTTCTTATTCTCAATTCAGGTTGTCTGAACAAGCTAGAGAAGATTTTTCTAGGTCAAAATCACAAAACTGAACACCTAAGCGTGATTTGTACCTTTGTGAAATCATCCATCATATCTAAATTAAAGTCCATCTGATTTTGCAATTGTAATTAAATGTGACCTTCTCTTCATTATTGTTGCACGTTCCAGTAACATTTTTAAGAGCTTCATTGTTTTCCCTGGATCATCCAGAGACACCCAGGTCAAACTGTTTATAAAAGTATTCCCCCTAAATATGTTGAAGGAAATTACTGGTGATGAAAAATATTGAATACATCAAAATCAGTTTACTGTAGTTAAGATTATATGCTAGATTTAAAACCAGCATTTGCACTACATGTTAAATCTGATTACAGCAAATAGAAAGAAAATACTTTACAAGCACTGCTGGTTTCTTTGTGGTGTTTTACTAAGAACCAAGTCATAATTTTATATTCCAGTAAATACAACTGATTAACCTAGCTACAAAAACATATTAGCATAAATCTAATGCCCAAAATGTTACATAAGAGACATCATACAGTCACCGATTAATGGTGATTACAATGGTGAGGAAAATGAATAAACAAGGCATTGAAAAGTGAAATTGTCAAAATGACCTATTCCCTCTTGGTGTCCCTCCGCCACCCTCTTAACCCCTTACCTTGTGCTGCCCTGTACGAAAAGAAATTATGTATGGCAACACCCAGACAGCCTCACTGCAGTTACCAGAATTGCATGTAAACTTGTGCAAGTTAGCTTGGGTATTAAGGTTATATGCTTTTTTTATTTTATGCCATATTACTTCAGTCCCCTACCTCCACCAATCAATGGTACCATACACAAGGGAAAAAAAAGATGTGAGTCTCTCTCTCTGTTCCCTTCATACACAATATATCTTTCTCTTTTGCAGATTTTGCACATTACTCATGTCTCCTGTGTCCAACCAGGGTCATTTTACTTGTATTTGATTTTCTGGTTTGTATAATTAAGCTAAAATTTTAAGATCCCATAGAAACATTTTTTTTTAATGCATGCATTTTCTTAGTATGTGTGTCCATATATATGAATATATATGTGTATAGATATTCAGAATGCTCAAAATAATTCAAAATTCAGTGAAACAAGCTTTGCCTGCTCTGATCAACTAAATGTAGACTCTAGACATTACTATTAATGAGTAATTATATTGTATCTCCTCCTATTAGCACTGGCCAAGTAAAGGATTATGATTGTGGTAGGATTTATGGGGGGAAAAAAAAGATAGTTCCTATCTGTAGAATCCCATTATTCACAGCAAATTGTAGAGGTTTAACGCTGCATTTAAAGATATATGGCAATGCATATTGCATTCTCAAGATTAGATCTGTGGGTTTGTTGGTTTTTACATTTTGTTGTGTAGAACAAATGCATTGACTGCACTCAGGCAAAATACCTTGAACTAGTGTCTTGCCAGGTGCTGTGTTCAAAGTGAAGCCTAAAAAATTAGTCTGTGAAGCAATTATGCATGAAATGTATTTTAATATATTTATTCATTACTACTAATAAAAAAGCTTGTCTTTAGGTGATTCTTTCATTTGTTCCAGACGCTGATATTTCTAACTGTCCAAACCACAAACAGCTTCTGTTGAAAATCATGTTCTTATGGTTATTTAGAGAAAATTATTTCAGAATATGAAGTTATGTCATTCGGTTTGGATAGTTACATGTAATCTCTAATAGAATAAGCTGCAACATTCATACACCATTTTTTTTCCAGCCTAATGTTTGGCAATCATGGGCACTAATGAAGTAGACCTTCCAATCGCATAGCAAGTGTTATTACTATTTCACAGATGGAAAAACTGAGGTAAAGACAAACAAAGCAAGCCAAATAGCTCCAGGGTCTTCTTCCCCTAGAAAAAGATTCTAAGTTCGTATCTTGCAGGCCTGAAATAAGATCACAGCTACACTATTTTTCTGTAGTCTCCAAATTATTTGTAGATCTTTGTCATCACAGAGCCAAGTGTACTGTAAGAAAAATATGTCCATTGCACTGGATATTCACAGAGAAGTAACACACAATTTAGGTTTCACTTGAGAACTATTTGAAATTTTCAGTGGTAAAAACACAACACCTATTCAGTGCTGAATTTCATCCTCATAATAAATTGGAACCTGTTATGACAACATGTGAGAAAAAGAAGGAAGAAAGAGAAGTCACAAAAGCCAGCAACTAATAGACTTTACACTGCAGTAGTGCCTAGATGGCTCTGTGATGGAGTTCATTGTTTTACTCTCCATTTGTGTTAACAGACAGCATTGCCCAAAAGCTTCAAGTTCAAAAAGATGGAGAATTTAGCTAAAAAATAGCTGTGAATCACTTAAGGATTCTCTTACAGCCTGGTTCAATAGTTGGAGACACTGCACGGTGAAATGCATACACACCTTGTCAGCAAAGCCAGCCTAGGAGTCCTTGCAACCCTGTGGCTCGTCCCTGCCCCGTAGACCACAGCTCATCCCCCATGTATTGGTACTGCTGTTCCTGTCACAGGAGCAAGACTGAAAATTAGCTCAACAAATTGAAAGAGTAAATATTCTGGGAAAGTCACAAGGAGAGAAGCACACCTGAACTCTAAGAGTCCCAGAGAGCTGATGACAATTTTCAAAGACCCTGGTGGAGGTATAGGAACACTTGTAAATAACTGTGGTAGCAAGCAGTACCACGCATAGGTATACAGGCTGCCAGAATGCCCAAAAGGTTTCTCAGTGTTTTCTTAGAATGGCCTCAAATCTCTGCCAGATGAGAACCTGCTGGCACAAGGTCCTGCCATCCTGGATTGTTTTAGGACAATTTTTTACTTCACACTTTCACTAGTATTCATTTCCCTTCCCTTCTCTGTGAGCTGGAGCCAATATTAACAGGGATTTGTTTGGTTGGTTTTGTTCATTTTTGTAAACTACTATTTTAATCATGCTTTCATCCAATAACTGCAAGTATTTGTTTTATTTCTCATTTTTATCTGCTTCCAAATTGCCATAATCACCACATACATCTCTGTTCTCTGAACACCGTAGCTGAAAGCAAAATAATTATGTCACATGTTGGCTAAATTCAGAGAAAGCACAGGTATCTGATATATACCTAAAGTTGCAACATCACTCTGGATTTACTACAGAGAAATACAATTAAAGCTACCATTGCCTTTCAAACCTTTGTAATCCTTTCCCAGTTGCCTCAAGGATTAATGGCACTGAGTTCCCAAACATCTGAGTTTCTCTTTTTGAAGAGCTATGCAAATTGCTATTTGTATGCAAACTGGAACATTAGTCTTTACTCTCCTAATTTTAATTGGTATATCATCATACAGACAGCTGCTAATAGTAGCTTGATTTCTAGATTAAGGTCAACAGACCCAAACTGCACCGTGTTATTTGTTTCAACTAAAAAGTTCAAAACCATAGAATATTGATAAAAAGCACAGAGTTCAAATCAGGGGAAAGACTGGTTCCTCATCTTCCTAGGGGTCCATAACCTCAGATAAACATTAACCTGTAACAGGAGTTGGATTAATTTTGTCTGTTTGGTCAGACAATTTCTGAACAGCTGGCAAACTGAAATGCTTTGCCATTTATATATAGATACTATTGACAGATCCTGGGATCTTGCTGAAAGATACGCTTCCAAGTGACATTGTCAAAACTGATGGAACAGTTTCTAGTGCTGGGAAACAAATACTGCATTTTTTCTTCAATCAGTCAGTATTTCAGATAATATTTTTCAAGGGACTTACAAGTTACTTTTTCAGTTTTGTTTGTCATACCAGAAATGATTCCCACGAAAATACCTCTATAGCCACAAACTTCCTTCCAAAGTGTGTAAATAAAATAGGTAGGAAATGTCTATAGAAAAAATATTCTTATGGATTCTAAAAAGGAAACTGTGCAAAAGAAATTCTCTGAATATTAACTTGAAGACTTAATAAAGAAATTAAAATATATAGGCCTTAAGGATTTTTTCCTGATATAAAGTTCTCCACTGACTTTAATGAACATGTTACAATTTACACCAATAACAAGGACAAAATTGGGTTTTATACCTGATTGTCTGATTTGATCAGAGGAGTTGGGACAACCAGAACATTGGTTCAAAAATTCTTGGTTCAGAAAGTTTCTAGCTTCAATATGTATGTTTCTAAATGCCCATAAAAAGTGAAAGAATGGAAGTGAAACATTCTTGTTTCCACCTAACTGTACCTCTGTACCACAAGAGCCTCTCCTAAAGAAAAATTAAACAGCACAAAATAGAACTCAGTATGCTTCTGCAGGTCCTCAATTAAGACAAAACTATACCTCCCTTCATCTCAGAGAAACTAAGTTAAAAAGGGCACACAGTAAACAGCCCCTGTTGCTCCACCAGGCAGAGCATTTTACAATATTCTCACACCACACACACAAAACGTACTTCAATTCAGAAGAAGAGAATTCCTGAACAGAATGTAATTAATGTTACATGCCAAACCAATTAGTGAAGTGTCATTGGAGGCACAGCCGTTGCATCTACAGCTCCAAACTTCTGGGCCAAGATCCGGAAATTATATCACTTGAAAGCCCTTAACAGGAAATAATGAGCATTTTTATGGCACCAGAGCTATAATTCATATCAGCCATATAATATGTGAACATAATTAAGTAGTCAATATACTTTGGTGTAATGGCTGGTTTCTAAGCTCTTTTCTCCCACTCAAAACATTAACAAAAGGAGTTGAAGAAATCATCAAAGGGGTTTAGGCATCGTTGGGTCTAGCAAGTTCCTAGACATCAGGATACTAGGGAGATCCTCAGTCAAGCATCCAGGAGTGCATTGTGAGGAGGCTGATATTATGCAAAGCTGATTGTCATCTCATTGAAAAGAATAGAGTTAAAATTGAGTTAGAAAATACAGCAAAAGGAGGATAATTTTCAAAGGCCAAAAATAAAAAAAAAAAGTCTGGAGGGTGTCCTTAAAAGGAATGAAAATGAGTACTATTTTTTTGTTTGTGTGGGAGGCACTAGACTTAGACAATGTCTACATAATTGTATTCTGAATACCATTTCTATTCATATGACTTAGTAATACAATCATGGGGAGACACTGGATTAAATTAAAAGAAAGTAAATTTTATATGTGTAAAGGAGAACAGATTTTATGCACCATATAATTATCATAACTGCCTAAGCTCTGTAAGATATTATGAAAGAAATAGCTTGGTAAGATTAAATAAATTACAGAGGTCACCACGCCTCATGTTTGTAATACAAACTAATAACTAGCTGAAATAAGAAGGAAATTATTCTTCCTCTGCCCCTTTGTATGCAAACTAAAAATAATACATAGGATTGTGCATGGTTGTGCATGAGATATGACTTGCCAACTTTGAAGCACATAAAATATACAGACTGCTGTAAAAGGAAAGACCAGAGAAAATTACCCATGCAACCTATTTTGGAGTAGAAATCCCTGCATTCCCAAACCGGAATACAGAATCCAGTCCTGTAACATAGGGATTCTTCAGTGCCTGGACAGCGTCCAGACTGCACTCATTCTGCTGGAGTTGTAACGACTGAGCCATGCAAGAAAAGTGTGGTTTCCCATACTACATCTGCTTGGAGAAAAAAAAAAAAAACACACATGTAAGATCAAATACTATTTACATATTGATACCTTAAAACATGATGGTATTAACATGTTTTTCATACTTCTTGCTTCTGCAGTTTACCTTCCAGGTTGCAGCTATACAGTTTTCCAGAGTGCAGGCCTAAAGGCAGGTTTGCTGTACCCTGTGACCCACAGTCTATGTTTCTATAGGGTCACAGAATGACTTCTGTATCTCTGTTTATAGGCTTGAAGGTGCTAACATTTAGCCCTTCTGGGAAGGAGACTGCTTGCCTTAATTGTCCAGTGTCAATCACAATGCATATCAGCATTTGTACTAAAGAATCTAGTCAGATGTATCTGTACCTTCGCCTTTCCCAGTCACTTTGAAGGTATAGCAAGGCCTATAGGTACTATACCGAGGCACCACAAAGCTCAATGTTTTTCCCTAAACATGCTTCAGAGCTGGCTCTAGCAAGGTTGTACCTGATCTGCACTCTAAAATACAGGATATATGTGTGTTATATGCAAAGTGGTTTTCCTCAATGGCATCTTCATTTCAGCAAGGAAAATTAGGTTTCACCATTAATAAAAACCAACCACGGGAGTAGTCACCTCAGCATAGTACACTTGCCATAGTGTGCATGGACGTGAAAACTGACCAATCCCATGAAGTGTGCTACTGCATGTATGAAAATATTGAAAGAAGACAGTCAGTAGCCAAAAATCCTATCTCAGCTATTTCCATTGAGCTAAAATTAAGGCTATGACTGTAAAGAAGCCCACCACAGTAAACATGGAACTACAGAGAGGCTTCATTCAATTACACTCCAAGTTTGGCCTCTCTACATCTTTCCTTGAATCCTGTTAACAGAAAACCTGCCAGGTCTTCAACATCCTCTAGAGTACAGAGTTCTTGCTGCACTCCCCTGTAAAGTAGAAGCCGCCATATCCCTCCACCTTTCAACACATACAAGTTCATCACAACAATCTACTGTTTCCTCTGTTTTCTGAAGAGGCTGGAAAGGAAGGGAACCATTAGCCAGTTCGAGAAATACCAATGAAAAAAAACTGAAAAAGTGTGACAATTCATTTTCATGTCAAACACTGTAAAAAGGAGAGAAAATGTGATAAATTAATCCATTCTAATAAGGAGAGATTGTAATAAGAACAGAGGCTCATTCAATTAATCCACTCTTAATATAATCCTGTAAGAATGATATGGACCTCCCTGGATACCATATCTCAAGATACGTCAATTCTTTTTTTCTTTAGCCAGCAGTTCCCGAATACAGAGAAGTAATTAGGCAAAACTGTCTAATAAAGTGGTGTTTGAGAGGTAATCAAAGCATAACACTGAAGGACCAATCTAAAAATGTAGCAGATTAGGTTATAAAACCTTCTTAAAGAACCATATCCTGGATGGGGGAAGCAAACTGACTCACAGTTTGATTCAGACTCTGACTGAGACAAGATTTATTTTATACACCCACTAACAATATTTTGGTTAAAAAAAAAAAAAAGGGGTATTCAGATTAGCTGGTTCCTCTATACAGAACAAAGAATTTTTAAAATTATGTAGGAAAGATATTTGAGGATGTAGGATAAACTGTTTTTCATGCTCATTGTATATGACCCAAGGCAGATGACTAAGAGTCATAAGACTTTTCCACAGACTTATTATCAGTTAGTTTCCCACTGAGCAATGTGTGAAGAAAAAAATGCCTGGATCACTGAAAAATTATAAAATGCAATGGTTCAGTTGGTTAGTGGTACCAGATGTCTTCAAGATCTCACCATATAGTCGCAAGCTTTACTATGCCTGCACCAGTCACTCCTGCACACCACATCCACAGTCCACCTGTCCTATATCCAGCAAGTCACTTGAAATAAATAAGAAAAAAATCCTATTCTTTCCTTGATGCATAGATACACTACAATACACATTCTCAAACCTATGGTACCACATCTCCTGCCAATTAAAAAAAAAGGAAAAAAAAAAAACACGTACTGTCATGGGGTCCTGATATATCATCCACAAGAGCAAACCAAATCCTAACAGCCTGTTAAACATAATGCAAACCTGCTAGATTCTGCCTTTCTTCCCCCTCTCCATTGCATTGGCTCAGTATACTTTACACTGTATCACAGTTCACATTCTGGTTAATTATTGCTTAGCTATATTTTGTCTGAAGTTTGATGATACATGTTAAACACAATCTTTTGGAATCCTCTTTATCTGCATGGTTTCCATCATGCAGTGGTTAATAACTAGAACTGGCATCTAGTCTGCATTTCCTTTTTTCTTCATTCACATATTGAAATAGACAGTAGACCTGTGTTGGATCTACTCAAGTTCCTCCAGACATGTTTCTGTCACTTCATATAATGGATACAACATGAGTTAAAATTCTCATTAAATCTTCAGTCTGCTTAACTGCTTCTGTCTGCATCTATTTTACAACCAGTTCTCTCTAGTCACATGTTCCATGACATCATCTTAGTGCTAACTTGCCCTTTGAAAAATTACCAAACCTGATGCACTCACTAGTGTCTATAATGATTAATGTTGGGAAGACAATCTTTTATATCATGAAAACTTGCTACATATAAATTGCTGCTAAATAATTTAATATATTTTTATACAGTGCTAAGTTTAATGTACACATTTCTGTTACAAGGTCATTTCTTAGTACTAGAAAAAATTATTTTTTGCTGTTTCAGAGGCACTGAAAGAAAAATAAAATTTTGGTGATGGTTTTCGGTTTCGCAAAAACATATTTCTTTCTAATTTTAGGATTTTTCACAGCATAGAGATTGCCTTGTGGAACATGGCTAACCACCTGCTTTCAACACCGACTGGCATTGCTACATTTATTATCTTTGATCTTTCAGTAGCATTTGACATCAGTTGACACTGCTCATCATGGGATTCTCCTGGAGCATCTGGAATCTTGTGTTGGCCTAAAAATCATTGCTCTACACTGCCCAAATCAGTCAGTTCTAATCTTTTTAATTTATATATCATCAGTGCAGTGTGCTTTGCTGCTAGGCTCATTTTTTGTCCCCAGGCTCCTGAAGTCTGCATACTGCTCTTGACCAGAGTGTTTTAGTAGCAGGGCATTTGCTATAGCAACTAAACAAACAGCCACATCCTAAAAGTGTTCACTAAAAAGTGATAAAAAATAAAATTTAAAAAGGACAGTATAATTCCTATTCTGCAGCATATGAAGTCATGGATGACCATTCTTGGACACAGCAGTAGAAGAATTTCTTAGTAGTGAGTCATTCAGTGAACGTACTACAGTTTTTTATTATTATTTTCTCTTTTTGAAGTTTAATCATATTTTATTCATTGTATTTATATAATGACAATCAAATTAATGGTGTTTAGAAAGGAGATGAACTATGTTTTTTGTTCAATAACTGTACTGTGTAATTTGTCCATATATCTCGGTATAGGGAATTACGGATATTTTCAAAAATTAATTAAGAATTTTTTTGTGAAGAACAGAAAAAGGTTAATATTAGATACTCTTCTTTGCACACACATAATTTATATAGATATAAACACTAGTATTATTATGAACTACTGCTTATCAAACACTCCAGGCAACAAAGCCACTGCTTCTTTAAACAATTAACTTAGTGGGCATTAATCTGGCCCAACCAGCTAGCTTGGATTCCTTTTTGTGGTTGTCACTAAATCCTTCTTTGAAAATTTAAGATTTGTGACTCTGAACTGGGTTTCCAGTCATACCTTTCAGTAGTATTACAGACGCAAGATGTTGCTGCAGGAATGGATGAGAATTTTGATCAGTAGCTTTTCATAATGTGTATCTATTTAACAGACACATTGCTTGAGAGTTACATGAAGAGCGAGGAAACAGCCAGAAAGAACAGGGTACTGGAATGGGATGAAGGGAAGAGAGGTAAATGGATTTTCAAGCAGAAAGACTGGAAGACGTATTAGGATGTCATACAACAAAGAGGCTTGATCAAACTATCAGATTAAACTAGCACTGCAGTGAAGAGAACCATTGTTGCCAGTGAGACACCAGGATGATTTCAGAGTCCAGAACTGAATTATCTGTATCTCCCAGTTCCTTCTTCTAGACAGCTAAAGTCTTCTTTCCATCCCCAGCTGATCTCAGTCTGATTTTTTTCCAGGAAGACATTGCGACAGACAAGCAGTATGAAAATTCAGAATCTTTAACCACATAGCTGTTTTGTGTGTGTGGTGGAAATACTGGTATCTCTAGAAGCTTAAAGGTCTTGAACCAAAAATAGCAAGCCAGTGATCTGTAAAAGCCATGGTTCTGACCTGATGTAAAAATGCCTGAACACAGGATATGGGAGCACTGACCCATTCCAATTCCAGAAATACAACCTTTTCATACATAGTTTTGCTGGAAAATTGCTGTCTACCTCTAGTACTCTGTGCTGTGTTCTTGACTTTTTTCACTGCTGTGAAAATGGAAGAACTATGGTGGGTATGACTCCATTCCAACTTCCAATCTCAGGGCATTAAGTATCTATGGATCACTTTATTCAGGTTCTTTTCATAAAAAACTGATCAATCAGGCTTAAAAATAGCAGCCCTTGGAGTTTATTCTCTATTGACTGTCTTCATTGTAGTGCCAAGAAATGCTGCTGAACTGAATTGTCTCTGTCCATACAAAGCTCAGTTTTTGCTCTTCATTGCAGAATGGATTGATTATTATAATTCTCTGCTTGCTGTTCTTCCTGCCTTTCTGCTGAACAGAGACCAGGTAATTCCAAATGCTACAGAAAAAATGCTGACTGTAAAAAGCATCCCAGTGTATTAATCCTCCTCTTAATACCTTGTATTGCCTTCTAACCAAGTGTCTGATTAACCTCATACAACACCATCATCCACCACAAAAACATCTACAGCTCTGGATTTGGTAGCCAATTGATATTTTTTCTTTTTTTTTAATATTTCTTGCTAAGCCAAGAGGTTTGATGATGGTATTCACCACTTCTGATTACTCTGCAATTTCATCTGACTGTTGATTACTCTGTTTCTGAAGCTAGTTACTGCAAGGGCTTTTTACCATTATATTATTCACCTTTGCAACTCAGCTGCTTCTGACATCAGGAAGATGGATGCAATAAGCAACTTTAAGGCTAAGTTTAATTCATTCTGCCTGAATCAGTTTTTAATTAGATATCATTTGAGATTTTTTTTTAATTACTTCTTGGTGCTTCTGGTCACTGAACTCTGTAACATGCCCTAGTATGATAATGAGAAGTATGCCTTAGAAGTTGAAATGCAAAAACGCTAAGCACAAAATCCACTCTTAGTATTATTCTTAGAGTCAGAAGATTTTTATCATTTGCCTTTTGCAAATTATTTTAATAAAGTTTCCAAAAACACTGTGGGGGAAAAAAATAGCATGACCTCTCCAAATCCAGAGATAGTCTTCCTACAGTGCTTTGTAAGAGGCAGAGGACCTTAGAGTGGTATTCAAATACTAGGGTAAAATCTTTTATTTTGTGCAGAAGAAGCTGAAGTCAAAAGACAGAATCAGTGGAATTTAAACTAACTATGAGAATAAAAAAGTACAAAACCAGCCTTCCTGCCCCCCACCCTGCCAAACAAATAGAAAACTTGTAAAGTAGTCCTTTCTGCCTATTTCACTAAATTTCATATATTCCAGCAACACACAGTTCTGTCTTGTGTAAGACCATCTCTGTCCATTTTCTGCACAATTTTTTCTTCCAATTATGTTTGTGGAAATGGTAATACCATACAATGAAGTTAGAGGACAAGAAGTTGAGGGGGTTTTTAGTAACTACTAAGCCAAATGTGTCATTTTTGGTACTAAGTCTACTGACAAAATATATTTTTGATCACATGCACATTACCTTCACTAGCAATGTTGGGTAACTGAAACCAGAGATTCCATAATGGAAGTAAAACCAACATATTGTATGGCTCCTGTCATTAAGACTTCATTCGACTCACTTGTTAGAACCACAGAATCTAAAAAGAAGTGCAAAAAGGGAATATAGTAATAGACTGTGTTTGCTTTCAGCAGTCTCTCTTACATAAAAGAAGCTGTCCTTCTAAGGAGAGGCAAATCTCAATAATAAACAGGTAATAAAAGCAACCAGTTTCATCTGAACAACCAGAAGAAAAATCTTACTTTATGCAAGAAGCAGGCATCATCTGTACAATCCTACTGGTAAAACACTCACAGACCTCTTTAATGAGCTTCTCACACTGCTGTAATAGGCACCCAGAGCTCTCTATGATAAAATATTAACACTCTATCATACTCCAGTTCATGCGTTCATACACTATTTCGGTGCAGGTGCTCTGAAAGCAATGAGAGAAAATTATATTTGCACAGAAATTAACCAGAACAGGAAGAAGGACTACAGCATGAAATAGGTGGTATTCATCTCTGCATTCTATGACTCAGATATAAAATCTGTCCTATAGTGTTGCTCATCCCTGCTCACACCATCATGTATAGCAATAAACAGATACTCAGTGAAACCGGACAAGGGAAAGAGATGCTGTTGCTGTTGCAGTCAGTTACAGAAAAGGAGAAAACAGTACTTTTCTGGAAACGTTTGTTTCAATCCTGTTACTATATCCTTTAGTGTTATCCTTACATATAAATTTTATGAGCACACAGTGTGTCACTGTCTCCAGCTGGAATATAATCAGGAGTATGAAAGTCACTTATATAACACATACCACAATGATGGGGCATATGGTCACCCTGTAAACTCTCACATTTCGGATACAAATTCTCTGTCTCGAAGAATGATTGGAAAGCTGTGATCAAGGCATCAAGGGGTTAAATGCTTTGGCCAAGACCGGATGAAATTTTGTGCCA
>Ga0181612_150536_pt1 | contig 13057 bp, 7 predicted proteins | sample HoacroProtozoa21_FD_119630 | JGI IMG/M metagenome (GOLD analysis project Ga0181612, IMG submission 119630) | Hoatzin crop microbial communities from Cojedes, Venezuel. Combined Assembly of Gp0051906, Gp0051904, Gp0051908
GGCTGAACAAGCCCAGCTCCCTCAGCCTCTCCTCGTAGGGGAGATGCTCCAGTCCCCTCACCATCCTCGTAGCCCTCCGCTGGACTCTCTCCAGCAGCTCCTCATCTTTCTTGAACTGGGGAGCCCAGAACTGGACAGAGTACTCCAGATGGGGCCTCACTAGAGCAGAGTAGAGGTTCACAGGTTATCCAGTATAGCTCTGCTCTCTAAATCTGAGCCACTATACCTACCCAGTCTGTCCATGAGCACCCCCAGCAGTGGGCGTTTCTTGTTCCCTCTGGACAGTGCTTTTCCTCTTTGCTGTAATGGAAAGGAATTTTTTTTTTCTCTGCTAATGAATATTGAATCATTCCCTCAGCAACTTAAGCCTAGCATTTCCTTTCCATTATCCATAGAAAACAAAACTGCTCGATTACAGCAGCTCTTTTTGAAGCTGAGAGGTTGTTATGAAGGTTGATTTAGTTTTTCTCACTGACAGTGTTTTCTAGGCTTCTGAGCCCTCCTGCTGAGCTTCCTTGGGTTTTCCAGCTGCCCCTCGCCTCTTCTGGGCTGGCAGCGTCCAAGCTGGGGGCAGTGCACTTGGCTGAGACTGGGAAGATTGCTTCGCCCTGGGTGTTTCATGCATTGCACTGTGATAAGTATCTGCTTTGCAACCATACTGTACTTCATATTTCAGTTTGTGCTGTACAGTATCCCAGCTGCTTTGCTGTTTAATGGTTATTTTTCTAATCGTAGTTGAGCTGATTATTTCTGCACCTCTCACTTATCCACATTAAGTAGCTCATGTTAATAAAAACGTCAGGTGATTTAAAATGTCTAATTAATTGGACTAAAACCAACCAACCAACAAGCAAGTATAAGGTTTTGTAAAACTTAACAGCCTGTTTAGATAAAAAAAAAAAAAAAAGCTTTGCAGACTAAGCTGGTGTTTGCCAAGCTGTGTGTCTGTTGCTGTATGAAACTTGGCGAGGGATTTCATCCCTTAGAATCACAGAATCCAGAATGGTTGGGGTTGGAAAGGACCTTAAATATTCTCCAAATCATTCTAACTTCTGAGACTGTCCTCCAGCAGTCTAGGAGATGTTTCCTACCGCTTTCGTGTTTGTGGATTTTAAGAGGTTTATTCTCTTCCGCCGCCCAGGTCTTTAGCGCAGTCTGGGTCTGTTTCTGGATACAGGGCAGCCTGAGGACACCCCACATGGTGCAGCCTTCCCTGCTAACAGCGAGCCTGTGGTGCCTCCTCTGTCTGGGCTTGGTTTTTGCTAACAGAGGAGACCCTGGATATCAGAGGTGGCTAATGTCGCTCGCTTCTGGGAGCTGAACTGCTAGAAGGAAGAGATTGTACTGCGTCTCACATCTGTTCTGCATCTAAATAGCCAAGGAAGATGTTACCTGGAGATAGGTGGGGAGCTGAAGCCTCATCCTTTTGTTGCTTGGGATTTCATCAGTCCCTCAGAAGAGCTTAATGCTCGGATTTTATACTAACCATGTGGGTTTTATTTGTAAGCTGTTCTGTTGTTTTTCAATATCAAGCATTGCTTGTTCTTAATGAAACAAATTGATAATACAGTACTTTGTTAGAAAAAAAAAAAACAGAAAAGAAAAAGCCCAGTAATCAGGAAATTTTGCAAGGATCTCAGTTTTCACTAATAATAAAAAAATAGGTTTGTAGCTTTGTTTTTAAAAATTATGGTTCAAAAGCTAGAAGATAAGTATTGTTTCCTTTTGTGGCCCAAATTTTCGAGTTTTGGATCTTGTTGATTATAAGTTAACGCTCCCACATCGTTGTACCTAGTGTGGTGCTATTAAATAGTATGATTTCATGGACAAAGCGTGAAACAAGTTCTCTGCGGGATCTTATTGTAATTACATGAGGAAAATGGCTGCATTTGAAGTAGGATGGTCGCTTTCTGACTCCACTTGTTGAGTACTGCTGGCACAAAATAATAGCAGCTAATTCTTTCTTCTCTTCTGGATTCCAGAGGGATGAACTTTGGCCTTTTGGAATGTAAAATATCACCACTGATTTGTTTAAAAGCAGTTGAGTTGTCATCACCATTAGAGAGTGAGGAGAGAGCTTGCCAAAAAACTTCTCCATTTAAAACCACTTTTCAGTCAGTTTTTGAAATGTTGATTTAATCATGTGAAGATCTACAGGCATCAAGGAGGAGGTGAAATTACGGAAACCTCACTTGGGAGATGTCTCCTGGTTGTAAATTCAGGGCTGGCCAGGTGTTGGGCAGCAGCACAACATGGCCTCGCCACAGGGGATGAACGGGGAGGAAGTTTACCCTGATCGCTTTACCCAGCAAGACTAAGGAGAATAAGTAAGAAAACAACTGGGGAGCATTGTGCATTTGCTTCTGAGTTAAATGAAACTCAGATTTTGAGTGAGGTGGGATGGCTTGGGGGAGGCTTCTGGTACAGCTCCTGGCACAGCACCCGGCTGGGCTTGGCCATGCCAGACGCCCGTGTTAGTGGGCTCCTTGCAGCTGATATGGCGTTTCCTGTACAGGCAAAGCAGTAGTTATAGAACCCTTGAGAACTGGTGAATATGAGACCTAGAGAATTAGAGAGTATTTTCCTGTAGTACAAATAGCAAAATCTGGTTTAGAATTCACATAACAGTATTTTAATAGCCTCTACGTTTGACATTAAAGTGATATTTTTACTCTACTTATGTGAACACTTGAAATCGAATATGAAAATCACACTTAAATCTATAAAAAGATTGAAGCTGATTGTTCTGAGAATTCATCTGTTTCATTCCTCCCTGCTAGAATATACCCTGCCATTTGTTTTCAGTTTTTAATTAAGAAAATATATTTTATTTTCAAGACATTTTCTTTTTTTTAATTAAGCTAAGTGCATGCACATACTTTTACAGTACAGCATTTGTATTTTTAACTTTAATGTTATGGCTTTAGGGACAACTAGAGTAGCTGGTTTCTGTCTTTTCAGGAAATGGAAGACAGTATTTTTATTTATTTAATTCTGGTTATGTAAAGAGCCTAGGAAAAATCCCATTTAAATTTACTCTCCCACTAAAGCTCTCCAAGACAATTTTTTTTTTTAACCTTTTTTTCTTTTGCTGCTGAGGACTATGCTTACCTTCTCCAGCGTTACTGTACAATCTTGGTATTTAATGTCAAATGTCCTAATGTAGCCTCAGAAGTTTCACATGATTCTTACAGGAGCTAGGAATACTTATTAATGAACTAGGATAATTTAATCATACCATAAATGTTTTATACCAAAACATTTGAAATTCAAATCTCAGAATTTTAACAGTGGTGAGACTGAGGAATAAAAATAAAATAAAAAACAGAAAATGCACTTTAGACATTAGTGCATTATGCATTAATAAATCAATAGTTTCTAAGTTTCCAACTGACTTTGTGTTTTAACCTTCTGCAATTCAACTCACAAGTTCTGCCTGCAGATATGGCCATCTTATAGTTCCATCATGGATCTCATGGTGTAAACAGGTTATCCTTGCATCTGTGATAACTCTAAGTTGAGAAATTTGATTCTGTGAACATCTTGTACAGTCTGTCAGATATGTGTGAAATGTCTCCATAGTAAAAGAAGAGGAAAAGAGGATGTGTGTTAGTTTTCCTGGGAATACTTGTTCAAAGGATGACATATTTTTGGTTCAATTAATTTTGGAGTATTGGTAGAAAGTGGAAGGAAGGTTCAAGACTTTTGTGAAGTAAAAAAATTACTGCCTTGGAGACTCACAATTTGGAAATGGCTTTTACAGTTAATAAAATTCAAAATGTCAGCAACCTTCTTCTTGCTCTCCTCCATCCCAAAAGACTATTTGCCTAAGCCTGTACATGTTGTGGCTAAACAAGATTATGGGATTTATAACAAAAGTACAAAAGTCACTTGAAGCAAAAATTAGACTCTTCAATCAGTTTTGAAAATAGCACTTGGGTCCTCAGTGGGTTTCATGATTCCTGAACTTCAGGGGAGGCTGAATGTGGGAGGCCGAATGTGGGAGGCCAAGGGCATGGTCAGATGGCCCCAAGCAGCCAGCACTGTCCTGTGGAGCCCAGTGACATCTGTAGTCTTTGGGTTTCTACTCAGAGGAAGACAGTGGTGGAGGTCTGAGATTTTATGTTCCGCCTAGATTTGGCTCTTCTGCCATGGCCGCAGAAGACTGTGCATTTCTGAGCATCACAGCTCCCTGGGGCATTGAGGAGTAGGAGGTTGCTGAGAGTAACCCAAGGAACAGAGAAAGGAGAGCAGACCCCACCAAGGTGGTGGAGGCTTAATTTACCTGCGCAAAGAGAAAGGAAACACTTTCTACAGGCCGTGATCTGTGTGCTGGTTTGGAACAGGAAACATCAGGGTAGCTGGGGGTGATGAGATGGCAAGATCTAGTAGGGGGAGATGGAAGCAAAAGGCTGAAGACTAGAAATAGAACGTACGTCTATAGTAGTGAGAATAAGCTACGAAACAAGTTTCCTTCAGTTGTGATTGGTTTTTCAAATGAAAATCCCATCAGCCTTAGTGCTCTGTGCTACAACTGAGGATGATGGTGTTATAAATCTTTCCCTCAGTTAGAAAAACTGCTTTAAAAGCATTTTGTCTTGATAGTGACACATTTTTCTTACACGATAACATACCATAAATGCATCCATGCTGCATTTGTGTTTATTTCACAGAATTCTACAATTTAGCATGCTGCGCAGGTGAGCCAAGTAGATGTATTTTATGCTGAGGCCACATTCTGGCAGACCATGCCAGTGCACAGAAATGTTTCCTCAGCTCAAGTTGTCCTCCAAGGAGGAGAATCTGGAATAACCTCATGATTGTGTTGGAAACCCTGTAATATCTCTTCCGTAATTAGCTGATGACTGTTATTTTTGACAAATAAAACCTACTTGTAGTCTTCCCTTAGCTTATGTCTTCCAAAAGTAGTAGCAGAGGCCTCTGGTGAGACTTTGTTTTCAGATTACTTGCTCATTTGTACCATACTGAAATGGAGTAGATACTTTAAAAGACAAAGTCAGGAGCCTGTTTCTTTATTTTGTTCTTTTATGTTTTGTGTTTCTTCAGTGTACTGTTGCTCATCTTTAGTGGTTGCCATAGCTAGCTTTGTTATTAATGACCAAAAGTATATAACCAGATCTTCATCTGTATTTCTCCTGGGTTTTATTAATATCTGTCTCCTCCTTCCAAGGCAAATATAATGGTTGTAGTAGTTCCAGGCTGGGCATGGGAGGTTGTTGTCGCCCTTAGGCGTGTGACTGGATTTCCAGTTCTGAAATCCCCCAGGGTTTCTGCACACACCTGCTAAGGGGTTTTTCTAAAAACCTTGAGATTAAGCTGACCATGCTCTTGCTGTATTTTATAGTTCACAGAGAAGTGTCATGGTCGCCAACATTTTTTTTATCACCAGCAGTTGTGCTGGTATGGTGCCTATCATACCATAATATAACCAGAACAGGTAAATTCTTGCCTGTTCCTACCTTCTCATGTACTTTCTCATAGAAGACTTAAATTGAGAAGGTTCTTGTTTTTCCACAGAGTTGTTGGATAGATGTGTCATGTAATGTACACTGAACTTTGTGGTTACTCTGTAACCACAGTAAAATCTTTAATATATCTGATAAAAGCAAGGACACTATAAAAGGTAGCATGATCTCTGTGTATTTCGATATTACTTTCCTTCAGTCGATATTACTTTCCTTCAGTCTCTCTTCCAGAAGCAATCTTGTTTTCTGTGCCTCTTTTACCCTCGTTATGAAAGATAGGATATAAATCAAAGATAAATTTATAGCCTAATTCCATGTCATTGCACTAGGATAATTTCTCCAGAACCTCTCCACCTTTATTTCTGGAATAAAAAGCATTCAGGAGGATGAACATAAATTCAAGTCACTGCAAGTTATAAAAGCATCAGTCACAAGTCTAAAGCATCAGTCACAAGTCTAATGCTGTAAAGCCTCTTTGGAATAGCCGGTTAAACTGGTAGCAAGTCCTGATGTTATACAAGAAAATTAGTGAGCTTATTGCCATCTAATACACAGCTTCTTTAAGAGGGATGTTTACTTTATGCTAAAAACAAATCCTTGCAAAATTAAAAACTCACTAAGCTTGTTGGTTTTACTATTTTGGCTTGCAGTCTAACTTTTCCATTCTGCACAGCAGATGTGAGCTTAGTAAAAATTGTGCAAACCATTGATTTGTGTAGTTCTGTGTCAGGTCTCAGACTCTGAGCTATTTGCATTAAAAAGAAAAAAACCTGCAAGTGATTGCATTGAAGAGCATTGAGCCCCATGTTCCAGCTAACCCAGTTAGCACAACTTGAACAGTGCCTAAAAATGTATTTTTAGGGAAGAGTTAAAGCTGTCTTGCTTGTAGTCCGTGATGGATCATTCCTCCACAAAACAGTTTGATCGATTTTGAACTCAGGTGTACTTTTAGCTGTATCATATGACAACAAGGAGTTGCACATTTTGATTCCAGGCTGGAGAGAAAAGCATCTATTCTGGTGAGTTTTGAATCTGCCACCCAAACTTTCAGATGTTCCTGTTACTGGAAAAGGCAATGCTCAATCTTTTCTCTCTTTGCTTAGTGCAGGTATGTGCTCATAATTATATAGAACTCTCTTACATCCCTCTTGTTTATAGGGGTGACCAAGTCTTGAACGGTCCTAGACTGTGCAGTCGCACCTTGCAGAAAAAAACCTTTCACACCACCAATAACCTTAGCTGCCCGTATCTCTCCCTTTCTTGGTGCTGCTTTTTGAGGCCAGAAGGCCAGAGCAGTATACAATCTTCAGTATGTGACACTTCAGGGATTTACACTATCTCCCTTTATTTTTTTTCTGCTGTATCTCCACTAATTTCTGTATTTATTCAGAAGTAGAAGCCAAACCTCCTAAGTTCTCTGTCTTTGGGGAAGCTGATTTGATTTTTAAATCCTCTGCAATCATGGCTTTGCAATCCAGGAAGAGAACTGGTGGAAACTGTTTGGTAGAAGGTGGTTCTGCCTGATAGGAAAAAAAATTACATGTGTAGTTTTGATGATGTTGATGCATGAAAAGAGAAATGTAATGCTTGTTCACATACAAGACTGCAAAGGAGAAGGAAACTAAAACAGACAATGTAGTTACTAAAGAAATTAGCCGAGGATATAGCTAACTGAGCAGCGTGAGAAATCAGTAGGAGGGAGGTTGCTGTCGTGGGATGAGAACAGAGCTCAGCTGCTTGATATTGAGTGTTTCTCATGCTGTAGAGATGCTGATATTTTCTTTGTTTAGTGATGATATTTTGATGAAAAGCACTCAAGCAAACCGAAGGGGAAGTGAGTAGCAAATTGCTGAGAATATATCCATTGCAGAGCAGCTCTGGGTCGTGATAGAGCTTGCCCAGGGGAGAAGTGACCATGCACTTGACTGGTCTGGACAGCAGAAACCCCTCAGAACGAGCCTCCTTTGGCTGACCATTTTCTGAGGGAAAGCAGTTCCCAAGGGTGTCTGTTTTTATAGGCAACCCTTCCCCCAGCGTCAGAGGGTGCTTTGGTCCATTGCCCCCAGCCCCTTTGCTGAGCAGGATGGCCTTGTGCATGACAGCTGCCAGTTGTGGTGACAGCTCCTCTTCGAGCCATTCGGTAGCCTTTCTGCTACCCTTGGCAGGACTGAGGGCCGAGGGCACTGGCCGGGGCAGTGGGCTGAGCCCTTAATGCCGTTACCAAGGGGGTTTTTTAATACCAGTTATGTCTGAAATGCATCCCCCACTTCCTAGCAGATTCTTACAGTAACGCCAGGGTTGGGTGTCAGTGGAGGAGCTGCCGTGGGTGCTCCCTCCCACCCAGCGTCAGCCTTCCTCCCACTCCTCTGCCTTGCCGAAGAGTAGGGCTCAGCCCACTCAGCCGGCATCTCGCGCCAGCAGTGTCCTTGCTACTTGGCTGCTCCCAGAGCTGGGGCAGTCCTGTGGGAAAAGGGTTTCATCAGTCTGCTCTTTTCCTAGATATGGTTAACTTTGAAGAAGCTGAAGATATTTTTCCCTGCTTGTGATCTAAAACCCTGGGTGAGGTAGCAAGAGCTAGCAAGTAGTCATGCACGTCCTAAGATGGCTCTCTCGTTTCCAGGTGAAAGCTGCAGAAATTCTATTTTCATTCTCCTGAAAAGAAGAACCCTTTTGACATCTTAAAAGGGTTTGAGAAGTGCCTGTCTCTGACCCTACTCTGGTGGTTCATGCTGGTGGAGCAGCTTGAGCTGCTGTAGGAAAAGGGAAATTGGTACCTGGGTGCCATTGTGGCCATGCTGGTGGTCCCTGTGCGCGGTTCCATCACCCCAGGAGGACAGTGGGTCTCACTCAGGCTCGGGAACATTGCCCTCGGCCCCCCAGGACCGGGTGCTGAGGCAGGAGCAGGGCTTTGCCCTCACACACTGGGAAGGGGTCAGATGTGCAGGAGAAGACACCCAGTGCCCACATTGGGTATTGGTGCTGTAATCTGTTCTACGCAGGATTTATGTCTTCTGTGAAAAAATGCCATCATACAAAATAGGGAATTTGTATCTTGTCAAGCACAACTTGCGTGACAGAAGCATTTTTGTGTTTAGGAGATGCTTGGGAACAAATTAGGGAGGGGAAGGCTAATGAGAAGCAAGAAATTTGGACACTGATGGTTTTGTACCTTTGTACAGAGATCATTGAGGGTAAAAACCTTGCAGGAATTAGTGGAAGTGTAGAAGTAACCCCTCCCTGGCTATCCCCAGCACATCCAGAACTCAATCAGCATCTTCCCTTAAAAACCACTGGACACAGCACGTCCTCTCTCGCCACGAGGGCCTGTGATGGGTGCCTAGTGTTCAGAGGAAAGCTGGGCAGCAGAGCTAAGGGCTTCTCCATGGCTGGGCATCATGTGGCCATGAAACCCAGGGGTGTCATCCCTAAGCTCCGTCTGGGCTTCCTGACCAGTCTGACAAATGCCTTTATTTAACCAGGAGCGTGAATACATAAGGTGATAGGAGAAAAGACTCCTTTGATTAGTTTGCTGTTTTTTTCCCCTCCTGAATTGTATACAGAATTACTTAGCAAGCTTGAAGAGATACTATCCAATTAAAGATATTGTATTCACACTAGCATGTTCAGGAATTTAAAACACTTCAAAATTTGTTGTTTGTTGCTATCTTTGAAGTTGAAATACACTGGGGAACTTCTGACGTTTTCAGCATTTGACTCCTGTAAGAGGAGCCTTTAGCCTAATGAAATCCCTGTGCAACGCTGATTTTCTCTTATTACACTGGTGAGTGCATTGTTTGGCAAATGATAGGCTTAGGACACACTTTTTACAAAAAAAATTGGAGCACCTGTAAAAACAGCTCTTACATGTTAAAAACTTACAAGCAATTATAAGCAAAAAACATAGCAATGTTTGACTTGCCAGAAGGATACCTTACATAAAACCATTCTGTGCAAGCTTTTTATGTAGAGTTAATTATTCTCATAAAAAATAAAAGTGAAATTCACCGGATGAAAATACATGCTTTCAGTATCTACCAGGTGTGAAACATTTTGTCATTAATTCTTCATTTTGTATTCCCACGTAGGTAATGAATTCACGGCAGCAAAGCAAGCTGCTCGCTGCTCTATTGATCTGATGGGCTTTCAGGACGCTGTAGAAATCTGAGAGAGCAGCTGAATCTTTGTTTTAAAACAGAAAAGGCTATTTATGCCTTATTTTTATAGAAACCAAATTAATTAGAAGCACAGTTTCTAAAATCAGTTTCTTTATATGCTGATTTTGTGCCATGTGTTTCAGTTTGGTGGTCTGAGGGAGGGGTTTCAGGTCTGATAGCATTTATATTCCTAAATATGGCCCTCCTCAAGCCTGGAAGAGACCTGACTAAATGAAAAATAGAGTTGGAGGAGAACTATATGACTTGCCTGGGAACAGTCAAGGCAAGTTGGATTAAGAGATCAAACACGTGTTAGTAAATGAGAAGAGAGAAGGGGATGCCTTTCTTATACGTAGCACAGCCGGCCGGAAGGAGCTGTCAACATTTCACTTAATGGCCTTACCAGGTGAGGTAATAGCGTGGTCCATGTTTTGTGCATGTGCTTCTCTAGTGAGCTCCAAATTTGATTAAAATATCTCAACATGAGCATTATTATTACTGTTATTATTATTATCCCTCCCAGCTTTCCCTAACTGGGTGGGTTTTCACACCATTCCCATTGGACGTTTTAGCAAAAGCTGCTCAAGTGCCTCAGCAGAACAGGGCACGAAGAGGAAGATGATGCTTTTTGCTCAGTCCACTTACTTTACCTTAACTGCACGGTGTGGTCTCAATAACTTTATGTGATCTGTCTCTTTGATTGACCCACTGAGAGAAGAAATCCTAGGCCAGGATGGAAAGTTGCTGCAGTTGTCAGCAGCAGTGGCAAGGGCAGCATCTCGGATCTCTGCCCGTGAATGCAGACAGGCAGCGGGGAGAGGACAGTCTGGCTGTGTGTTATTTAGTCATGCGAATGGTTTTGTCAGTGTATTGGTATTTTTGTTGTAAGTATGGAAGGCACCGTCAGAAAGAGCAATGAAGTTACTTGAAGGTGGGCTGTTGAAGTGTTCTTTATCTAAAGTGCTTTCTACCAGTTTAAGTTAAAAACTTGTTTGTGTAAATTTAAATTTGACATGGCATAATTAATTCCATACACTTCTGTTTGCCTTTAAAGCCCCAAGTGAGTTAATGTATAAAAATTCCCAGAAATATGCTGCTGATAAAAGTGATATGGAGAATAGTCTGTTATGATAATAGGAGCAATTCTTAAATATTCCTCATTAAAAAAATGTGTTGATACAAATGCAAAAAATTAGTATATGACTTTTTCTTTTTTTCCAGAATTCAAGTCCAAAGCATTATTCAGGAAACATAACTCCCATTTTTGTGCTGTATGGTAACTGTTTCACGGGGCAACAAACTGGAACCAACGGTTCCTGCTTTGTGGTCAGGTAATAAGGACTTGTCTTTTCAAGCGGTTCTTGGTATAAACCATGCAGGAGGTTTGGTAGATTGAATTGAGCTTTTTATGCTATTAGAATCATAGCCTGGCTAATTTTAGCTTATGACAGTACGAAGAATTGGATTGAAAGGAATCTCACCATTAGATGTATAATTCACGTGCTTGGCCTTCGGGTGTAACATCGACTTCTCTTGGGTGATGCTTGTCACATAAACATATGTCTCCTAGTTTCAGTGTAATCCAACAATTGAAGTGCCAATATGTGGAAATTTGAACAATACTCTCAGAATTCATAAATTGCCCAGTGGGACGCTAAAGTCCTGATTACATCTTGCACCCTCTGAATTTACAAAATTCAGCCAGCTTCTTTTTTTTCCCGACCATGGTTATTCAACTGTGTGCCTTTTTCTCCCCTCCAAAAGAATGCAGGGTGTTTTTCTTTTTTTACCAATAACAATAGATTTTTTTCAGATTTCGTCCAGTCTCCCTGTTTATGTGCCAAACTAGAGGGTCTTCTGTGGCTTTGTAATAGTTTACAATGGTTACGAAACAAACTACTCTAGAAAAGTAACTGTGGGTTTCTGACAGAGCTACAACTCCAGACTGCTCCATCTCAGAGTTGTGGACCATCACTCCAGTAAGACCCCAGTAACAAACTGAAGGAGAGAGTTTTACAGATGCTGGAGAGCACACGAATAACCATGAGTTATGTCTAATATAGAGGGGCATAATATGGGCAGAATTAGTACGAATATAATATAGTAATATAGTGTGAATTAGTAATTTGATGGTTTAACATGCTACAATAAGAAAAACCCAAAAAGCATACACCAGAGATGAGCCAAAAAATGAGTCCTTATGGGTGGGTGACGCTCCTTCATTAGCCATTTTAGCCACTGATACTGGTACCATCCTTATTTGTCAAGCAAGCTTGACGAATAAGGATGGTTAAGTTCATTAACTTTTATTAAGTTCATCACTTAAGAAAACCTCCATAAACAAATAGCAAATAATATATGGGGTCTAGTGGCATTGTAAAAAAGCTTTCTGACATTTAGAGAAACAGCGTTCATGAAGCAAACGCATCTTCCCTATGTCAATTTTTTCCTTGACGTTTCTGTGTCAGGTGTTACTTCAGCAGAAGGTAGCACAGAAGGAAGGGTTAGAAATGCTTGCGAGGTCTGTCTCCACAAGCTGCCGAGTCCACGGCTGTTTCTGTCGGAGGTGGCTCTGACGGAGCAGTAAGAGTGCTGCAGATGACGGCCATTGCAGCACGCGATGCCTGCATTCACGCCTGGGGACAGAGCAGTGCTGGGCACCGCAGCTGCAAGGCTGAGCAAGAGTCTGGGGAAAAGCAGGATGAGTTTATAGGGCTTCCTTGCACATGAGGTGAGCTCGATACAATTCAGCATACGTGCTCACACCTTAAGACAGGGTCATACAGGGAATAAAATTATTCTGTGTACCAATAAATATGTTAGTGTGTGGTGCTGGACTGTGTAAGACAGCTTTAACTATGTATTTTGAGTTGTCCAGGTGCTTTTTATTGTAGTCTAGTGAGGGTTTTGCTTACTTGGTTGTCTGAGGTTTTTTATTTAGTTCTTTAGCACGGAGTAGATAGACATTTATTAGCAATGACTGTGGTATAGGAAGTACATATTGGGACAGAATTTGCAAGTTTAGTAATACTGTGGTAAGTGGGAGGGAAAATCCCTGCAGATCAGAAGCCCATAATTTCCCCATGCCTCATTCTTCTCGTGGAGCCAAGTGCAGCACTTGTGCAGGAGCAGATACTGGAGTTTGTGTGTGGTCTGACACAGCAACTGTCCTCCACGTCCCCCTTCCTCCTTGTGGTGCTTTCTCATACAGCATTTGTGTTCTTGTCGGTCCTTTCTTGTCACTTTTAGCTTGGTGAGGACATGAGGGACACTAAAATACATACTGTAATGTTGGGAAAACTGGAACTTGCTATGTGCATATAGCATATTCCTGTATTATTGTTGTTTGAGGTAGTGCCCTTTACTGCAGTAACTCAATCTCCAGAGGAGTGCTGAGTGACTCCTGCTACTGCTCCC
>Ga0181612_101309_pt1 | contig 13056 bp, 7 predicted proteins | sample HoacroProtozoa21_FD_119630 | JGI IMG/M metagenome (GOLD analysis project Ga0181612, IMG submission 119630) | Hoatzin crop microbial communities from Cojedes, Venezuel. Combined Assembly of Gp0051906, Gp0051904, Gp0051908
AACTGGGGAGCCCAGAACTGGATGCAGTACTCCAGATGGGGCCTCACTAGGGCAGAGTAGAGGGGAAGGAGAATCTCCCTCGTCCTGCTGGCCACGCTCCTCTTAATGCACCCCAGTCACCTACTGGCCACAGTCCTCTTAATGCACTGTCACCAGGCCTTGCTGTGTATTGTAGTATACCTTGTGAGGTATGGAAGACACATAGAAAATGTGGTCCCGGGTCAGCCAGCCCAAAACATACCTGTGCCCTAAGGGCTGGCTATTGGCTTTTAGAAGTGCCAGTAGGGAGATCAGGCACAGAAATTTACACCTAGCCTTGGCCTGTTATTCCATTAAGAATAAAAATTAAAAACCACGAAGTAATAAATTCTACTATTACTGCAGTAAACCATATGTAAAGTAAGCAAGCCTCAACGTATGAATCTCACTGGATGACTCAGACATTATTTATACTTTTCTTATGATCAACTTCTTGCCAGCGGCATCACATATAAAATAAGGCACCATTCAACACTTTCATGGCAACATCATTGTACATCCTAAAATTAAGCATCATAAATTTAGTTATCCTCAGAATAAATACCTTAAAGTTTCACTGGCACTTTGGACAAGTCTAACTTCAGCTTTAAATAGTGACCGATTTAAACTAAACATTTGTTTAACATATTGTCATGCAACATGGATTTAATAGTAGTTTAGACCTGTAATCCTGGTGTTTTTCATTGGTCTGTAACTTTCTGTTGTCGTTTATCTCAACTATGTAAACATTAAGTCTGTGGAACTATGACCAGTAGACCAAGGTCAAGTCCATTAGAGAAAAAAGTCTCTTCATCAACAAGTTCTTTGAAATGTGCTGTAATTTCCAAACATTCCACAGGAATGTAATTCTTTTTTAGTGCCATGAATTTCAATACAACTACTTGCAAAGATCATATGAGAGTAAAAGTGTCCAAGAAACCTCAACAGTAATTACAGTAATAAACCTTGCAGAGGCCTTTGTAACAAGGACAGTTACAAGCAATTTTGATTCGACAAATTACATTATACCAATCTTCATTCTTTTTTACAGAAAAGTAGCAGGCTTTGGGAGATCACAGAATGGCTGAGGTTGGAAGAGACCTCAGAAGGTCGTCTGGTCCAACCCTCAACAATGGACAAGAGCAGCAGATGCTACCCATCTTGATATTGGTCATTTTTTTTTATTTTTATCTCACATGCAATATTCATTGGAATAGTACGAAATTTACATGAGAATAAATAGCAATATCTCTCTATCAGATTGAACGTGCCTATTAATTGGGTCTACTTTATAGTTACCTGCTAATTTCATTTGTGATTCCAAAAGTGGAATAGACAGGACATTTATGAAATATGAATCAAATTGCAAGATGACTGAAACAGGGGTTAAAAATCATATTTATCATGACAAATTGAAAAAGTTATCTGAACAAATTAGAACACCATCCAACAACAACAAAGATGGCCACATATGAAGGAACAGTCAGCTCTGTGAATACAGACAGCCATTTAGCAGGAAGGTCTTTGGAACTTTGGGGGTTACAAGTAGAACACGAACCAGGAGTACAACATACAAGACACCCATCCCTTTTCCGCACCATGGGCAAGCTTAAACCAGAATACCACCCCCATTTTGGGCATCACACTTCAAGAAAGATGTGGACCTAGTGTAGGGAATCCAGAAGCTAGCAAAAGCATGATCAGGGATCACAAAAACACAAGAAAAGTTGGGAAGAAGTGGGGGCATTTAGGAGATTGAGGAGGAATGCAGCAGTCTTCGCAAAGAAAGGCTGCCTCAGAGAGGGTGAGATTTGTCTGCTCTTGGCAGTGATAGAGGCTGAAGGTGCTGTAATAGAGGTGGATGTTAGACCTCAGAAAAGGTTTCATTTAAGCCAATTAACCACTGGAATAGATCGCCTGGGCAGAGTGGGGAGTATCTACTGCTGGTAGTCTTTAAGAACAGGTAAAAGAAGAAGCTGAACACACGCAGAAGGAGCTGATCCTACCTCACAACAGGGGTCCCTATTGGCTTTACACTCCATGAGTGTCCTTCCACAGTCACTTGAGTTTCACTGCCCTCCTTCCTTGGCCTCACCCCTTACCTCTGTATTTAGCTTTCAGCTCATTCCTAAAGCCTTGGCCACCGTTATACCCAAGAAATCACATGGAATGATATAACGAGCTGTCATCATACTCCTATTCTGCATTTACACTGTTTTCTTCTTTCACTTGCATCTTCCTTATATATTAGGGAACATACACCACCCTGTGTGCATGCATACATGTGCATGTGTACCTTTTAAACACAAGAAGCTGCCATTCCCGATTAGTCTTCAAATGCCACCAGAATAACTGGTAACATATGTTTCTTAATAAATTTGCACCAGTACACCTCACAGTACCATTTCACAGTTATGATGCAGTTGGTAATAGCTGAGATTGTACAGTATAGAGGTGACACATTACTTTCTAAAATAAAAGTATGACTAAATATCCTATAGCAACACTAACTTACATTATGTCATCAGTTTTGAAAAGGAAATGACCACACAGATTAATGAGGAATTCTGCCTAGAAGTCAAAGGTATGATACACTCCTATATTATTAAACAAGAGCTAGATGTGATCTAGCCTACTTCAAACAGCGCAGCCTTTAACAGAAAGAAGAGAAAAAAGCAGAGTACCAAGAGTCTGTATTTATCTATGGTGTAACACCAACAAAGCCAACAGAATTCCTTGAAGTTCAGTGTGCCTCAGAGCACCACATGACAAGGGCTGCAGGTCATCCTGTAAGCTGCAAGGTATGATGGATGGAAAAAACAATGCCATTTTCCATTCCTATTTAGGAAACATTATACTAAGAAATAAGATACCACAGGACCGTATCTCAGAAAATGTCTGTTTATTATGTAACAATTGATGTATCAATTCACTAAACAATTTTACAAATTCAAATGTGAACATACTCCAGGATGTCCTCTGGAATGAAGAAATCACAAAGTTTCCTAGGAAATTAATTTTTCTTTCTATACTGTACATAGTAAACATAATTATAATGTAAATAATATATAAGTAAACACTAAGTTTTATATACAACTTTCTTGAAGAGCAGTTAGGAATTAAATAGGCTATACTTCATTTTTTCAAAATCTTAAAACTAGGAGAGCATTCATCCACCTGATCAAGTCAGATTTACTGTATTAATCCCAGAACAGAGACAGTGATCCCCTCATTCTTAGTGCTGACACCAGACATGACAGTGTTCCCAGACCCCCCCTGAAGGTCTGTTCTAAACAGAAGGACATTAATAGATAATGACTGGGAACTGAGCACAAAAATACCTTTTAAAAAATTAACCAAACCCGGATTTCCTTGGATGTATGAGCAATAAGAAGAAATCACCTAGCACCTTTTTAGAAAATGCATCTAAAAATTTCTCATTCACAGTCTGCTTCTGGCTTTACACTCCACGACGAGGGCCACTATTTACTTGTGATGACGAGGGGTCTCTACTCTGGCCGAAGCTGCCAGCAACTGACAGCACTTCACTTTTAGCAGTTTGAGACACTCTGTTCAGTATCTCTAACCCAAGTTCTGCACTTCCAGAAGAACAAGACCCTTGCCAACAAATTGAGAACTGAGCAGTCCCAGGGAAGGGGGACTAAAGGAGCTGTTAACTTCCCACTATTTCCAGTGCAGGTCTGTGTCACCCTGTTTACATCATGCATCATTCATCTGCTGTGATGAAATGCAAGCCTGCGTTTTAAAAAAAGATCTCTGTAATACTGAGGATACTATATCTTTGTGAGAAGTGTTTCACATATTTTCCATGGGCACAACCTGCTCCTGCTTCTATTTAAATCTCCGTAGCTCTCTTCGAGGGACACTATTCGCTTCAGGAAGTTCATTCAGAAGGTGCTTAGCATAAGAAGCAGAAAAGCCAGCATGGCAGCAGGCAGCGACATGGCTCTTGAAGAAAAGCCGAGCACTACTCCTGTGAAAAGGGCTGTCCACAAGATCCGAATGGCCAGCCTAGTCTTCAGCTTGGCACGAGGCTGGCAGCAGTGGGTATCTGACCACCACATAAAGCAAGCCCAAGAGCCCCCTGGATGGGTCCCCTCTGCAGAAGATTCCTCAGCTCAGCCTGTACAAGAAAGATCCTTTGAAAAATGGCCAATTCCATCTGTCAAGAGGGACCAAGAAAAAGATGATGAAAAATCCTCAGCAAAGGAATCGGTGTCAATACGAGATGCTGAAAAAAATTCAAGGGAATCAGATGAAGCCCTCAAAAAGTTTGGCATTAAAAGCAAAGAAGTGACCAAAACAGTTGTAAGCAAAGCCTATGAACGAGGAGGTGATGTTAGCCTCCTCAGTGGAAGATATGAGAATAACAATAGCAGCTCCGAGATGACCAAGCTCAAAGAAGAATCGAGCGCTATTGACAAAATTCTTAGTGACAAATTATCTCCAACCATAAGGAGAAAGTGTTCAAACGTGGTATCAGAGCTGACCAAGGGCTGGAAACAGATGGAACAAGAGGACAAAGATGGGGCTAAGGAAGAAGTGCTGCTTAAGTGTCATGATGACAGCCTGGATGCAGAGGACAGTGGCTATGGGGAAGCAGAGGACAAACTGAAGCAAGAAGACAGTGACCAAGAGACGATGGCTGTGAGGATTAAACGACCTGTACCATCTTTGTAAGTAATAGATCTTTATTCCATTATCACAAGTGATCAGCAGACCCTGAGAGAGGTACAGGTTTCCATGAGGAAGATGGGGGGGAAAAACAGTAGGAAATGGTCAAAGACTAACTATTACTCTTGAAGAAAATGTAATTAAAAAAAAAAATCCAGGAAACCTTTCACTATCTCGCTGCGCGTAAGTAGTTAGTCAACAACATCTGACTATAGCCTCCGGTTTTATGTGCTATATACATAACAGACACAGGAAGTTATTTTCGGGAAATGTTAATTACATTAAATTTTTACACTGAATTTACTGGTTCATCAAAATCACTACTTACATCTTAATACTTTAGTCCATGTTTCAGAATAACAATTTTTACCTCTTCAAGAGCCCACAGCTATTCATGTATTTCAGCAAATGTAAAGTCTAAAGCAAGATACTTGACAAATAACATTTCCAAATACTTCTTCGTTATTTTGCTTAGTAGACATTGTAAATATTCTCAGAAGTAATTTGCAGAGAATGTCCAAAATAGACATTGCAGGGGTTACTTTTAAGTACATCTTAACAAAAGCTGGGTTCACTGCTTCTCTTTGGAAGCTTTCCATGGATTTGGAATTCATTTAGTCAAAGAATGGGAACTTTCACAGGAGCTGGGACTCAAACACACATTAGAAAGCATCTAGCTTGCCTCAACATCTGCAGGATCGATTTGAATCATGCCACGTTATAAATCGTTTGACAAAAAGAACATTTGAATCATCAATAGATTCTTCAAATTCCAGGTCTCTCTTTGGGTACGCTGTCATAAGGGGCCGGGAGGGGGGAAGCGCATCCATTGAATACGTCATGGAAGCAGAAGTTCCTGACATACAGACTTCCTTACACCTGTAAATTGTGTAAAGGAAACAGAATCTGTCACTTACCTATGGAGTTATTACAGGTTCTACTTAAAATTTTGGATTACTTAGCAACTTCATAGCATCAGACAGCTTTGAGGAACACTTCTTTAAGAAAGAGGCTCATGTTTGAAGACTACTACACAACAGCAGGTGCATATTAAACCCGGAGCCCAGGAAGTAAATAAGTAGTGTTCAGCCATAGACATGCAATCCTTGGGAAGAGCAGAGGAACAGCAGAATGTGGTAGAAATTATTCAGTTCCCTTTCCCAGACACCTCCAGCAGAACCACCTTTCCAGAAGACAGCTACAAACAGTTGCCCTGTGGCCAGAGTTGCCGATGGGCAGATGCAAAAACTAATTCATTGCTCTTATGTTGGTAAAAGATAAAAAGATCTACAGGTCCAGTGCTGCAAGATGGGAAACTGCAGGCAGCCTTTATAGACGCACCACAGTTTGCTGCAGCCCTCTGTTTTACAAACTTGGTAATGCCCCAGCACAAAGACAGCAGACAGGAACGTGTGGTTGGACCTGAACTGAATCACAGAATCATAGGTTGAAAAAGACCTCTAAGATCATCGAGTCCAACCATCAATCTGTTTCAGCATATAACCTCACGTCGAGCTGTAAAATTGCAATGAGGGCGAGCACAGCGTTTGGGGCCAGGGTGCCTGGAGCTATGGCCAAAGCGCAGCCCACGCGCTGCCCACTGGCTTCGCTGGGCAGGGAGGACAGCCGGAGAAACCGAGGCAAGGAGGGAGAAGGCTGGCACTAGCACATGGGTTCCCACCGGGAGCCGGTCTGTGGCGGGGCCTGAGTCTCCACTGCTTCCACTCTGCATCCATCACCCGCACGCACGAGCTGAGCAGGAGGCAGTTTGAGACTAGAAGGCAGGGTTTTCACCCTCCCAGTTAGTCTGCGTGTAAAGCATGAGCAAGGCAGCAGGAATCGGAGGCTCAGGGCCAGTGTGTTCACACCGTATCCTCATCGTCATTTCAGAAGTGAAAAAATGCTGGGACCAGCACTGATGAAAACAGCAAAACAGACTTTGCGATCCCTCTGCAGACAGGCAGGCAGGTTGTACCATTCCCACTGCTCAGGTGTTACACCTTACTAGTGACGAGCATTTACCGTGCCCAGCATGAGACTGTGGCTAACATAGTCTTGGATTTCAATCATACGGCACTTTTTCGCACAGGTATCTGAACACGCAGACCTATTTTAACTACTCAGAACGGGGATTAGGACGATGCTTTGCTGTACACCTGACGAGTCATCTCCCACAAGGAGCAAATGGTTAATAGGCAGAGTGAAAAAAGCTCTCCATTAACCTAGAGCTTGAAAGTTTGTGACCCCTGCTTTTGGGATAGACCCTGTGCACTGTCCTTTGACAGCAGTTAGGAGCTCAAAACAAAGATTTCACACATACAGTGGGAAAAGAGGGTAAATTTTCAGCAGATATTATCTGTAAATAACCTCAATTAAAACCAATTGCTCACTTTAAATATGCTATAGTAGAAACAAAACAGCTATCTTTCTGTTAAATTTTACTTCTGTTTTCCTCAGGTATCTAATTTTAGTGCTGCTACCTAGGAAAAAAATGACTAGTCAGATTTACTGAGGTGCAAATGATTGAAATAACACGCTCTATGTTACTTACAGTGATCTCCTCCACTAAAATCCGACACAAAAGTCATTTTCTGCACCTACAATGCTGTTATCAGGATTGGATTTTTTTTAGCTAGTCTTTCTTTTTAATTTATTTTATAGCCTTAGAATACATTATTTCAGCCTGCTACTTTTATGAGTCTTTCAGCATGGCTCAATCTTCTTCAAAAAGGCCATAAGTACACAGTTGTTAAAGCAAATCTCCCATTTTCCTCTCTATATTCCAGGAAAAAAAAAAATCAGTACTAGTATCTTTTTTTTCCTTCCATCAGCACCTTCATCATTTTGAGCTTCAATATTTACCAGAATAAAGTTGCTTCCTCAGCAGAAGGCACATTAACTCCTACGGACCTAAGAAATACTGTTTCATTCCTGCTTAAGAGACAAAGGGGTGCAACAGTGACATGAAACCCAAAACATTAAAAAGGGATCCATGTTTTTGCCCTACAGAACAGATCAGAAGGAACATGGAACATGCACTTTGTCCTCCTAGAAGTTCAGAACGCATTTAGGGTGATCATTTTAGTCAACAGGTTAACTTATTTGATTGCTACAGGTGAAGTACAGTGGGTTAACACCCACAGCCTTCACTTTGGATGCACCATCCATTGTGTAGGTGCTGCACACACACCAAAAAAATGCCTCTATGTGTATATACTTTGGTGTATTAACTTGTCATTAAGCTAAACAATGGGGAAAATTGCACTTTGGCCAACAGAAATGGTTAAATTAGAAGATGAGTTAAATAAAAGATAGTAATAGTAATGTTTTTCCAAACCCACAAGGGGTATGATAAAAGCAAAAGATGGTGTTTTTCTCAAACACTGAGAAGAGGATTAGGACAAGGAAGGTGATAATAATATTCAGCTAGAAAAGAGAATTACAAGTTTCAGTAGGAAATGGAGAGAGAATACTTACTAGACTGTTAAATAAAAAAAGCATAACTCTATAAAGGCTTTGTTACTTATCTCACTCACTACCTTCTTTCCACCCAACCTGGGGAGCTGAAGCTCCAGGACTTTCCTGGGGGTGGTGGCCCTTGGAGCGAAGGGGGTGCAGCTGGCTGTGGCTGAGGGACAAGTCCTCCAGGATGGGATCTGCTCATCAGCTCCACTAACACTGCTGGTATCGCTTCCAGGCACTGTTGATTCACTTAGGGTTTGGTTTTCTTTTTTCCCCTTCACTGACATGTGAAGAGCTGGGGAAGCAGTCAATTGAGCTTCAGCTAGAGTTAGGGCTGTGCTGGCAAAGGGTTTCTATGGCTTTTGAGAGATGTGTAGGTTTCAGGCAACAAATTGTGTTGCACAAGCACACCTTGTGCCCACAGTTCCTCTGGGCAATGAGCCCACAATTGAGTGCAAGGGACAAAGGATCATGGTTTTCCCTTTCTCTCTCTGACAACAGCTTATATACAGGAGGATTTGGTTTATCGTTGGGAAGCAAAACCATCTACCTTTACCCCACTGACGTATTTTAACGCTTTTCTGCCAACACCTACCTGTTAATCACTTACCTGCATCAAACCACAGGTACATCCATGTTGCCTACTCTCAGCATGCTCGCAGTCACCCCACAGAAGAAAGTTGCATTTACTTGGCAACACTTCTGTGCTCAAGTCTTCTGATGCTTTTCACCAAATTGATGGGGAAGAGTATTTTGGAGCTTTTAAAATACAGTTTCTCACCACAGCTAAGCCAAGCTAATGGCAGCTCCACAGCTAAAAGAATGCTCCTGCTCTTCTCCTACTCCTTCTTCTATCCCTGGCACCAATGTCTGCACTTCTTGCTTTAACACTACAGTGCTGCCCAGCACTAGCATCCTTCTTGTCCACAGACCTGAATTGGGGACATCTATATCACTCCTATTCTCTCTTTCAAAAGGCTTAGTAGAAAACCATGGAATAGCCAAACAGCAGGGAAACAACATTTTCTGCAGGTTTGCAGTCCTCTGTACTGTTTTGCTAACTGTATTTTGTTTCCCTAGTGTTACTGTTAATATTCAGCTGACATTACTGGGGAGCTTTGGGAGCAACCTTCTGGGGAATAAAAATACTAGAAAACAAATTACTTTGGTACAACCACAGCACAACATATTCTCTAGACAAGCTCTGTACAGACACAATGACAGGATATGGACAGCACAAGGACTATCTATAGCTCCTCCACAACATGCGAGATTGGCCACTAGAGGAAAGCGTATCAACAGTTTGTCTGCCTGGAGTCATCCAGCAATATGATGTTACTATGCACACGCACAAAAAAACCCCTTAGTAAGACATCTGAAAGTCTTTTGTCATCCTCTGACCTTGACGTAAATCTCAGTAGCCCTAAGATTTTTCAGGCTTGTACTCTGCCAGTAACAATGCGAATCTTGGACTTCAATATTTGTTCAGAACCATACTTCAAATATGTAAGCATAGGCAGAGCTACTGCATTCTTATTAGCTTTTTGTTGTTGTTTTAAACATAAACATCTATTACAGGGTACAGGTTTTTCTAGACACTCTCCTCTGTTTCAGTCAAGAGTAGCTGAGGATCCAGACCACGTGCTTGGAGTTACTGTCATCTGTAACAGCAGGGCAGGCAGGTTTCAGGCCCTTCTGGGCAGGCGGAGACAGTGAGCTGCGTGACGGACCAAAGGTACAGAAAGCGCAGACAATCAGCAACATGCTGCTTCACTCCCGTACAGAATTAGGTCATTCTGGGCAAAAGTTTGCCAAAATGGGCTCAAGTCTGGGCTGGAGGGTGGTCACATAGATAAAAGCTCTGACCAGCACATTTGCTGTTGAGTGCAAACTGGAAGATGGACTCCAAGCCCTCGAAGAAGTAATTTAGCCGTAGTGAACTCATGCCACCTGGTGGCCAGCATCTCGGCTGGAAAAACAGAGCAACCCAGTGAAGAGAAATGAGTGGCAGAACCGTGTAACTAAACGACGAAACACGAAGCTCAAACGCCCTTTTTGTTTCTCTCAGCGCAAGCAGGTTCAGCGAAGAGGCACGCACCAAAGCCCACAGGAGATACAGCCCCGTCAGCAGCCTGAAGGACAGATGGCAAGAATGGGCTGACCAGCACATCATCACACAGAAGCTGAACCCCTTCAGCGAGGAGTTTGACCACGAGCTGGCCATGTCCACGCGCCTGCACAGAGGAGACGAAGGCTACGGCCGTCCAAAGGAAGGAACCAAAACTGCGGAAAGGGCCAAGAGAGCCGAGGCCCACATCCACCGGGAGATCAGGGACATGTGCTTCATCATCGAATCAATGGCTAAGCCACGGCCCGACGGCAAGATCCAAGTCACTTTCGGGGAACTCTTCGAGAGATACGTTCGTATTTCCGACAAGGTTGTTGGGATTCTCATGAGAGCCAGGAAACACGGGCTGGTGGACTTTGAGGGAGAAATGTTGTGGCAAGGAAGGGATGATAACGTCATAATTACTTTATTAAAATAAGCATGCTGTAATCAGAACAATTTGTTTTGGAAAACCTTTCTCCACTTCTCCCTTACCATTAGCGTTTGCACAGTTTGAATAAAAGATTCCTCCCATTCACCCACACAGAAAAGACATTAAGCATTTTTCTAAATATGTATTTTATAACTACTGCATGATAACGCAAGCATCCAAATGTATTTTTCTCTGTACCAGGGGGGCTTGCAGGACAGTTAATTACGACGAGAAAAATCTATACTGAATATAAGCAGCTGATTATAAAAGCCCATAGCAACATAAACAGCTACAAATTAAATCCAATTTTTATTTGTTCCTACATTCAAGATCTTCCAACTATTTAAACTGGGTTATCAGGAATATAAACCATCCCAGACCAGAAGTAGGACGACAATATAAACTAAGACCAAGTTTTTGATCTGTGAAAGTGGTCTTGTGCATGTAATTCCTAATTAATTTATTTAAATACATGTAAAAATACTTTTACCTGAATACAGAATCAAGGATATCACATTTGTTTCCTTTACAAGCAGGATATGCAAATACTACTGCAGTATTATCTTGTGGCAACTACTGACACAACTTTCTCTTACATATCACATAGAAACTAAGACAAAATCCTTCTTTTTATAAACAAGGTTTTATACTTAATGTATTTCTACAACTAATTTATTAGTTTAATATTTAGAGTTATGGATGTTGGAGAGAAAACACTCAATAGAATGTAAGGCACAAAAAAGTTTTGAATAGATAGCCACATAGGAAATACCTCCTGTGCAATGTATCATCTGATTATCTACGTAAATATGGTTCTTACAAATACAGGGAAAAATAGCATGTAACACATAAAAGAGTCAGTTGTACTGTTCGTTGTGTATAGCAAAAAAGTGATTACAGTCAGCATCTTCCATGGAAACGTATCTCTGTGACAAAAGACACAGAAACAGTGTTTATAACTAAAATCAACTAACTAAGGAAAATGGTGTTTCACCTCACACAGAAACACTGGCCTTATTTCACAGCACTTGCCATTCAAACCATTCTGATGTCACTGAAGTAACATTGCAGATCAGCTGATGCTGAAGAGGACTAAATGCTAATGAACTAATAATTCTAAGTCTTAAAATTGTATGTATTATGCACAAATCTGAGACCTTTAAGGTCTATAATGCTCACTGGATTAGACAGATCACTTTCTCTAAACTACTACTGTAAAAAAAGCTATCCTAGTAAAAATGTGCTTCCCATGAAAAACGTCTGTTTCAGAGCAAGACCCCTGGGCAAGTAATTTGCATAATGACAAAGTGTTTTTTTTTTCTCCATAACATTCTTTCAAACTGAAAGAGCAAATATCTTCTTACAGAAGAAAAGGTATGAACGTCTTGTCTCTGTGATGAAATAAGTATTGCTGTCTTATTCTGAGAGTACAGGTACTCCAGTTTGAAGCTCTAATGAACAAGTGATTCAAATATTTTTATAAGTTAGTGGTACAAGAACTGATTACTATGTCTATTGTAAGTGTGTAAATCATTAATATTTTAGGCACAGTTATATGTTGTGAATGCAAGGAAGAAAACTAATTACAAGATGGGTTCAATGGAACTTACTTAACAATGTTTTCTTGAGACCTCTCACACCACTCAAGCTGATCTGCCAAACTCACCTCTAAGTGTAATACTAACATATCATATATATTTACTTGCATATTCTTACCTTATTGTTTATGTCTTTATATAATGACCTTTACAGTTGTCTAAATTGTTGTGAGGAAATTTGGTTGTCAAAGGAATATATGAACTATAAATAAAACCTTAATTGACTATTTCTTGCGTTATTCCTCCCACATGCTAGAAAAGAAATACATGTACATATTCTGTGAAGTAAAACATCAGTAAGTTGTTTCAAAATACAACTACATTCTCCTTTTCACAGGCAGTTAAAATGCTTCCCTGTGAAGGTTTCTCCGTCCAAATAATCAGAACAAGATTTCAGAGTACACGAAAATGAAGCAGTCCTTACACCAAACACCCGTACAAAGAGTACACAGTAAAGGCATGTATTACGTGAATTATGTATTTCTGCTCACAAGAACTCTCATACTACCACAGGACAACACAGCAGAGATACAGTTCACCACAAATTTGTTTCGTGTCATGTTCATGTGTGGCTTCAAGCCCAAGAGCACCACACCATTGCTTGAGGAATCATATACATCTTCTTTCACTCACTGACCTGAGACAGCAGGAGCAATACATTTTGTACCGAAACACTTGAACCATAATATCACTAAGAGGTACACTGTGAATGACAAGTTGACCATGAGCCAGCAGTGTGCCCT
>Ga0181612_120141_pt1 | contig 13056 bp, 8 predicted proteins | sample HoacroProtozoa21_FD_119630 | JGI IMG/M metagenome (GOLD analysis project Ga0181612, IMG submission 119630) | Hoatzin crop microbial communities from Cojedes, Venezuel. Combined Assembly of Gp0051906, Gp0051904, Gp0051908
CCGATTGGATGTCAGCTTTATTAAAGTTGATGTTGTAGACACCAGTCCTAAGGGTCGTTGGGGCCTACTGTGAAGAGTCACATGCTGAACATACTCTTGGCAATTAGCATCAGTTAACAAATTTACAAAGAACAGCATTTCTGCCTCATGTGAACATTTAAGCAATTCTTCTTCTATTTCCAAAGCAGATTTTTTTTTTTCCCCAATTGTCAAAATTCTCCTGCTCTGCACTCTGACCCCAAGAATTCCACATTTGGAGCAACTCCTCTAATTTCTTCCCAGAGCACTCAGAAAACTTCAATTTATTATATCAGCCTAACTTACAAAGTGTTGTTTCTTTTGTTTCTCTTTCCTTAGGTTCTGAGATGCCTTCAGTGAAGTAAGGCACTCCAGATGAGGTGGGCGATTAGGTTTCTGCTTAACAAACTCTTTCTGCAAATTTTTTCTTTTTGCAATTCACTGCTGCTATGGGCAGGCTGACAACCAAGGAAAGTAAGAGTACACAGTATATGATAGACTCATGTTTGTGGGGGGAGTTCAGAAATAGCAACCAAACCGAGGAGCCTTCAAGTGAATAAAAACCCATTCAGAAACCTGACCAGTGAGATCAAGCCTCTGCCCTGAGTCGTAGGTGTGTAGAGCCAGATGCGTACCATATAAATGTGTGGGTACGCTGTATGTTCCCAATAGACAGACGTAGGAGGAGACAGGCCCACATCAGAGCACACGAATCACTTGAGCCCTACCAAAAATCCACAGTACTGAGCCCTTTCAGGAAATCTCAGTCATCCTCATCTGAAGTAAGTGGTCAGTTAAGACAACAGTGAAAGTGTAATGGCTGGCCAGGTTTAGAGGGCCTTGTGAGCAGTGGTGTCTAAGAGCCACGTCCTAAACCATGCCAGGGCTGCTGGTTTTGCTGCAGTAGACCCAGTATTCCGTCTGAAGCCATGTTAGCCCAGTTCTGGTCACAGAGTGAGTGTGTGCTAGATGTCTCAAACAGAACACAAATAAAAATGGAAAGGGCTATGAATCATGTTAAGGCCCTTACTGACACATACTGTGCTCACATACATAGCATAAACACCTCTAAAAAGCTCGTTTCTAAAGAATCAGATTCACAAGCTGTTTCAAAACCCCTGCACTTTATTAACATTGAGAATGTGTCCTTTGATATAAACTCTTCTAGAAATGATTCAGATGAATTAGCACAGGGAAATCTTGCTGAGTTGGAAAGCGCTGAATCGGAAGCAGTGCAGTCAGTGAATAATGAAAGTAAACCATCATTCTGTAGTATGACTAATGGTGACATGGCCTGTCTAGAAGAACAAATAACCAAAAGACATACTACTTGGCCCCAAAACTGGGCTGAACATTTTTTGAAATGACTTCGCTGCTGTACGAAGACTACTAACAGAACAGGAAACCCTGCCAACATGTGGACTACAGGCCCAAAGAGGGAGAATTTCACTTGTCCACAGGAGAGATAGATGATTCACTTTGTAAGAGAGCGGGACTTATTACTCTTAGAGGCAATATAAATATATCCTTCCAAAATCACCCATGGAACAGATCTATTGACATTGCCAAGATCCTCAGCTGAAAAACGTGCAGAGAAACTTGAATCTGCAATGTAGAATGCTGCAGTGAAGTGATTACATTTTGTGGCACCTAAAATGCTTTTATCAAAGGCTGTCTCGACAAGACATCAAGATAGCTAAATGCTTAGGACCGAATGTCGATCAAAAACTTACATGTATTATTCAAGGTGCAGACTGAGCGTCAGCTAGGCAAAGGGAAAACACTAAACCAAGGCTTATGGAGAGTGTGTTTGTGAAAACATAGGAGATCTCTTTTGCAATCTAAGTACATTCATTCTGCTGCTTGTCCTGATGCGTTGAGTGTGACTTTACCAACTGCATGGGGAATGAATTTGACCCATACTGTCTCTTTTCAGAGGTGGGGTAAATACGTTGTCTGGGCATGGTGTGGTTCCGGGATCCAGTTAGGGCTGCAGATGCTTTCAGCTTAGTGCTGGTAGTCCAGCAGCCAATGGCTCCCAGTTGTAGTATGCAGTAAAAGGAATAGCTGCCAACAAGAAGGCAAGAATGACTGAGCTGTGATTCAGATTTAGCACAGCGATCCACCATTTGAATGCTCCCACACCAAGGATACTCTTCACCAGTAGGAAGGTACTGCCCCCACCTCAACATTTTAAAGCCCTAGCACAAGCCAAGGCCACCATAACTTACCCAGTCAGCATCTCAGCATGCGTCCCAATCCTCAGCTTCTCTAGGATGGCCAGGAAATCAACAGCCCACATTTCCAATGGGCCCCAAAGGCTGGGGGAGCTTGCTTAAGTGACTGTCTCTCTATACACAGACTTGGTTGCTGACCACAGCAATGGTCATCAAGAACATGCAAGTCCCGCTCAGGAGTTGGATGTGCAGCTGAACCCACCACTGATTTTCTTCCATCACCAGGGCTGTTTAAAAGGCATGAGCCTTATGCTCAGTCCTGTAAAACACCAGAATGACAAACAGTCTCTAGGTTAAACAGCAAAAACAGCCTTCCTACAACAAACAAACAACTAGAAGAGACAGTTAATGTATCTCTGTGCCTTTGTGCATGGACACATATATATGCTTTCTAATTGTGTCAGTGTCCTAAGGGTTACATGGCTAAGAAGCCAGGGAGATACACATTACACAGTCCAAGACTGGCCTTTATGAAATTGCCAGTCATTCCGTTGGCATTGTTTCCTACACACCTCTCAGAGCATCTGACACAAAGTTATTGATTTTACTATGGAAGCTATCAAAATAGTGGCAAAATGATGTGACAAAGAATCAGGCAAGGATCAACGGTAGCACAGAGCCCAAGCTTGGGAATTACCCACCACAGGTCGCACAAAGAGGCGGAACACATACTTTCACTCTCCGTCCCTCTGTATGGCCCAGCTGAAATATGGGGCATCACCTGAGAAATGGACACAGTCAAATTATTGCATTATTAAAACCAGGAGTGAAACAAAGGTAAACACAGCCTCATGCTTGATCTGCCATCTCTTGCGACTGTCTAATTGCCTTCCATACCCAAAGGGTTTGCAAGGCAAGAGTGGGAGCAGAATGAGAGGACTGCTTTAAAGATGTTAAATATACCTATTAAGGGGGAAAAAAGGCCAATTTTCCTATAGGAAATGTGTATCAATTAAACCTTTCAATGGGGAGACCTCCCTTGTTCTTCCAACATTAGCAGTGGCTATGTTACACAACTCTATTTACGCCTTTAGTTAATATGAATGAGCAGTTACCATAGCAATTATTACATTTTACGATGTACATAAAGTTCCTGATACAGTTAAAGAGACAGGGTCAGTGTTTAAGCTTAGCTCAGTGTTTAGCAAGCTTGCCTTCCTAGAAGTTTTGATTACTTAGAAAAGCCTTAACCGCTACAACATAACGAAGGACTGGAAAGTTGTAGGGTAATTTGTAGGAGAAGGGGTGTGAGTGAGGATATATGCACTATTATAAAGCTCAATAAATAATCACGTGAAATCACTGGCATTTAGGACCCTCCAGAGAGGAGCTTTCCCAGCCAGCTCCTGATCCCTCATACCCAGAGTAATTCCAGATTAAAACCACTGACTTTGTGGAAGTGTACGTGACATCAGAAACCTACCATGTATTTCCAAAACAACGGCTAATTAGCTCCAGACAGCGGCAAGGGGGCTGTACATGGCTACAACCGTGGGGCTTCAGCTCTTCCGTCCCCAGCGCGGCTCGGAGGGAAAGAGTTGCAGTGCACAAATAGCCAGAGCTGTGGGAATGATGTAAGACGTCTTCCACTTGCATTTTATTGAGAGAGCCCATAAAACTCAAAATCCAGCTGTGCATTTTGGTTCAGTCTGCTTATTAAAAGGGCGGCATTTTCTCCTGCCTGTGATTGATATGGTTTGAGGCACATCTGTGTACTCACTTAACCCCCTTTCCTCCACCCTCTCCATCTCAAGCCACTGCGTAGACATGAAAAGTGGGAACTTCTCTTTTGTACGTGAGGGTATAAAAGGCTCCTTGACTTCCACTGAAGGACAATAAGTGGCAGTTCACTGTGATTCCCTCTCGATGCTGATTTTACCTTAGTTATACCCAGGGAAAACATGGAAGCCCAGCGCCAGGGTAATCAGCCCTTTTTCTTTCTTAACCGCTAAGGTGTAGGAAAGGGGCAGCTTGGTAAAGTGACCCAGACACATGTTACAATAGATAATCAATGGCTCTAGTAAAATGCACGTGAAAGCATTTCAAGCCCACGTTTCAGTAAACATTCTCCAGAATCTGTGGCTATTTATCAAATATGAATGAACATTTCAGGATGAGGATCTCATTTCCCCCTGGTGTTTTTGTTCCAAAACTAATTAGAAGTGACAATACAGAGAAAGACGATGTTTCAACTTCACATTTAAAATAAATATAAGGCTGTCATCAGAGCCAAGCTGCCTTGTGAAGATCCCTCTCACAGGAGTCAACAGGCAGCTCTACTGATAGAGAATCGTGTTCCATTATTGATTAGCTTTTAAGTTCTTGTTACATATTAGATTAGGATCACTGTATGCATAGGGAATGAATAGCCCAATTACAGTCTAAAATAGCTCATCTCAAAGTGGTTTAGGGTTTTGATATTATAGGAAGAATTTTAAGGAAATTAAGAAAGCCTTCAAGGCAGATATTTACATTTTTATTGCATGGCTTTTCAGGATGGGGACGGCAAAATATCCCTCCTATATTACATACAAGGCTTTTAGCTTCCTCCCAATTAGATTTTAAAAACTTTGGGAGTAAGGGGTTTGCTATATTTAGGGGCTTTTTCTGCATAGAAAGTACCAGACTAAGCAGCCCCAGAGTTACACCTCTTTTAAAGATTTGTAAAAGGAGAGCACCTACACAGAAACCTGCACCAGGCTCTGCTCTAAGCGCTGCTGCTTGGACTCCTGGGCTTGTTTTGGAGGCTGTGACGGTCCTCAGCAGAAGCTGGCATTCAGATGCTCAGGACCTGCTATTTCTTACTCGTTTGTGCAGCAGAAAAATCTATTGATGATGCTAAAACTGTCACCCATCCCTGAAGTCGGCCCTCAAGGGCACTGGCCGTGAGTGACTTGGAGTAGATTCAGGGCTGCTTGAGCGCATCCCAGCTCTCAGCAAAGGCACCGATCCCAGTGACCAGGGCTCTTGTGGACGTGGGACCAGCACTCTCACAATACAGTATTCCTGAGAGCGCTGCTTGATCTGCTTTAGTGTTGCCAATTTTTAGAAGACTGGAGTAATTCTAGGGATTTATACTCACTTTTCAAAAACAAGTAATTTAATTTTTTTGCCAAAACCTTGAGGCCAAGAAATTTTCAAGACTAGCGTAAGCAAAGCCATAGCTGATATAATTTGGGGTTGGCGGTGCCCCTCTTTCGGCAGGAGGTGGGACCTCAGCCCTCCAGAGCTCCCTTCCAGCTGGTGTTTTGCTGTCCGTGCAGACACAGTGGAAGGGCCCCCAAAGGTGCTGCCTGGGGGCTGCCCTGGGGAGAGGTGAGAGCCCTGTCCTTGCAGGGGGGTCACAGGGGGCTGTGGATCAGTGCGACCGGCCATGTCCCGAGGCAGGGCTGCCGAGCCAGCGGAGAGCAGCAGCAGCTGCGCTGCATCCGAAATGCCGGAGACACCGGTGTGGCTGCAGGGGAGCATGAAGCAGGAGTCAGTGGGGTGTGTCGCACTCGGCACATGAGCCTTGACAGGACGGACTGTCAGCATAATTTAGGGCCTTCTGAGGTACCTCTGAGAGATGCCAGCCTTGGGGACTGCGGGAGGCTGACAGAGAAAGAGCTGCTTCCTGCTCCTGCTGACACACATGTGCACACAGAGCCATGCCACCCTCCGCCCTCCCTCCCAACCCAAGTTTTAGCACCAGCTTTAAAGTCACCAAATGTTAAAAACTGTTTCTTTATAGTTGTCCACAGCATAGTCATCTTTAATTTCACAACAAAATACAGTTTTGAACCTGGAGGAAGGGGCAGAGCAGCCCAAACTCAAACCTCAGCTCTCTGTTCGCTCATCACAGAGCTGACAATATTGCATTTCACAGTTTTCATTCCACATAACCATCCTGAATATTTTGGTGTAGAAAATAACCACTCTTTTTCTGCAGAGAACTTCCAGCCTTCAGCAGGGTAGAACATTTTAAAATTGATCTGACTTTCCCTCACATTTGCCTAATTAATCATTCCCTTCATAGGTTAATGTCCCATATGAGGCTAGCGTTGACCACATCTCCAGCAAAGCATGGAAAAGGTCACCAGAAATAGATTTCCAAGGCCTTGTAGAGACTCTGTGGGCAAATGGTTGCCACTATCCAACACTGCAAAAGTGTGATTAAAGGTAAAATGGAGAGCCAGGTGGGAGAGTTGCATGACCCCAGAATCCTTGCCAATGAAAAACCACAGCAAAAACATTTAGAAGTACTCCAGGCCCACTGACTCACTCATTTTGGAAGAAAACATGAAATCTTCAGAGAAAAGTTCTGGTCATTGAGTTGTACAGTACTGATAGACATAATTCTTGTATTAGTCTGCCACCTAAGAAGCCCAAGTTCCCTTATTTTTTCATGGTTGTCAGAAATGTAAGCACCCAGAAGGTTTTCCTTCAAGAATGAAAGCCCGTGCCCTCATATATATAAGTGTGTACACAAGGTCACACTGGCTGCTCAGGTTAGACATCTCTCTTTCTCACCCCTCCTGAACTGTGTGCTAAGATGTCCCTCATGAATTTACAATGTCTTTCCAAATAAGCACCAATTCTGTGAGGGGCTGAGTACAGCTGTTTAATCCAGGAAAGCATTTTTTGAACTGAGACTGCCCACATGTGTTTAAAATTAAATAGGCTGAGGACAAATGGCCTTCTGCCCCACAGATGAACACTTGCTGGCTGCGAAATCCAAGATACAGTCCTAATAGATGTCTGCTGCACTTTGTGCACATCTGCAATCTCATAGGGAAATTCATAGCTTCATGCAGGAAAAGTACAGCTGAACTTCGCAGGAAAACAGGTTGGCTTGAGCCCATGCAGCTATTTTTTTAACCTGGGGACATTCCTATATTGAGTACATGGGTATGGCTGCAGATCCCAATGAATGGGTGGTGGACTTGCCAGAAGAAGTCAAAATAAATTACATGGACTAAACGAAAGACAAATAGCTGGATCAACCACTTGTTCTCCAATTCTGTAAGTTCAGAGCGATCCTCGGCCCAGGACACTGTGCGAGGAAATGCCTTTGGAAGTGCACTGGGTCTGCGTCCTGCTCCCGCTGCAGGGAATGGGAATTCTACCATTTGCTCGATCAAGACCGGCCCACCATCAGCACAGCAGAAAGTCCTACCTGAGATGCCAGCTGGGAAATCAGCTGGGACAGGTAAAACCAGGCAGTTGGAGCCTTTCTTTTTCCAGAGTGACGACAAGTAGACAGGGAGTGTATCTGCCTGGCAACACAGAGCTCACTGCAGGGATGTTTGGACATGTGGAAATGTGAATCAGTAAGTCCAAGCCTGGATGTCACCTGCCTCAGCTGACCAGCTCTAAAACTTACCAGGGGGAGTAGGGCTGATTAGCCAAACCGCACGCACCGCAGCGGAGCCAAGCAGGCCGCCGCTGACCCGCACGGCTGCCATTCCGTGCACCGCCTGGCTGTCCCCACACAGCCCCGGGCCGAGCAGCCGCGAGCCCGAGGCGAGGGACGTGCTCCTGCTGCCCTGGCATCCTGCACAGCGACCTGCGCCGGGATGAGCCAAAGCTCCCACGCTGGGGTGCTCCAGCAGCTGCTCCGTCCCTCGGCAGCCCCGTTAGTCCCTCCAGAGCCCTGTGTCTAAATACCCCTTTACTCAGCTTGCAGGGAGGACAGTTTCCGTTAGACAACGAAACTTTTACAAGCGAACAGACCCAGCTGACAAACGCATCATGGGTGTGCTGAGCTCCCATTAGGGCACTGTATCTTCAACAGTCTACACGGTCCATCGTCTACATTGAGTAACCTTCTTTCGTTAAATACACGCACAATACTTTCCTGTCTAAGTGGAGATAGCACGTACTTTGTTTCTGACTGTACATTTTGCAGCCTTTAAGCAAGATCAGAGTGCTCTCTTTCAAAAAACATCATCATCATCATCATTATTACTATTATTTCTGTTGCTATTGCTATCGCTATTACCACCTAATGCTTAGAAACGTTTCTTTGCTTTACCTCAGTAAAGCAAAAGAAATTATATAGCTTCATCTGTTTCTCTAAAGGGCTATGGAAAAATGTCATTTTCAAGAAAAAAAGTGGTAATTTTTTACAAATACATAAAACAAAATACTCAGGGCGTTTTTGAGAGGCATTCTCACATATTGCTGAAATTACACACAATGTGTGAAAATTTGCATAACAAATGTGACAAGATGGTTACTTAAGGGACTGAAACAGAAGGAATAAAATATATATTAGATACCTCAGCTCTCATTAATTATTATTCTGAATGAGAAATAATGCCAGGAGCAAGAGGGGTGCCAGAAGAAGCGATGTGGAAATATATTATCATGTATTTAAAAACCTTTAAAAGGTATAATAATAATTAGGAAATTATTGCACTACTGATCTTTTTTAGTAGCAGAGCAACCACCTGTTCACACTTTTATTAACCACTTGCTTGCCTCTTCCTTAAAGATGGTCTGTGAAGACCGTTAAAGGAAAGCTACCTGAGTAGACAGGAGGAGAAAGAATTCATGTTATGCCGGCAAAAAAACAAATCCTATAAAATTCATAACTTTAATTAAGAGTCACACGTGAAAAGGCAGTACTATTTTAAGACTGGTTTATAGCAAAACATAATTTGGCTTCAAACAATAGCTATGGAAGAAAGTGAATATTATTATTATTGATTTTGTTAATTTGCTCCAAATGCCCTGCCTTACCCAGCTTTGTCTTCCCCGAGCTTCCTAAAACACAGCTGGCGCAGACATGTAGTTAAGGCGGCTCTGTGGGGCTTGCCCAGCACTGGGTCCCATGCAAGGCGGTGGCCGCAGGAGCTCCGGTCTCCTCCAGCAGCGCCCCGGGCTGATCATGGCCTCAGACAACTTCCCCCAGGCGAAGCTGTTGCTAAGCTGGAAAACTGCAGCCTTCCTATTTCAGGAGATAATGCCAGTTAATGTATGTTTGTTGTCAGCCACACATTCATCTCCTGAATTACACTGCTACGGGGGTCGCACAGGCCCCCACTGCTCCTCTCGTCGCTGCGGCGAGGAAAGTGCAGAGGTGTCCTGTTGCTGGATTGATCCTTTCCCCGCTGCTGCCGCTGCGGAAAGGTGCACGCCGTGGCAGAACCGCTGCGGGCGTTTGTGCACACCACGCTCCGTAATTACGGGAAGCAATTTTGCAAGCAATTCTCATCATTCCCTCCTTTAGGCTTTGAAACATTTACGCTTTATCTGTCTTAAAACAGAGAAATCCATTTTTCTGTCAGCCTGTTTCCTTCAAGCCTCCCGTGGAAGCAGCACAGAATTTCCGATTTGCTCCTTTCTGCAGTCAGATCTTGTCTTGGGTTTCCTCAGAGGTCTTGTCTTGGCCTTCCCTGGAATCCACCCACAGACAGCAGCTTTACTTAAATGCAAAAGTCCGTGTCCACTTTCCCCATTGGCCTCCCTAATGTTTCTTTTCTTCTGTTCCTTCTCTCGAACCTTTTCTCTCCCAGCTTCACCATTTGGAGGCGATTTCCTCACCATCTGGCCTTGGGAAACACTTTGGAGGGCTGCTCCTCTGCCTACGTGCTCCAGCCAGGAGATTCTGAACTCAGACACGAGTCCAGCAGGCCACAGTGTGGGCATCTCCGCCGGCCCCATAGCGTTCTCCCAGTCCACCCTCGCATGGGAGATGGATTAAGTAAGCTCACTACAGACAGAAGTAGGTGAGAGAAGGAAACCTGCTAAGGAGTGGCACTCCTAGCTGGACAAATACCTGTTACCATTCCTCATCTTCCTGGAAATAACTCCATTCCCTGACATCTGTGCACTTTTAAGCCTGACAGCAGGGGCAGGTGACCTGGAGGGTGAAGCAGGTGGGGAGGGAGACAAAGCACATTGCACCCTTTGCACAGGGTCCTCTGCTGGTAAAAAACAGAGAGGGTGTCGGTTTATTGTGCCGTTGTGGGATCTTGCTATGAGAGGACCCACATCTTCACTTTGGGCTCTGTGGCATGGCTATGTGCCCTCGCCTCCTGCCCAGCCCCGTGCTGCACTTGGCACTCACACCGACATCAGTTATCAGCAGCGGGTCACTCGCCAGGCAGTCGTTGGGAGCCACACGACTCCGTGTCAGTGGGCTGGAAATGCATCCCACTGCATCTGCCTCCTGTGCTGTACATGAGTGCAGAAGATAGTAAAAGCTAAAGCCATTTAAAATCATTTTAAGAGGGAGAATAAGGCCCTTTCTGGGGATAGTCTTTCTAAGTCCTGTTTTACTCTGCCATTAATATACTTTTGGAATGCATGAGAGCTCCTTGCACCCAAGGCAGATAATAATGGTCTATTAAAAGACACCATCTCTGTTTCCTAATGCTCTATCAAAGGTTCGTTGATGAAAATAGCCATCTGACTGCTCTCATCAGCTTTAAGGGATTCCATAAAAGAATGAAATATGCTTTCCTCGTAATTGCTTTTGTATAAGATTTATGACAATGTGCGTAACAGATAAATGGGGCACTTGCTGAACAAGACTCAGATTTAAGATGTGCCGATGCAAATGAGAAGGTGTCCAACTAAGGGATACATTTCTTGGTAGAAATTGGAAGTGTTTGCAAGAGCCACATGTTGCCGCACGCACCTGGCTACATTCACTGCTGGTGTGAACACACACAGCTTCTGTGACGCCAAAGGTACTGCGTCAGCTTGGCCTAGCGGTAAATTTGGGTCTTAGAGGCCAGTCACCTGAACCTCTCACAGCTGAGAAGAGGACCTTGACAGCATCTGGAAGATGTCCTGGGCATAACTGTATAGCTGATTAAGCAGTAGCATGTTTTTTTGCCACCTGTACCTGATGTTGCATGTGTAAAGAACATCACATGCTTGGGGGAAAAAAAGAAGTCCCTTAATGCCTGGCAGCACTGTTCATGCTCCTGCCAGCAGCAAAAGTAGTGGGAATGGACTGTGCAATTAGTGTCATGGGATAATTAAACCCTATTTGCCAGCTATTCATCTGGCTTAAAGAGTCAGAGGCGCAATGCTCATCGCTGCGCCTCTTTACCATTACGTCAGTAGCATGGTCCTGCGAGCTTTTGGCTCCAAGATTACCTAAAGCACAGGGTTGACCCGAAGGAGATTCTTTATCTATTTCCAACTCTGCTATTGGTTTTTGGTGTCACTTCAAATTTTTGTCCTAATTTTTTCCACCTTCAAAACAGGAATAATGATCCCCTGCCCAATTTCATTGCCCTTTCAGAGGTAATCAGATACTACAGATGTAAGTGCTGCTTAAATACTTGTAAACATGCCTGTGTCGCTCTGTATGGTAAGGCAATCACAACACTGACTCAACGCAAACAAACCATCCAGTCATATATACTGAGGGTATAAAATTGTTAATATATGCATATTTCTGAGGTTGTTCCACCCCTGACAGTGTATGACATGCCCACCTATGTGTCCAGAGTAAGCTCAGGGGTAGCCCAGTCCCACACAGAAGTTGAGAGGAGGTCATGGGCATCAGCTGGTCAGTGCTAGAAGATGTGAATGATGTGAGGTTAAATGCTTTTAAGATCTTGAATCTAAAAAATTCTTAATCTGCCAAAATCTGAGCCTATACAGATATGCATGCTCTGTCGAGCACTGTCTCTTTCTCCATTTACGCGCACACACACATATTTTAAGACTTCCAGCATGCCCACATCTGGGTATTACTGTCACGCAGAAAAGCTAATAATCAGCATCCAAAATTTCACACCAAAGATCTGAAGCCTGTCAGAGCCATAAGTGAGAGCAGAGTGTAAGAGGGGAAGAGCCAGCCATTTTGGTAAGAGTTAATGCTACAGCCATACTTTTAACACCATAGTTATTCATTCAGATCCTCCTTTCTTTTCATCACATTACACCATGAAGACTTTATGGAAACTGTTGCCAAATGTTTAAAATGAGAGCAGTTCAGTTGTTATTTCAGTCCCAGGTTACTATGGTAAATTGTACATGCTCACATTGTGCATTCATTTGTGAATGTTTGACATATCAATGATTAATTAATATTAATGGCAGAAATCACTTCAGACTTGCTTTATGCTAGAAATCACACACAATCCTGGCTCTAATCACTCGGCACATAAAGAAACTTAAATTGATAACCCAGGTTTAATATCCATCAGGAATGGATTCTGTAGGAGGAACAGAGCAATGTTCCCTGTAATCATCCTAGAGGAGATAGAAAGCTTGTTCTACCAACATCAAAGAAGATTAGGCAGCAGAAGCCTGATAGTAAAGTAGCAATTATGGAGGGTTTTTTTAATTCTGTGCACCTGCTTCATCAAAATAATAGGCATCTTTTAGCAAAATAACCTGAAACTCAGTTCACTGACTTTCAATTATCTGATGCTGGGAAATGCATCTGGAGAGACATGAAAAAAGGTGATAGACACAGAGAAATAAAGAGAAGGGGGAAATTAGAACGAGGGAAAATATGAGAGCCTATGTAAGTGGGTGTTATAAATATCCTGTGCCTCAGGCTGATTACAGAATGGGAATATTTTTGCTGAGTTCGGATTGTGGCATCGGGCACATTTGACCAAATCAGTCCCCGGTGGAGTGCCTTTGACTGCAGTAAACAGCTTACACCAGGGATGGATTTGGCTCATTGCTTTTGAGAGGAATTTTAGGCATTAAAACTTAATGCAAGCCAGGTAAGCACTCAGCAACTTAATCACAAATATTTCAGTTGTACAACTCCAAGTAAAAATTTCTGTCCTCAACTTCCCCTGTATCAGGTGGTCTTGCTATGCAAAACTGCGAATGACCA
>Ga0181612_142123_pt1 | contig 13056 bp, 8 predicted proteins | sample HoacroProtozoa21_FD_119630 | JGI IMG/M metagenome (GOLD analysis project Ga0181612, IMG submission 119630) | Hoatzin crop microbial communities from Cojedes, Venezuel. Combined Assembly of Gp0051906, Gp0051904, Gp0051908
CCATGGATTTGTGGGCGTTTAGATCGCTTAAGCAATCCCTCACACAGTCCTCCTTGACAAAGGGAAATTCATCCTCTCTGTGGGCTTATTCTCTTATCTCCAGGGCCTGGGATTCCTGAGGGCCTGCCTTGGCACTGAAGACTGAAGCAAAGAAGGCATTCAGTAGCTCTGCCTTCTCCGCATCCTCCGTCACCAGGACACTCGCCTCATTCAGCAGCGGCCCCACATTGTCCCTAGCCTTCTTAATGTATTGACTGCAGGATCATTCACTGTAGTCAGATGTTAATTTAACTTTTGCTCCTCCAGTTTTAAAGAAGATGGAGAAAGATTATAGTAATTCACCACACATTGATGAGCACATCAAAAGGAAAACGGGTGATGACTTCTTACACAGTTCTACTGTTGTAGCAGTCTCAAATGCTACGTGTGCCAGTTGTAATAACACTAACAGGATCACCTTCAATGTGTTGAATGGAATAAGCATCTTCCACATGATGTATGGACACTTTGTAAAATTTTAGCCCCCTTTCTGTTGTATGTTCTCGGCAGAAGTACCACACTTCTCAGTTCGAGTTGAAGAAGGGGATGTTAGTAAACCAATGATGGCTCTGTTGAGAAAGCTCTGCTAAAGTAATTTTTATGCTCATCAAATTTCTGAACAGTGCTGGTAGGAAAAGGGCTTTTTATCGATTCTCTTGCACTGTTCCCATCAGAAAAGCCGGCTTAAGGTCTCAAAGATTAAAACATATTTATCAGAAATCCATTAAATTATTGAATCTCCTTTTGTCTTGGAGAACAATTTTTTTTTTAGATATGCGTGTTTAACACCTGGGCCTCACTTAAAATCTGCACCATACACTTCTTCAACTAAGGAGCTAGGTTTACCTAACAGTTTCTCATGTGGGGAAAAACTGGATTGGTATGGAGATGTTGCACTGAAGAAAATACAAGGGTTGAAGAGGAGCCAAGGGGTGGTCATCTCTCTGTAGAATGAGACACGTCCAACCCAGGCATATGTAACATGGGCTGGAATGTAATCCAGTGACTTGTTCTTATTTAAAACCAATAGTGCCCATGTTAATTGCTTCTGTTCTGTGCTCTTTAGGCATGTCAGGGACTTGGCTTTCATCATTTGGCCTTTTCCATCTGATCTCCAAGGTAGTAGCTACAAACCGCAAAAAGCCAAAGCAATAAATTCTGTCCTACAGCTGTTGTTGCTCAGGCTAAAACTCGAGGCACTCGGTTGTACCAAAACATTTATCTCAGAGGTTATTACTTGTGCATTATAGGATAAACACAAGGTAGATTTTATAAGGGACACAATTAGCTCCTTCATAACTGAAACAATATTTGCATGCTTAAAGCTAAGTCACAGATGGAATTACGTATTTGGTCGTACAGCTGGATATTGTTACAAATATTAATGTATAAATTCCTGCCTCCAGATACATATTGGCAATGTATAGTAATGAAATGTACTAGCCCACAAGCTTGCCTTGGATTTCCAGTGCATAGATTAGTGGTTGCTATAGAACAAATATGACTTTAAGACCCCATTTCACTTATGCTGATAAGTGAACATTAGAAATCAGACTATTTCACACTGGTAGTATTTAGGGGCAATAGAATTTAAAGGACTTTTATGATAAATATCTGCATTTTTTATGATCTATGTTCAGAAAAGTTTCAAAATCTTTGTTTGCATTTTACAGGTAAGGGAAACAAAACTCAAATTAGGAAATTTGCCTAAGTCTATAAAAGACATCTGTAACATGGCTTAGAGTTGAATGTGATTAGCTGACATGTCAGTTACATAACTGATACAGGTAAACGTAGAAATTGTCTAGCTTACATAAAAAAGATGTGAAGATATAAAGCTAGGGTGATGCAGCAGTAGCTACCTTCCCATTCAATAAATCAAAATAGTAGCAGTTAGCTGTGATCGCCTTCTTGGGACAGCTGTGACAGTGCTAAGGCAGTGCAAGGGCAATGGCAATGCCAGCTCAAGGTGATGTTTGAGGCTGTGAACGGCTGCCTTGCCTTTATGGCTTTGTCCCCTAACTAGTAGATGTCTCTCCTAAGGCAAGGCCTTGAAGAAACTGCTTAGAAAGCCAAGGAGTAGGAGAAAGCGGAGAAGTGCATTTGAATTCGTAAGCATTTTGTTGCCACAGTTGTAGCTGCTTCAGTTTTCCTGTTTACTGTCAGTTTTGAGTACTTTGAATGGCAGGCAATTTATAACTCTCCCATATGTGGTTGCGCAGAAAAGACTAGGGGTCTCAGTACCACCTCCTTTTAAACTAATACAGCTACTGGTTTTTTGTTTTGCCTTTCCCCATAGGGCTTTCCTTGACACACTTTTCTTGAGTACTGTTCCCACTGTCATTTGACATATCTTTACTGTAAGTGCTGTCACTAGGGGAGGGGAAATTGCGTGGCTGGTTAAGTCTGGTGCTGAGGTCCCTCTTTTGTCTGGTTTAGTGGCTGAGGGAAGGGGGGGAAACAGCTGAGGGGGATCCATGTCAAAAAGTAATACTGAAACATGGGAAAATAATTATATAAATGTGTATTTGTATTTTATTGTCTGTTCTTGCAGCAGACATGCACTGCCTTCCACAAGTTCTGTTTCAGCCAGAGGAACGGAAAATAAAACTCCTTTAAACTTAGCCAAAAATACAAAGGGACTAAAGCAACATTTTTAGTGATACTTCTAGATAAATTTTTTTTCCATTTGCATCTGGAGGCAAGTGTCTTACACAAGATAAATATTTGTAATTTTTTTTTCATTATCAATTTATAAATCTACCTTATGGTAGGTTTAAAAAGAAGACTTTTTTCTAAAGTTGGTGTATAACCTAGGTTTTGTTATTTTCAGTCTTAGGTTACCCTGTCATTACCGTCATCAAGGTTTTCGTGACAAGATTTTGTCATCACTTCAGAAATAAGACACACACTCTGAAGTCTCTTTCCAGCTGAGAGAAGACTCTGTGTCCTGTTTAGCAGCTGATAGTACTGTCTGCCTGCTAGCAAATTCTTTCCACTGGCCCCCTTGGGATGGAGACCAGCAAACCGCAGTCACTTCGCAGTTATCCTGGTAACGTATCTGTGGCAATGCCTTGTTCCTGAGGGCCAGGTAAGTGCCACAGCACCTGATACACGCGGTGTCTCCAACCCAAGGAACCTAAGGCATTTCTTCATTCTTTCACTTTCACAAAACACCTATTGCTTGTGCACTTCATATAAGCACATGTATATAAAAGCAGACTTGAACACAAAGAACAGTAAATAACAAAACAGTTTAGTGTAAGGTGAATTAGCTTTTTCTGTTCTCCTTCAAATGTGAAGACTGGAAGGATGTAGAGCAGATCCAAGATGGCACATGGATGGAATTAAGCAGGGAGAGGAGAAATGCAAACCAGTCATACTTGCTGTGGTTGTGAGAATTGTTTCCCTAGTTTCAGGATTACTAGTGTTTTCCTGAAAGCCTCAGGTCATGTAAATAAGGGGAAAATATACACAAATCTTAAATTTCATAGAGGGGAGGGAAAAGTTCCTGGCTCCCATGGAGACAGATTATATCTAGGCTGTTTTTTATGATTCAGACTGCAGAAGTGAAGAACCTGGAGACAATCCTGGAGAAAAGACGTAGCTATTTATTTTAAGCCAGGAGTGTGACACTTGGATTTGGTAGCACCATTTTTGTGTGAGGATATGCCACGACAGACACATGGCCTCTGCCATAAGGAGCAGGACAGATCATCAACATGACCATTTTATGTTGGGCTTGAGTTAAACTCTGTCTCCATTTTGGATGTCTTCCCCCTTCTTGCTGCCTTCAGCAACAGTTAGAACATGTTACCATAAACAGATCATGATGATAAATTCTAAGAATTAGTTAACCTGTAGTATAAATTTGGTGCAGTAGCTCTTTCAAAAAAGTCTTGGTAAAGTGAGTAAGTACCAGGGATGCTTTGAGAATCAGGAAACCAATGCAGAAAGAGCTCAGCATGTCAAGGAACTATAAAGTTAGCATTATATTCATGCAAACCAGCAGAGGAAGCTTTGAAGGAAAAAAAAAAAATAACCTAGAATTCTATAAAATGTCAACCTACTTCATGGTAAGTTGCTCAAGATGACTCACTTAGAGCCCTTAGGGGGAGGGGAAAATTCAAATCCTTTACTCAGTTTATGGTGCATAAACAGTCCGACTGATTTTTAGTATTTTTTTTTTCTCCTTTCACGCTGGATTTGTTTGTGGTCATATTGGTGAACTACACGTGTTTCCTTATTTAGGCTTCTTTTCTTCATTAGTTTGCTGTCTGTTCTTAAAGTAGCCTGGAGCCTAAGACATTTGTAGTTGAGACAACAGTCTGTGCAAATTTAAAAATAAACACCACCCCCCCAAAAAAGAAGGAATAAAAGCAAAACAATGATGACATAAAAAGCTAGTTAAAATGAGTAAGAGCCAGGCTGGGATTTCTTGAATCTGTGTGTTGCTTCATAGGCAGTGCAACTGTAGTGATGCGGCGGCTGAGAGACAGCATGTAAGCCAGATCCCTAATGCCATCTTTATATTGCTTAGGTGCATCTGGGAGAAGTAAACCTAGGGAATGAGCAACTTGCTTTCCAAGTGGTCACAATTACTTCCATCAGCCTAAACTTGTTTAGTAGCATAGCCCATTATTTCTCATTTCAATGGCTGCACAAGCCTCAGGCTAGACGCAGCAATCCAGGAAGGGAGAACCCTAAGTTTCAACAAGAATCTCAAAGACATCATTTGCTAGCAAAAGCGGGGAGGGGAATCTCCTCTTTCTCGTCTCTACTGCTAGTTCTGTAGTTTCAGGCTTTGTAGAAATGTGTTATAATTTTTTCAAGCTAGGGACTTTCCCCACAGGACTAATCCACTGTATCTCAGCAAAAGAAGTGGATGAAATTCTGAACTCCTGGAGATCAAAAGGAGACACCTTATTCTCTTCCGGGAGTACAAGATTTTACTCAAAAAGCTTGAGCTGGCCCATGCTGGGCAGGACCCGGCAGACATGGGAGCTGAATGCACTCTCTGCCTTCAGAAATCAGAGCTGAAAGGTGGCATATTTTACTTCCATTTCAATTCTGATCACATAATTTAGATTTTTCTCTTCATTTCTAAACGTTGTTTCAAAGAACTTTGCTGGTTCCCAAGCCAAACCATCTCTGATTATGTACTGGAAAATTAGGACCTCAGCTTCTGGAAATTTGTGGAAGCTAATGAATGAAATGAGGGTACAGAATTGCTCACTAGTGGATGTGGAATTAAAACTGCAATTCTTACAACTTGTCTTACACCCTGTTTTTGTGCTAGTGAAATACCTTTTGAGACTACACAGGAATGAGGGCAGTGGAAGATCATGTGAGTTAAAGATGCAAGCCTAAGAATTTGGGTTGTCCATGCCAGTCACAGTGACTAGAAATAAAACGGAAATGAAAAGGGAAAGCTGATGGTCTGTTGTAGTTAATTGGCCTCACATGCAACTAGAGCTGCTTCTATGGACCTCCTTCATACCAGTTTTCATTTTATTTCTCTTCCCACTGTCTGCCAGTATGTCAGGTCAGAGAGGAATCATGGTGCTCTGCACCATATGTTACTGTGAGACTAGTCTAATGTGCTTGGGTCTGTGAATGTTGTAGGGCATCCTGGAAAAGAGATGGGGATCTGGAAGGACTCACTAGTGTCCCAATCCAGTGTCAGGGAGGTTTTGATATGATCCCAAGGACGAGATTAAGACTTGGAATGGAGTCAAACACTGTTCAGCCTTGTGAGCTCTGTTTCGAGGGACAGAGGAATGGGGACAGAGCAGTCTTGTGTAAGCAGCATGAAGGAGAGGGAGAAGGAAGGAAGAAAACCAAGAGGAGAGAGATTAGTACCGGATAAAAAGGATGGTCACCACCCTGGATCCCGCAGCATCCCATGGGTCCTTCATTGATGACTCGATGGCAGTCTCCTGGTAGTGGGTGGTGGGTTTCCCCCAGTCTCTCAGGGGTTCCTTTTATATTCCAGGCAATCTGGGGTGATCAATTTGCACCAACCACCTTGCACTGGTCATCTTTACACCAGTCACTTTTACACCAATCACATTTGCACCTGTGCATCTCCAAGGTGTGGTCTTGGCTGCTCCTGGTGAGCTTCTTCCCTGTGTCCCATTGCTGGGTAGTTCCTGTGTGGCCAGGGGCTCCCTGGTTGCCAGCCAGCCGTGGCCAATCAGGCTGCAGATATGGAAAGCCTTCCCCTGTAGCTAGTTCAGATGCTAGGGGAGACTAAAGATGGCAGTGAATTTTCTAAGACATCACAAAAATGGTGCGGCTGAGTCCCACAGCTAGTCTAAAAGAAAAACTAACTGTGGATAGTTCAGCTACTCAGCAGTCAAATACAATATAGTTCTACGCAATTTATTCAAAAGGCATAAGCACTGAGAAGAAAGAGCAATTTAGGATGATGTAAAACAGTTATGAAGTAACAGAATCTCACAGGCATTTTTGATATACACTGTAGATGTACCAAAACCAAGACTTGATGCGTTGGTCAGCAGTCTTCCAATGACAGGAGAATGAAGATTCACATACTTGGTTTTAACTGGTAAATACTCGATCTAGAACTGCTGTGAAGTAGGAGAAGTGAACGTAGCAGGAATGTGCTCAGGGAACGATAAATTAGATGCTGAGATCAAGACATGAACAAAGTCTGTTCCAAATCTCTGAATCCAAATCTCCTGGTCATCATCAGACATTGCCTTTTATTGAATCATTAAGGTTGGAAAAGACCTCTAAGATCATCAAGTCCAACCATCAACCCAACACCACCATGCCTCCTAAACCATGTCCTGAAGTGCCATATCTACATGTTTTTTGAACACCTCCGGGGATGGTGACTCAACCACTTCCATGGGCAGCCCGTTCCAATGCCTGACAACTTTCAGAGGAGACATCTGAGAGGTTGCAGAGGTTGTCATTGGTTGACCCCAAACACCATCAGGCATTTGCAGATGTGGGCCAGCCTGAACAATTGCATGCCTTTCTCCCATCACAGCCCAAATGAAATTTAAAAACGAGAAGTGGTAACCCCTAGACTATTGCAGCGCCTGACCTGGTAGGCTTCCTCTGGGTGTGCTTCACATCCTTTCAGCCTAGAGAGTCCCAAAGCACTTTTAAAATTATACCACCAGAAGGATACAAGGGAATTTTGAAAAGGGACTTGCTTCTAAAGTACTACCTTAGGAAATGAGCAGGCTTTCAAAGTGTAGTTCTCCCACACGGAAATTAAAAGCCATATCTGCCACTTCTTGTGTGTGTTTTCCAGCTTCCCAGCCATCAATATCTGCATACATTTGCAGTCCTTCCCATGAAAGAATTTTTCCTAAATGCAGGATTCATGAAACCAAGAAGAGAGAACATGACCGTACATTCTAGTTGGTGTCTACAGCACTAACTTTGATAAAGGCAAAATGTTTCCAGAACTATTACTGTTGTTTTTAACTTAATCATAGCTTCAATGAAATATATAAAAAATGTTCTATCACTGCAAGCAAGTAATCCTTGCCCAGGTAAAGTAAAAACAAAAAAAAATAAGCTGAGCTTCACTTTTTCTTAGAAATGTAGGTGCTTTCTCTGAGCTCTGCTTGGTGGCAGATGAGGGATGGATGGTGCCTGCCTGGAACTCCAACTGCACCCTCAGTATCAGCAGGTGTAGTGTGACCATTTTAGTGTTTCCGGATTAGCTGTGAAAATTGAGGTCCAGATTAGCATGACATCACAGCAGAAGTCACTGGGAAAACCTAAATGAAATACTCCGACTTCCAAACCTCTGCTCATGTCAAGCACAATGGTTCATGTAGGTGTATATGTTCAAAACAGACAACTGTATAAATAGCCTTCACATCTCTAATGTCTCTCTTACCTCAAGCTGTTATGGTGGATGACACCAGGAAAATAGTTTAAATGCATCCTTCTTCCTTTGAACATCTGATGTGAATCACAGAATCACAGAATGGCGGGGTTGGGAAGGGCCCTCTGTGGGTCATCTAGTCCAACCCCCCTGCCGAAGCAGGGTCACCTACAGCAGGCTGCACAGGATAATAACTGAGCTGGCTAAGGCAATAACTTTACATATCCAAATAAACTCTTTGTCTTGCTGTCATAATATTTGTTTGTTCTGTCACCTTACACATCTGTCATTCCCTGTAGAAAAAAAAGGGAGAATTTTTAGGGAGTTAGTATTAACACCTTTCTTATTTGCCACATGAAAAATTAAATGAGAAGTTAAGAAATGAAGAAGGAGAAGAATCTTCTTTCTGCCACAGAGATTTCTGACTTCTCTGTAAATCTTGGAGCATTAAAGAATGCTATGGATATAAACAGCAGGCACAAGGTTGACTGACTAGATGTGCTCACCCAAAGCAAGAAACTAATCACAAACCCCTCAGCTGTTACGATGCTAGATCTGGAAGATATCTGAGACTTGCTAGCAAGTTCTTTGGGATTATATTTATCTAAATTTAAGAGCTGTTAAAATTCTCCATGCTACAGGGCAGCTAGTCAAGAGCTGAATCTATAATACAGTCAGGAGACTTCATACAGCCAGTTTTCCTCAGTTGGCCTGACCTTTCCTTTGCCTCCCCTCTTCCATCTATGCAGAGCAGACTAAGCAGCAAGCTGTCTGTTTCATGCTCCTGGAGGCTAGCTGAGCTGCCTTTTGTGCCAGCTGTAGCCCATGGGACTTGTGTCGACCATCCACAGCCACTCTAGTCTCTTGTGCAGTCTGTAAGAGTATTTCTTTCAGACGGGTTTGCCAGTTTTCCAGTGGACAAAGGGACTATTAGTTCCATTAAGCTGACAATGTGTCTATGATGGTAAAAATGGAAAACTGGTTTTGTGTCCACTGAGGACACTGGCTTTGTGCATGATTTCATGAATTTTATCAAGATTAGGGTGACTGAGATTAAAAATAGGGGTCAAGCCAAATACTTGATATTAACCTCTTGAAATCTTGTACTATGGTTATTAAATACTCATAATATATAACTGCGTTGCTTCATTAAGATACTGTAGCTACTTAATTGTTCTTCATATCAGTTGCCGTAACTACAAAGTCTTTAAGAGGGCTCCTAGGTATACCCTTAGCAGTCACAAATGGTAAGGCAATAAGGTAATTTTAACCAGAAATGCTGTAAATGTGGCTGTTAGCTGTACTGTGCTGATTCTTGTGCTTGATTTGCTCTGAAGCAAGAAGTCACTGAGCAGCTTCTGTGCCCAGGGAGAGCCAGCTGAAGTGTGAGGGTAAACTCCTGCTCTCTTCATTTGCCTGTTTTCCTCCTTGTGTGCTAACGGGTTGTTAAATAAGAGAAGCTTCAAATGTCCTGTCGTATTACAGGTGCTGCGATCAGCAAACTTGACAAGATGAGAGGTTAATGTTACCTAGGGATAAGAAAAGAAGGTGACTATGGTTGAACTAGTCAAATTTGAAAGGGAAGTGAATAGTATTAAGCCTGGAGGGTAAAAGAGAGCTGCTCCTAATGGAAGTCAGTGGATTGAAATTCTCATCGCACTGAGCAGAGTTACAAGACTGAAAATGGAGGTCAATGGAGACCACAAAGCAACTGTGAAAAATAATTGCAGTTAATCAGACCAAAGTGAGTTTAGTCAGGCTAGCTAACTACTCAGTTGAATATTCACTTGAACCTAAGGCCTAGTATTAGAAATTAGTGACTAAAATTTTAGGTAGTATCTTGGACTTTTGTTGTTTGTTGTTTTCTTAAGGGGAAGGGAGAGATGGAAGATGAATGTCTCTGAAAACGGAATGAAGGCACAATCCTTCAGTTGGCAGTCACTGAGAACAACTGGGTCAAGGAAGGCAGGTGAGTGGATCCTTATAGACTGAAGACAGTATTGTAATGAGATAATATTCCAATGTTTGATTAAGGGGTGGAAGGGAAATGTTTTAAATTATAGTGCAAGAACTGTAAGAATTAGAACCATGGCAGTAAAATAAATTAATATCTGTCTTTGGACTTGTAGTGATTTGAAAGTCACTCATATGGTGAATATTTTGGTTGTATTTGCTTCACTGGTATAGTGGGATACAATAGAAGAGTTTCATCACACTTGTGATGTGGTGGTTGGAAGCTCAGCAAAGCTTTACAAGCCCTGTGTCTAATCTCTTGATGGAATCATAACAACATTAAAGACCCCAAGCCTTGATTTGTAGTCATAGTCCCTTGTGGGCTGCTAGAAGTGGTTCTGAATGCTGGAGCAAGCGCTGCTGTGCTAGGATAGCTGAGGTTCTTCCTGATTTTGCTTCCTAATTGCAAGTGGACGTGAGGACTCTCTAAAAAAATAGATATTTTTAGAAAAGCTAAATATATTTCTCCAGTGCTATCAAACAGAATGTGTTAAAACTGCTAAATTCTGTGGAGTTGTATCCATAGGCAGTGTAATACAATGGAGGGTCAAGAAGCACAATTCATTGCAAATAGGTAGCTAATTGTAGAATGATCTGAGAGACACATGAACAGGGAAAGTCCTAAACAACCATCTGTTTCGTGCTCACTGAAGAAGTATCTCATCAGCTGACTCTACGTGCTGGAACTTCATCCAAATTGTCACTGATTCAAAGCTGCAGCTTCAATTAGGGTTTGCTGAGAAACATACTGTTTTGTCCAGTGCTCACAAACATTAGCGGCTTAAAACAAATAAATAAATGAAGTAAGGAAGCTACACTCAATATCCACAGCATGAAACTGCTTTTGTGGTCATGCCACAACCTGACAGGGTCAACTGGCAAATGGAAAAAAGGAGTGGATCTTGTGGCCTTTGCCAGCATTACTTAACATATTTTTTTCTGTGGAGGAAAATGGTCATGATCTTGCATTCCCAGGAAGACCGTTACCACTTGCGGTATGTAGCAGCCATCACCTGTTACTGTGTTCTGTTTAAGGGGAAGTAGTATGGGAAAAAATATTTGTCCACAGAAAGGTGGGGGTTTGGAAGAAATGGCTGTTGCTTTGAGGCAGATTTCTGGTCAAAGAAAACAGCAAGTTGCACGATGCTTGTGTCAGGGTTCCTTCGGGGCTCCACCTCTTAAAAATTCAGCTACTGAGAACAACAGATGTGTTACTTTGCTCGACTTGGGGAACCTTGAAATTAGAAGAACAGTTAGTAGGCTGTCAGAAAAAATTCTGATAACCTGAATCAGAAGATTATCTGAGATAGCTTAAAACAGAAAAAATTCTGTGGGCAGTTAGAACTAAAATGAAAACTGCAGCGAGTGTCAGCTGTTCAATTTGTGAAGCATGTACGTGGGGAGAAAACTAAGTGCTCTGTTAGAGCTGGCGAGGAGTTTCCTTTGGGAAATGATGAGTTGCAGTGATGGTGTCAGTTCCAACTGATAGGGTCAACTTGCGAATAGTGCTGCGGAAGGCAAAAACAAATGACTTGGACTGAATGAAGCAAATATTTCTTGTCACGTATCAGATTAGACATCTGTTTAAACTATGTAGACCTCCGCACTTTATTTCTTCAGATATCATGCCTCCAGGACTGAGCAGATATTATACTACAGGCAGCTCTGAAGAGCCTTTGTCCTTCTTAAATCTGAAAGGACTGTATGTCTAGTATGCGTATCACACTACTCTGGGGGAAAACAACCTCATTAATCACAGGACTGGCAAAGACAGGGTCACAAGCAGGGCTCTTGGGTGATTGATCCAGTATGAGCAGGGACTAACACAATTCCAACCCCATAGAGCCGAGGACTAGTTGTGCTGTACAAGAAGAGGTAGAACCTGCAGACAGAAGTACCAGTAAATTCCGCTTCTGTTCTATGTACTCGTGAAATGGGGAGCGGAGTTTGACTTTACCCCGCTGAACTAATTTGGGAGGTTATGTCTGCAAGGTAGGGAGGAAGGTAAATGGACTGATTTTCTTGAAAGTGGTTTTAGACTAGATATAAGGAAGAAAGTTTTTACCATGAGGGTGGTGAAACACTGGCACAGATTGCCCAGGTGGGTAGTGGAGACCCCATCCCTGGAAACATTCAAGGTCAGGTTGGACGGGGCTCTGAACAACCTGGTCTAGTTGAAGATATATGTGCTCGCTGCAGGGGGGTTGGGCTAGATGGCCTCTAAACGTCCTTTCCAACCCAAAGCATTCTGTGATTAGAAGATAGGCCATGAGAGGAAAGACTGTGAGACCGGGAAGTGTGTGTGTGTTGGGGTGTGGGCAGGTTTTTCCTTGTTTGGTTGGCTTTATATTTTTTTGGTTTGGATTTTTTGTTATGGACTTGCCATACCAGAGCACTTGTCTGAAGCCTGAGGTGGAAGCAGTTCATAATAGACTTACGAAATGAACCCAAAATTTCCTTGTACACAGGATTACTCAAGGATGCTTGTTGCTTTATATTTGTTAATGTAGGTTAAGAGTCTGCATGTGGGAATTCTGACTAAGACGTACACTTTCTTGACTTAGGCTTTTCTTGCAGTGAGTAATTAAAAAGTGTTCTTGTGTGTCTCTTTCTTTTCTGGACTGGTGTTTAAAGTTCCAGTAAATAACAGTTCAAATTACATGGTCATACACTAGAAAAACACATTTGTTTATATGCAGAGCTAGACTCTGTGTATGTTAATATTTACTACAGGGCTATTTCTCTGTTCTCTCTTGTGAAGAGTGGGAGGAAAGAGAAACACAACAGGGAAACTGATTTCAGACTTTGAGTTCTTGGTTAAAAAGCACAAGTCCGGTGTTAATTGTCTGTTCAGACACAAAACATATTGGAACATTTCCTTCTAGAAAGATGGATTTGGCTTAATTTATTGATGCTGAATTCATTGGGAGAGGGGAAATGAGTTAAGACTGTGGTTTGCCTGAAAAGAAGGTACTTGTCTGGCATTGCAGGAATTGTAAATATTGATAAACTGATGCATTTGAAAGACTAGATCCTTTTGCTCCTCTCCTTCCTGATGCAACACTTGCCTTCCCTCAGCTGATAGGCTCTTTGAAGGAGGGTTCTCTGGTTGATGAAACCTGTTCACA
>Ga0181612_164440_pt1 | contig 13056 bp, 7 predicted proteins | sample HoacroProtozoa21_FD_119630 | JGI IMG/M metagenome (GOLD analysis project Ga0181612, IMG submission 119630) | Hoatzin crop microbial communities from Cojedes, Venezuel. Combined Assembly of Gp0051906, Gp0051904, Gp0051908
TGAAATATTTGTGCAGTACTCAATGCACGTGAACAGAGGCTGCTACCACCTGAAGGCACACCCTGCACCTCATGAATGACTAGGGATGGGTGAGGACTCCCCCAGCCCTTCAGTTCCCAAAAAAGGAAGAGCATTTCTCCTCCATGAACTAAGGTTCTCATCTTGAACATAAAAGTCCAGGCCACTGTGTTGTCTTGAAGCTAGTGTGATGCCTGGGGCAAAGCCATGTCAGGTTTAACTGGTAGATTGTGGATGATTGTGAGTGTTTCAGCAGCTCCACTCCTGAGCACCTGACATCTCATTTGAGAAAGTCTCCTGGCCTCATTCCCCAAAAAAGAAAGGCTTCAGGCAGACACAAAGCTTTCCAGCTGTGTTCTCACCTCCTCTGAGCAGTGGTGCACACCACAGTCATCTATCAGCCCCCGTGACACTCTGGCAGACCCTGCTATTGATGGGTTTGAGGAATTCTTCATGTCAGATTTTATACCTTTCACATTCAGGATCTCTCTTGGCTTGCCTTGTTATGGCTTTGCCATTGGCTTACCACAGCTCATGATCACTTCTTTCCTTGTTTGGACACATTTTTCTGACACTGGGACAAAGAGGTAACTGAGACATGCATTCCTCTACCCACCGCTCCTTGCACTCCCCTCACAGGTAAGGTTCACATCAGTTGCTACCACTTCTCAAATGCAGACAGCTTTCAGAATTGTGCAATAAACGGTGTGGGGGTTTTGCTACAGAAGATGAGTGAGTGATATGTTTTTGGAAGCAATGGCTATTCATTTTCCAGTGCCTTCAGAGACTCTTTAGCCTGAAGTCTACACTGTTAGATTAGTTTACTCCCTGTTTCATGGCAGGCTTCTTGACCCATCATATCTGTGCTTAAATATTTTAGTGTCCTTGGCAAGGAAAGCCAGGCATGGATGAAATGATATTTTGCTCATCCCACAGGCCAGAGAGACAGGGGCTGTGCGAGACTGGGCTCCCTTTGCCCAGTACTAGCTCTGACGTGAAGTGGCCCCCACAGCCTTATGCATCCTCAAGCCAGGTGCCTGCACACAAATTTTGAGGACTGCAAAAGAGCAGTGTGAGGTGCAAGAAAGGCACTGCAAGGTAAGAAGTGGCTTTTGGAGCCATCCCATCTCACTTCTCTCTGCCTCACACCATTCATACGCGTGGCTTTTCCAACCAGCAGGGCCCTTTTATGCTCTACTGTTGAAAATGTGTGAAGAGCCCCACCCCACAGGCAACTGGCAGCAGAGGCCCTTGACCCTGGGCTCCAGGCTCTGCTGCTCCCCAGAAGCCATGCCTGGACCTGCCACGCTGGCACTCTCACAGCCAGTGGTTTGGACCTGGCCAGGCCACCTATGCAGTTTTGCCTCCCTGTTTTATTTAGCCCAGAGAAGCCAACATCTTATCTTAAAGCCGAAGAAACCTTTTTCATACATGTCTTTGTGGGGTATTTTTACAACAGAATGATCAGGCCAACAAAGGTTAGGTGCCCTCATGGAGAGGAGGTCTCCAAGGTCTCTGTGAGGAAGCTGATAGTTCAAGTTTTGCCCATGGAGGGTCAGATGCTCTCATGACGAGGTGCTGGTGTGGTCCCTATGTTGGCTACCATTGCAGCCATTAGTGTCATGGAGGCGGAGCAGTCTCACACTGTGTGTAGAAGACCTGGAAAAGCGAGTCCTCCTGCAACAGCTCAGCAGGCAACGGTGATCCAGACTCCCTGCAGACACAGTGCAAAGTACAATGGTCTCCAAGGCACATTTGCCAGTGGTGCACAGGACCCTACCATACATGGATGTTTTTTGTACCTCAGAAACATTCAAGTCACCATTGAAAAAGTGAAAGTGGCTTAAGGAGACTGAATATTGTTGTATGACTATATGTAGCCTAGTCACATTCTGCTCACGTGGATTTTTTTCTGATTTTTTTTCAGATGTTGCTTGTGAATGATGCGGCTGGCAACGGAGGGAAAGCAAATACCTCCTGCTTTTGTTGGGAGACCTCCAGGCAGGGGAAAACATGTACATCATAGGTGTTTCCACTGTGTTTCTCCAGCAGTAGTCCCACAAAATGGAAAAATGACAGCCCTTCCAAACAACATGGCATGGCATGGAGGGCACAGCACAGGAAGCCAGGGAACATGAATGGTGCACAGATACAGAAATCCTGTTAGCTGTTTTCTTGACACAAAGGAGTCCATGCTGGACAGGCACCCACACTGCCCTGTCTGATGTGCAACACTCAGTGGGATGGGATCGTGCAGAATAGGGTTACAGAACTTGACCTTCAGCAAGGGCACATCCTATAGTTGCCGAAAGAGCAGTGCAAGACCCAATAGATGCATAGATGCCATGGAGCTGTGCTAAGGTGCATTCTCCACAGTGTGACATGTAGCTGCAACCAACCTGCTGCCAAGAGCTGTGGAAGGCAGCCAGGCTGCCCTCCTCATCCCATGCAATGAAAGACCGTGGGTGCGCTGCTTTGTCTTCTTGCTGATTCTCCAGATAAGGATTATTAAGTAGCATATTCCACTGAAAGTTTGCCCATCCTCGGGCAGATGCTCCTAAAGAACTGAAAAACTCCAAGGCAAAGCCTGGCTGCTCATTTCCCTGCCAGAGACACTACCGACGTCTTGACTTAAAACCTGTTTCTCTTCCTGGCAGTAGAGAACAAACAGTTAATGTTCTGAGACAGTTCTGAGTTTCCTGAAAATTGATCTTCATCAACTTTATCTCGAAGAATTATGATTAATAATGTTACACTATTTTCAGTTTAATCTGAATTTCTCATCTTTGTCAGAAACTGCGGTCCTGGTTCCCTCACTGTCGAAACCGAGTACACACAGAGCAATTGTTCTGTTTTCAATGGAGTTGCGTTAGCAGTCTGCAACCAAGAGCAGGTTTTGGCTCTTCAAACCAATTCTACAGTTGCTTCATATATTGCCCCTCAATCCCATAAATATTGGTGCTATTTTAGGCTAATGATTTTTTTTTTTTATAAGCGTAGCCCTATTGGAAGTTTCCTGCCCATATTTGAGTAAGTAACAAAGGACAAATATGATCTTTTTTTTTTCCCTTTTAAGTTGTTAAACTTCAACAATAATAAAGGTATTATGTGGAGTCATCTCAAAAATATATCCCATATATCATTCTGAGATAAAGATCTTTGTCTCAGACTTTGTCTGAAAAGGATAATGTTTCACTCCTGGCGCCTGTGAGTCTACTCTTTCTAGCATAATACATATTTGTTATACAGTTACTAGACCTGGCTAGGTATAATGCCCAAAAATCAGTTTGCACTTTTTTTTGCCAATTAACAAAGCTCATCAGTGCATTGCTTGTTCTTTGCCTGCTGAATGCTAACCAAAACACTGGGAACTGGTGGAGGCCGTAGGAAAGTGCTTGTGTCCCTGGGTGTTATCCATGAGGGTGTAAGTTGTGGTGGAGCGTAGAATGGCTTGCAGTCAGAAAGCAATTTGGGTACACTTTAAAATACCCACACAGTCGGTTTTTTTGGTGGAAATTAGGGGAATGGAAATTAGGATATGCCTGTATGTTGCAGGAGGAGTGTGTGAGAAATCAATCCCTACAGAAATCACAGCTCTGTTGAAATTCTCCGTAAAATTTTGTGGAGTTCCGGAAATCATTTCAAACCCCAAGCTCCAGTGTTCAGACAACACTGAAAAATTGCCCAGTGTGTTTTGGACAAAAACTATTTGGGCGTTTTCATTTTATATTTAGATGTTCTCGCTTCAGTGTTTAAGGCATAAATATATGCCTGTGTATATATAAAATAAAAAGGATCAAAGTGGACCAAGAAACCGTAGGACTCTTAAATACGTAACACAAGGCAGGACGCTCGAGGGGAGTCCCCCAGGTTTTGCTCTTGCAGCCTCACCTGCTCCCGCGTCCCCAGCAGTCACCGCTGGATGGGTGCGTTGGTGGATCGGCACGTTCCAGCAGCGGAGGTTCCTTCGGGGCTGGGGGGTCCCGCAGGGTGCTGCTGACAGCCAGCCCCCACGTAGTCACTACATTAACCCCGTCTCATGAGATCTGAGTCTTGCTAGAGAAATTAATTTGGTCCTCCTCCCCTCCCTGTGTCTGTGGTGTGGTTTACCTCTAGCCAGATCCAAGAATCACAAATATCTAAAGTAGAAAATCCATTAAAGGAGTTAAATGTGATATACTGAAGCTACTTTAAATATAGTAGCAGATTTCAGAAGTTAAAAAAAGTACCAGAGACTTCTTGTATATCATTTATAAATTATTTTATTTGGTGAGTAGTTTCCAAAGTTAATGGCTTTAATAAACTCTTTATAAACCACAGTGCTTATCTCCCGTATGCTGAGGGCCAGATGGTACCATCAGATTTATACTGCAGATTTCTGCAATTTGGCTTCATTTACATTGCATACAGCAGTTTCCACACCTCACAGAGGTATGTTCTCATCTTCCAGAAATGGTGGAGTTCTGGAGCCGTGTGGCTCCCCTGTTTGCATTGGAAGGATCCTCCACAGGGGTGTGATTTGAACAGAAGTGGGTGGAACAAGCCAAAAAAATTAAGCTGCATGATAGCACTAGAAAAAGCAGATCTGGGGGAAAAATTGAGCTCAGGTTAGTGCTGACCTTAGCTTGGAAAATCACATGCTCTCCAACATCCACATCTATACAGCCACTAGGGAGCTGCCTGGTTACATGTGATTTTACCCATCTGTTATTTGAATCACAGATCCAAACTCAAACTCTGGAGCTTGCAGAAATTATGTGGATCGGTGTCATCTCGTGGATACTTTTTCTGTAAACAGCTGAAGGATCTGGATCAGAAAATTTTCCAGGCAGGATGACACTCCTAACTCCCTCAGTCCCCTGTCTCAGGAACTGAGGTGATGAATACCTGTCCATTCCTCTCTCTGCCCCAAAAAGCAGCTGACTGCTGCAGTGGTGCTGCTTCTTCAAGGGGAATTCTCTTGTTTGCTCCCACAGTAATCCTCAGAGGTGTTGACTTGAGACAGTTGATTTTCTTAGTATCCCACGTTAAGAATTTCTAAAAATCTAGAAATGACGTCTGACTTAGCTGCAGCAGGGAATCCCCCATGTTATTTCACTTTTTGTTTTGCTTTCTATCTCTTTCCACCTGTATTGCCTGTGGTTTGAGTAACAGTGAGACAGGGAAAGAAGAGTGGCTTACTAGGTTTCAATACATTTTCTATTCAAGGTAAATATCTAGCCAAGTGTCTTCTTACCTTTCTCTGGGTTCCCTGTATTTTCTTCTACTTGATTCTCTTTGTTCGCTCTCAAAGCTGTCAGATGACTGATTTGTGCACTTGCTAGACAAATGCTGGAAAAAATCATGTGGGTTTTTTATTTTTTTTTTAGGTGTGACACATGCTAATTTTTATTACTTTTACATAAATTGAAAAACATTTGAAACATTTCTAATGTATATGTTCAGTTTCATAAAAATGTGACAAGTATGCTTTTTGTTTTACAGACAGATATCAAAGTGATTTGATTCAGAACAAGTTTACAGTTCGGCTAATTGAAATTGCCGTTATCCAGTGAAAAAAAAAAAAACATTCAGCCCAAAAATGTCACCTAGCCATTGCAACAGAAGAAAGTAGCAGGCTCAGATCAGATGCTGCGGGTTTGCCTTTGGGGGCCTGGGTGCAGGATCTTGACAAATGTGGCTCTGTGAAGACCAGAGGAAGGAGAGTGTCCTGCAGAGCAGTCTGGGAAGGGATGATCTGGATTGTAGAAATGTCACCAGGGAGCCAAAGTTATTATAAGAGAGGGTGTAGAGAGAGAAATTCTGAAGAAAAGGGAACTGGGACATGGATGCCAGGACAACTGGAGGCTTTTTTGTTTATATTTTTGTCTTCGATATGTATCACTGGCTGAGGTGTCAAGGTTGCAGATGTCTAACCATAGCCTCCATGCACCAGGGAACCCACTTACTGAGTGCTGCAGTGGGAGGAATCTGCACTGGATTTGATAAGCCACTATCCTTATGAAATGAAAACTCACCCCAAGCTATGCTTAGCCCAGAGGGAAGTTGTGCTGACCCATGATAGTCCAGAGCAAGGCCCCTCTGGCCTGAGCATCCCCCAAACTCTGCACACCTATGTCGTTCTGCAACCAGGTAAAGAGCTGTACGTGACTGGCGCTTGTCCAGATGTAGAACTGGGGTGCCACTTGGGCATGGGTACCACAGACTCTTGGTTCCTGGTCTGGTCCTGCAAGGTTTTAGCAAGAAAACCCTTCAGGTGCTTTAGTAATGGAGGAAACCTCTTGAATTTCTTTTTTTCCAGAGAGAAAATGGCAGTGCATTTTCCCTTCATCATCAAAGTAAAACGCATCCCTCTTTTAAGCCATTCTTACACATTGCTAGTCATGGTGGCAATGAGGGAAAACATTTCCTTGTGAAAGGTGGTTTGCAGAGGTGCCCTTCCAGCCCCCAGCAGCACCCTGGAGGGTATCGCTGCTCCAGGCCTTGGTGGCATTTCAGCACAGCCACCCTTACTGGGGGCTGGACCAGCACGGCCGTGTAGGTTGCACATCTGACATCTTGGACTTCCCATGCATGAAGATAACTCAGGCAAGAAGCGGGCTGTGGGGCCTGCTGCCCACTGATGGTTGGGTTTGCTTCCGAGTTGGAGACTCAGGCCTGGCTGTGTTATCCTCTGTATTAACATGGCACAGGATTCCACGTTATCAGGGACTGTCACCGCAGCTGAAATTAGCAAACAGTGAATCAGCTAAATCTTGTGGGAGTTTTAATGCATGCTGGAAAGTAATATTTCCTACCCTGTTGGAAATGAAATCCATCCTTCCGCAGCTTTTCTTCTCTTGCCCAGTTTCAACAACTGAGGCAATACAACATTTGCAATAACTCAGGGGCACACAGCTTATTTTCCAGTAAGTCCAGCTTGTTGTTTGTTACAGCAGATACTAGATGCTGAGACCTTATCACCTCAGAGCAGGCAGAAGATATACAAAAACCTGTGTTGCGTGAAGGCGGTGATGGAGGAGAGATTATTCTTTGTAAAAAATCAAGAAGAGGGGGATACAAAGTGACAAACGAATGTGGAGTTAGAAGAAATATAACGAGGAAGTATCTCTTCTTGAAAAATTAGCTATGGAAACTGTTGTCACCAAATGCTGTGGAGACCAAAGTGGATATAGTGGGTATGGTCTTTCAAAACAAAAAATTTAAACACATTTTTAAGGTCCTTCAGTTGTTACTGAATGCAGTGAGCCAAACAAAATCTTTCAGGCAAGAAGTCTCTGCATAGCAAAAACTGAGAAGGCAAAATACCAGGCAAATAGTTGCTCTACATTGGTGCTGTTCCTTACATACTTTCCCAAAGGATCTGCTGGTAGCCCATCCTGGAGATGGGTTACTGAGCAGAGTGGTCCCTGTACTAATCGGGATGGCTGCTGTGGTATTACAGACATTGCAACTACATTAAGAAGAGTGGAAAAAACACCACAATCACCTTGACTTGTGTGTTTTAGTTGAAGGAAGATTCCATCTATGTGAGAAATGGTATGTCTGTGGAGCGTTTGTAGCACTGCAAGAGAGGGTAGATGGTGCTCAGAGCAGACTGAAGAATAGAATTGGGTGTACACATCATTCTGTGCTTAATGATACCTAGGGGCTGGATTAACAACATTAGCTGCTAAAATCCTGTGTTTATTCAGGAAGGATAACACTGAGAACACCTGCTTGAGCTTCTACGTGGCACCCTACTTGCACATTGCTAGCCCTTCTCCCATCTTCCCTGGCTGTTTGCTGGGTGCTGTGCAGGCCCTTTAGGGGAGCGGACAGGCGGCCAGCTGGGAAGCAAGCCACGCACTGGCCGGTCACGTCCTCTGGTGACGCTTGGGGGAACGCCAGCCAATGGAATTGCTGTGAAAGTTTAGCTTTAAGGCTATTATTCACCACTTCGTCTGTAGCAACAGCACTTCTGTACGTGATGTCCTCCATGTCATTGCCAGTCCTCTGAGTCATCAGCTCATGAAGGAAATAACTTTGTTTTCTTTTGGCTCTCAGCTGAGCATCCAGCATAAGCACTTTCTTTTGGTCCACCTGGCCTCATCTCAGCTTTATTTAAAGTTTTCCCAGGAGCCAGTTAAAAAAGCGCTTATGTTTTCTTGTTTCATGTTTGTATAGGTGATGGGGAGAAGAAAGTTCCGGTGTATGCCTTTTGAAAAAAGTAATGCTTGGAGAGTCGTGGAAGTGTTTTCTTACCTGAAATAAATTTCTTGAGCTTTTAAGTAGCCAAAAGAGAACCGCAGTGAAAGCGTATTAAAAAAAAAATGCTCCCTTCTCCCCAAAACCCGCTTTGAAAAGATGGAGAACACTTGTGTATCTGTTCAACTTATGATTTTGCTAGCATGCAACCTGTTGATCCCACAGCCCCATCACATACGGCTGCTGCTTTTGATGTTGAATTTGTTGCCAGAGTAATTTTCAACCTTTCCCAGACCAGAGAGGCATTTGTAAGCAGTTGTGTGGTTGTGTAATTATCAGATGCTTCAAGTGTAAATGATGGCCCCAAAAAGGGACAGGGAGAAGAAATAAAACAAGGCACGAGTATGTCTTGCTTCAGTGTGAAGTGGAATCATGAAACAAAGGAAGCCCCATCTTGGGTTTTGCTTGCGGGGACTTGTCTCAAATGTTTGGGCTATTTTGTCAATAGTGAAATTGTTCATGGATTGTGCAGAAGCAGATGAAAATCAATGGAAGTCCAGGGAAGCGTTTAGTCTGCGTTGAAATTTCACTCATGTCCAGCTAATTGTGAGTTTCCGCATTGTCCTGAATAGAGGTGATTTTAAGTGTATACTTGAATTCTTTCTAACTTGAAGCCTCAATAAATGATCCCTTTTCAGTAAATTCACTAAGGACAAAACTTTTTTCTGGACTATTGTCTGTAACTCTTCACACTGTTTTCAATGCTCTAAAATAAATACAGACAATCTGGCCTCAGAGTTCAGTCTCACATTTCAAAAACAATTTGGTGGTAACACAGCTTCTTCTTTGTGTTTTTCTTTTTGAATGCAACAGTAAATGCTTGAGAACTGGGACAAAAGTTAGTCCTTGCACCATCCTGTCTATCACTGCTTCTTCCAGAGTTCCAGAGACAGAAGAGATTAGGGTTTAAAAATATTGGTGTGCTGTCAGTCAGCTTGTTTTTGTTGGCCTGACAAGCCACCAGCTGCTGCAGTTTCTTGCCGTTTCACAGGCCTCTCCTGAGGTATTTAAACAAGGTTTTCAGTAATTCAGCACCATGGCACTTCTTAAATTACATGGCATCTTTTAGAAGCCACTGCATCCTGAGGATGTGGCAGGCAGCACCTGCAGAAATGGCTGAAGAACCGTATTGTCTACCAGCAAACAACCCCAGCACTGTGCCTTGGCTGCTGCAGGGTATGCTTGTGCTCAGTAACCAAGTGCTTCTTGCTAGGCTTTGTTGATCTTTGTGATAGTTTCATGCAGAATATTTATAGGCAGCAGCAATGGGTCGTGTTTGCTTCTGGATTTCCTGGAAGCCTACCAGGTGCCATGGGGTCTCAGTCAGGATAGAGAAGGCAGCTGAGGACAGAGTGAGAACCTGAGGAGAGGCAGGAAAGTGGCTGCGGCTTGAAGGAGATGGGAGAGCAAGAACAGCAATCAGGCAACTGAGGGGTCTGTTGTGCAAGGCAGGGGCTGGGAACAGGGCCGGAACCACGTCAGGGAGCTGAGCAGACATCAGGAACTGCAATGGGCTCAAAAAACATCACTGGGCTCACAAGTCCCGCTAATGGCTGCAGAGGGGGCATGCCGGGTCATGGCAGCATCCAGAGGTGGGTGGTGGCCGACATTCAGGGTGGTTCGTGGTTTCCTGGAGACCTGCGGTATTTTGGTGGCCAGTGGCCGCTCCCTTGCCTGGCTGCTGCTTAGCAGGGACTGTCAATAGCCAGACTGTGATCTAGCTTAAGAGCCCTGATACACATCATGTCGTGCGAATATTTGCGAGGATCTGAACAACAGATAACTTATTAAGAGAGCAATTCTTAGTAATAAATATAATAATAAATAATAGCAATAAATACTAATTCCTTAGTAATAAATGCAGTGGTTGAGAAGTACAGTGCTTCAGTTCAGAAAAGCATGTCATCATGTATCTGGTTAAGATAATGCTGGAGATAGATAACACTAGAATTTGTTTAGGCAGGGAACAACTGTGTTTTGGAGCTGGTCTTGGACTGTCTTTGTGGATGCAGGCTAACCTCTGGGGCCAGAGACCACATGAAAAGTGCCCAAATAGATCCCAGACTTGGACGGTCCACCTTCTTCATTTGCTTTAAAGGGAAGTTTCCTATTCAAAATGAAAGCTGATCTCATACTTCCAGGTGCTTCACCGGGCTGGCTCCGGGCAGCCGGCGTGCTGATCGCACTGCAGCTGTGGCAGCACAGAGCCTGTTACAGGCTGCCAAAGCAACCTGAAAAGCAGGCTGGAGCAGCCAGAAACACACTCCTGGCTGCAGCAGTTAGTCCTGTCACCCCATTTACATTTACCTTGGGTGTGCCTACCCCACGCAACTGTGCTTACAGCCTACGCTCACCTCTCATCTCCCCTGTGCTTCCATTCCCTACGCTAAAAAGGAGCGCGCGTCGGAAGAAGGGTGCTGTGTCAGTGGTCACGTTCAGTCTGCTCTGATTCAAGCAAGCCTGTGTGTGGTGGTGCTTAGGACAGCTGAGGCAACCTGTCCACACTGTCGGCGGTGGCTCATCATTTTCAAGTTAAGCGTGCGTGTAAGTATTTTGCCAAGCTGGAGCCCCACGCCAGGAGCTGGGAAGCCAAAGTTTGGCAGTGAGACAGCAAAGGCCTTAAATGACTTTGGCTGTTTACCACACTTCAACTGGGCCTAGGAAAGTTCACTTTTCGCACCTGGCAGTTGAGATAATTATCCTATCTCTTGCAAAAACATAATAGGTGCATTGTTTGACTTGTGAAGAACAGCAACAAAGTGCAATTGCTGAACTGAGATGTCAGCATAAGAGAATAAAAGTACAGAGGTGAAGGCTTTGATGTGGCAGAGGACAGTGCCTCAGACAGCAAGCATTACACTCCATCCACTTTCTACTTCTGAAGATACTCCTTACGTTGCAAATCCCTTGCTTAAATGCAAATCTGCAATTAATTGCACTCTGCTCCATTGATGCCTGGTGAAGCTGAAAATCAAAACACAAAACCAGCGTTGCCCTTCTACAAACGCACCTTGTCACCAAATGGAGGGGTTCCATAGCAGCAGGTTCCCAAAGATCAGATACTTATCAGGCATGTTTTACCTAAAACTTGTAATTTATTTGCCAGGCACAAACAAAACAATGATGAAAACAGAACTCTTTCTTCTCACCCTTTCCCAACCCTGGGGTGCCACAAAATAGGAAAAGCACTTTGCCATCCCTTGCTCTGATGCTTGTGATATTTGTGTGGCAGCACCTATATCAGAACGTAAAATTTGCTGTGCTGAGCTCTCTGCAAACCTAGGCATACTCTTCCTCAGAAGATTTATGGTCTCTGGACTATAGCAAGCAAAGCTACACCTCTTAATGAAAACTTTTTTCCCTTCAAATCTGGCTGTAGTTCAGTGGATACAAACGCTGCGTGGGGGTTCTCTTAATTATTTAAATACAGTGGTAAAATCATGAATACAGTCTTCCTGGTTCTAAGCCAGGCTTGAGCAAAATGAGATCTGTCTACTTACAGTTTTTCCTCAACATCTTTGAATTGCTTTTTGAAATACCCTTTCAGTTTAATTAATGTCATTTTCTCAGTGTATTAAACTTCTAAAATATGAATGAAGTCAAAGGGATCGAATAAGGAGTACAGTCAAGTGACATGCTAAAGATACAACAGCTTTTTTGTTTTCCTGAAGTCCTCTGACGTTTCTGTGAGCAGTACAGCCTGGCAACAAAGTGGTAGGGAGCGTTAACATGTATATCAAGAGTCATATATTTTCCAAAGTCCTCCACTTGACCCCTGGCTCTGAGTCTCCAGCCTCTTTTGCAATGTAGCCACATGCACCTGGAATATTATATGAGCGCTTGCTATGCCAACACCCATCTGGGAGCTAGCAATGTATCTGATCAAGCACTTAGCCCTGCACTGGAATCAAAGTCTTATTTGGTTATACAGCACTTATAAACCAACCATTATTTTCGACACCTTAGCAACTAATCTGTGCACCAGCAAGTGAGGCTGTATTTTAATACGGGCAAGGCAATCACCAGGTTTTGAAATAGGAGGGGATTTAGAAAGACTTCGTTCTGACAGGTACTCTGGTGAGGTAAGGAATTCAAGACAGTTGTGAGCTATAAATACTCATCTCTGCCTTGCTCAGAATAACTGGTTAAAGAAAGATCTGAGAGTCTGCTTTCTGGGAAAACCGTTGATGGCGTAAAGTTCCTTCAGAAGCCAAGGGGCATCACGGGGTGCTTCTAACCAAAATCAGCACGTTCACACTGCACAAATACTACAGCTTTCAGGACAATAAGCCTTAAATTACTACATGAGAAGATAACAATTCAGTTCAAAACTGTATTTTTTCCAGCTAGTTAGGGAAATAAATAAAACTATTGACTGGTCTGTCAGCAACTGTTTTTAAAAGGCATGTTAGCGTATGCTCACATCTAACAGGTAGCCCATTCGTAAAAGCCTAAGACTATCACTGTGCCAATTCAGTCTAACCTCTGAATGACCTGGGTCCAAATTTCACCTAATGGTCACTTCATTTAGTTTACCAGGCACTGCCAAACTCTATGCATTAGAAACACGTCTGGTGTGGGATGGGCTGTGTGGAGGTACCTCTTCAGCAGCTGGGGTGCTCTGGTTCATGGATAGCAGCCGGCTCACAGGGACGAGGAAAGCTCCAGCTCTACCCAGCTGCCCCACAGAACCCAACCCTAGCAAGGGCACCCCAACCCTACCAGGGGCACCCCAACAATGGAAAGGGCACCCCAGCCTTGGCAATGGCACCCCTAACACATTAGGAGAAA
>Ga0181612_156598_pt1 | contig 13055 bp, 9 predicted proteins | sample HoacroProtozoa21_FD_119630 | JGI IMG/M metagenome (GOLD analysis project Ga0181612, IMG submission 119630) | Hoatzin crop microbial communities from Cojedes, Venezuel. Combined Assembly of Gp0051906, Gp0051904, Gp0051908
AGGTGTCCCTGCTCATGGCAGGGGGGTTGGAACCAGATGATCTTTAAGGTCCCTTCCAACCCAAACCATTCTATGATTCTATGATTCTATAATGGATACATTATATACATTTCAACATGCATATAAAAGGTAGCTGGTAATATCTGCTAGCTGAAGTTGAACTGATGTTTCATTTTAGATGCTGTCTGTTATACACCATCAGTAAAATTCTGCTCTTGAGTAATGACATTTTTGTCCAAGGTCACAGCATATTTCTGTTGATGGCTTTTCAGAAGCTAAAAAAATGCCTTCGTCTCCTTCTGAATTTTGCAATATTTACATGATACATGTAATATTCTTGAGGAGAAGGCATAAGTTCATATTTTCTGTGTGAAGAACTATAAAATAACTGAATGCAAACACTCTGTTGTCAACCCTACAAAAGCTTACGTACCGAGATAACTGCAAGTGAAATATTCCACCAAAAGTAAAAAAATTACTGTATCATAAAATGCTGATGGCTGAGTCAGAATGACCTGCCTAATATTTTATTTCTTCATTTGGAAGAATGAAATTTGTATTAATACACAATAATATTAATATTTTATTACATGTACCTGCAAACAGACATACCTATGCATTATCAGCACATAGCAGTTAATAGCTATGATAACAATCACAAGATAGATCAAATAGTCTTACCTTGTACCTGCAAATTCAAAGTTATTTCATCTGATCCCCAGTTGTTACTGGCGACGCAGCTGTAGTATCCTGAGTCTTCTGCTTTCACAGTACGAATGACAAAGCTGCCATTGCTAAAGATGCTCCTTCGCCCATCAATCATCACTAGACTGGGTGTCCCGTTACTACCTCACAGGAAACAAAGTGCATACATTAAAGAAGTTACAATCAAAATTACTCAGGATTGGATTTGTTTTTTTGAACCAACTAATAATGGAAAGAAAGAAAAAGAGGGAGGTGTCCTCTTCAATAAAGACAGCAAAGGAATATTTTCTGTTGGGAAACACCTGCCATTTTCTTAAAGAATACACATATCCTGGCCCAATTACAGTGAAAATGGGAACTCTCTTCGTCCTTAATTATTTGCTATTTTGTGAAAGTGCCAAAATAAGAGTAAAAGGCAGTTCCTGGCTACAAAGTCCATCTTTATAAAATAATAGCTATTTGTATCAATGCACAAGATGGTTTCATAGCACTGCACTATCACTGCTTGTGTGGTGCTTTGACAAAAATTATTGTCTATGTGTGTTTCAAAGTCACTCTGCCAAAGCGTGAAAATGAAGTTCAAAACAGAATAGTGGAAACCAAGATATATGCAAGACATGTACACTGCACTCCACAGCATGATTCAATGCATCAGATGTTTTGCTTTTTCAGACTAGAACTATTCTGTGTGCCTGAAGTTAAAACAGAAAAGACAAGGTGTTACCTTTTGAATGTTTACCTTTACCCAGTCTTTGTAACTTTTCCTCCCTTTTGATACCTTCTAATCACCACAGCCAATTAGTTTTAGTTCAAGGAAATTCTGAACTCCTCATTTACTGTGACTGTGTTCAGACCCTGTAAATGATCCTTCTTCCTGAGACAGTCATTCAGAGTCACCCACATCGCAGCCCTCCGGATTTTAAGGAAATGGTCTTTATTTCAGCTATACATTTAGTTGCTTGTTACCTATCCTTCATCCACTTGACTGTCGGAGCTGGGTCTCCAACGGCTTTGCAAGGGAGGACAATGTCCTTCATCCAGGGAGTTGTCACCGTGCCGCTGAATGTCAAAATCCTGGCAGGAGCTGAGAAAGAGGAAGCAAGAAAGATTGAGATAAGGTGTTCATTCCTTCAGTCCTTGGCAGGGAAACACCGACATCCAGAGTTGAATGTGGAAAACCAAGCCACTATGTTTCATGCTGTGCTTCTAGGAAACTAGAAACTCATAATATCAGCTATTTATTCAAGCATGAGTACTATAGTTTTAGTATATGGAAGACAAATAACCAGAAGAAAGATGAGGCAGAGGACTGGAAGAGTCATCCCTGTGGAGAAAAAGAGCAAAATAATCTTTACTGATTTTTGTATATTTCATACTAGAAATAATGGATTAATATTATGTCCAAGGGATGCTCCTCTTTAAACTTCCAGCAGGAAGAGTCCACAGTAGAGAGGTATCTTACAACAACTAAATGGCTGATACATCACTGTTAACAATAGCTATGGTATTAAGCAAAATAAACCTTTGTGTATGAATGTGTGAGTACATTGCATAGAGACTGTCTGAAGTCCGCAAATATGAACAAGCTCTTAAGTCAGCTCCCATATCACCTAAATATACCAACAAAAATATCACTGCTGTAGTTTCAGTGTATAATATACAAGTACACTAGGGCTGTGTTAGAGTTTCAATACTCATGAATGACCCATATTAGAAACAGACTTCTTGTTGGTCTCTGAACATACCTTTCAAAGGCATACACTGGACGCAGATATACTAAATACTGTATTTATAATTCTGATCTACTTCAGTCACGCTCATTGATTAGAACTTATACTTAATAATCCATTTTATACTGATTAGAAAAACGTGAAAATGAGAGCCAGCATCAGATATAACTGGGACATTTGATCTCAAAGGGTTTTTATCCTCTACAAATATATTTTAAAAAGCCATGCATAGGAGAACAGGCCTTGAAGAGTTAAGGGAAATTACTTAAGTAGGCTGCAGTGGGACTTGAGACATTAATATATAATATTGATTTAAAGAAAGATCTCACAGATTGTATCATCAATTTGGATTGCGTTTCCTGTGTTCTTTTCAAGCATTGTGGAAGACTAAGCTTTTTGAGAGATTATTGTCTGGTCAAAATTTTAACTGAAAACATAAGAAGTTTTGAAGATATAGGGTAGCGGACAAAGTCAAGGTTTGGTAACGGGACACTGCTTTCCTAACAGCCAAGGATGGACGTGTCCTGTCCTGACTAAACAGCAGCTGAAGACCCCTGGCTCCCTCCTTCTGGTAGCTCTGATGGTTAGCCCCAGCCAGAGGGTGCTGTGGCTTGTGCTGCCCTGAGGAGGTGATACACCAGAATGACACAGAGACACTGGGCAGTCAATAAGCTTCAGGACATAGCCTAGTTTTCCACCACTGTGGCACTCCTAAGGCCATATCTTTCAGAAAAGATTTATGCAGGCCTACACTGCCACAAGCCACAGCCTAATTAACCAAGCTAACTGAAAGAGAAAAATGCTCAATCTACCCAGAGACATGGATTGAAATGCTGACTCCACTGAAGTTAGTGTTAGAAGGCTCATTTGTCTTCAGTGGCGCCAGGTTTTTGTTGCAGGAGATGCCTAATGGCACTCATGCCATCTTTAAAAAGCAGCAGAAGATGCCATCAGCTGTGAGTATCGACAAAACACATCTGTAAGTACCTGGATTGCTCCTAGTAGCTGCAGTGCATTCTGAGCAATGGTGGTTACAAACTCTAACTCCTGTTCCATGCAAAATTCCCTCTGTAATATGAAGCCTAAAAAATAGTTTAAAATGAGCTATTAATTCTTTTCTCCCTGTCTTTCCCACCTCTCCAGTGTTTATTGAAATACCCAGCTATTTCCAGCTGCTGCCAGTGACTTTAGGACAAAGCATGTGTAATGCAGGAATCCTGCCAAAGTATTCAGCAAGACACAGCACCGCTGTTACCAAACTTTTCTTGATACCCCTTTATCTCTAATAGTTATTTCAACTGTGAATTCTTCCTTAAGTCACAGATTGGATATCAGATCTCCAGAGTCATTTATGTTGTAGTTCCTGGTTTTCAACATCCTGTGTGTCCCATTTTAGAGTCAGGTACAGAAGTAACACAAACTTCACAGAAGCACAGCCAGTGCTACGATCACAGACCATAACCCAGAAGTGCACATTACAAAAGCATACTGCACTATTTCTGTGAAAGTACCAGTCACTTTCTATACATTATTTTATTCCTTTCACGTACTGAGTGCTTTTAAAAGTGATGGTAAAACAGCATGAAAATTCTTAACTCCAATTTTCTTTATAGCTTAACTTCTAGTAATATTCTGAGATTGCTAACAGGTATACATACATAAGAAAACTAGAAACAAAAAAAATGCCCAGGGCAATTAATCTGAAAGCAGTACTATTTAAACACTAACAGGCATTCATGAGGTTAAAATACCTTGAATCTCACAGACCATAGGCAATTCAGCTGCAGGGCTTACCTCCCTGTTAACCAAACTACCCAAATGCTTACTGACTACCCACCAGCCTTATATTAGATGACATGGCACCGGATTAGGACTGTGTCTATTCTTATTTTTTGCCAATAACCCAAGTATTAATTGAAGACAAAGAGGTGCCTTCACAGAACAGTGCACTCTCTTATGCTAATGCAGTTTTTGGTGTGTTTGTTTGTTTAAATTACAAATCCTGCTACCTATACTTACTGTCATAGGAGAAGAAATGGGCAGAAATCCTTTGCAAGAGGCCATAACACATTGTTCTTTTTTTTTTCTCTCTAGGGGACACAGTTGAATTTTATAGGCACAATTTATGGGGAAACAGAGCTGTCGCTATGACAGTTCACTGCAGCTCAGATTAATCCAAATACAAGAGCCACCAGTGAATACCCTGGGTCAGGAGTTTCTTTCATTTACTTTCTTACAGAAGAATATCCTGTGTATTGCAGTATGATGAATCATTACAGAAACAGACCAATGGGGTGCGTGTCATATCATATCAGCCCCATGTGTTGTTTAAAAACATTAAACTCGCAAAGCAACATAGACTAGGAGGCAAACCGGTTCAACACTAATGCTCAGGTAGTTTACAAGAACAGGGGAAACTCAACTGTAAAGTCAGAATTCTCCCCAGAGGATCAGATTGCCATGGGTCTAGATCTGTCATCATCATCATGTTGCTGGCAAGTGCCGTTCTCCGTCAGTCATGGCCAGGAAATAAGAGGAACAAGGTACATGCAAGGTTTCCCACCTTTTAGACATATTTGATAGGCTACACTCACAACTTCAAAGTCACCAATGAAGTGTAATTTGGGGGGGGGCAGGGCCTGCTTATGCAGAAACTGAACTTTCATCACTGTGATTATTTTTGTTGGGGTTTTTTGCTTATTTTTGTCAGTTAATTACAGAGAATAACAATCTGTTCTGAGAAATGGAGACACTAAAGAAAGAAATGTTAACATGAATCAAGCTTTCATTTAAATTGGACTATCCATTTCACATCAAACCGCTATCTAGACATTCACATTGTTCTCAGAGGTGTTCTTAAGGGGGTTATATTTAAGTTGACATAATTCAATTCAAAGTTAACTCGCATTAGCTGTCATGATGGTATCATTACTTGGACTGTTACTGTGAAGTAAGTGGAGAAAAAAAGAAGGAAACAACTTCACAATAATGGCCCGTAGGATGTTCTTCACTGAGGAATTGTAGCAAAATCAGGATATAACTGCTTCTAACCCTGTGATATGTCACTTGTGTCAGACATACTGGGGGTAAGAAAGTCTTCAAAGCTAGTAACTCTACCCATCCTTCTTAATATGTGTACCCACTGCCCTTATCACCGATGACCACTTTCTCCAAGCTCTCTAAAAGGCCCAATGATACATTTGTACAAGAAATTTTTAACCTGGCTACGTCCAAACTTGTAAAATTGCTGTGTATCATTATTCCTAGTGTCTGTCACAACCTCCACAAATGGATCATTCATCACTTTCTCTGTCCTAAGTGCATATAAGAGAGGCTTGTCCTGGGTATCATCTAATGCAGACTTTCTATTGGTGTATCGCTACTAGCTCTGACATTGACTGGATACATTCTACTGTCTTTCAAAATAAAATCTTGTTCACACTGACTTGTATATATTAATTATTTTTCCTTAAAGTCCCCTTGTCTTTTCATAGAAGCTATTTTTAAGTTCACTTATTTGGCATCATGGATCATATTAAATAAACTTTGGAGGAGCAGAATTAAGTCCAGTTCCTGGTAAGCTTGTTCAGTTTAGGTACATGTGGGTCAGTTTGTAACTTCTGTATTTTTCGCAAACCGAGAGCAATCACACACAACATTTCCTCGTAACTAGATGTTATGAATCTTGGTACCTGCAAACTCTGCATTGCTCTGCGTTCGTCTTGTCTGAGACACTGTCCACTTTTTTCAATGCATAGGAGATGCAGAAAGAGAACTTCTAGTGTATTATGTGCAGGGGTCCCTGCACAGTCCTGGGTTTTCCTACACCCTCAATCTATTTTTATTGCACCATATTGTTGTCTAATTGGTTTTGCTCTTATTCAAGTATCAATGTTTATGGTTTATTTTTGTTTCTTTTTTTTTTTTCATCACCACACATTTACTACCCACAGGTAACAGCTGGCCTAAAAGGATGACCACACTGAAACCTTTGCCCTGTTTCCCTGAGGTGTTTTTCATGGTTTTCCTTTATGGATATCCTTTACACTCCTCATCCACCCTTTAAGATCTCAACATTGGTCTCACTGATGTTCAGAATGTGTCACGCAGTTATCCTACAAGAAATTCAACAATTGAAAAGCTCCAGACTTTTCAGATCCTTCAGATTTTCATAGCCTTTCAGCCACCCTTCAGGTCACTCCTATAACACTCTGTATCTGCTAAGAGAAAAATTCTGAAGGACTGTACAAAAAATGCCAGAAAGACGCAGAAAGTGAAGGAGGCTTTTCTCAGTTAAAAGAAAAAAGCTGTAGGCAATAGTATGGGAAGCAAGCATTTCTCTGCTCGTTCCAGCTTGGGCCTCTTTACCTCACCAGACCCCCGCTACGTTTACAGTGTTAAATCTCCCATTGTGATCTACAGCAGTAATATAGTAGTTACTACCGGTTTCTCACTGTTGGATGTGTTGAAAAATATCCATCTCATATAATAAAAACTTTAGTCTAGAAAACGGACAAAGAAAAGACATGCAAGTTCCCATCACAAGCCTGAGGAATGCTGTTTGCAAATTCTGTGCATTAGGAAGCAATGTTATGTGTTGAAATATTACCCTCCAAATGCCATCACCACCATCTGTGACAATAGCTCTGATAGTTAATCTACCATCGTCATACTGGATATGTACCACCTAGGTAGGTAGGAACAGCAAACTTCCCTATGGTGATGGTATATGCTCTTCCATGCAGAAAGTTCTTTCATGTTGGTGGCATTTGGCTGAAGTTTTGCAAAGCTTTTTTAGAAAGTATCTGTCATCATAAAGCCCTAGACACTTCATTTTACATGACCACATCATTAGCCACATGACTGAAGAATTAAAACTGCAGTCAATTAAATGCATCTGCCTTTGCAACTCTAGGGACCTGTGCAATACACTGCTCATATTGGCACATTCTGTGACGTTACCAATTTGAGTGGGCAAAAAGAATAACCAGTCTGAAGATCATGTGTAGAGGTTGAGTACTTATGGGGCTCTTCTCACCTTGCTGTCTAAAATGTTAGGTCTCTGTTTCCAAGCTAAGGTGCTATAGTGTTGAAAGCATCATGTCTTACAGTACAGGTAAGGCAGAATTCATGGGCCCAAGCAACGTCTTTTAACAGAACAACTAATACAGCTGCGAAAAAATATGTAGGATTTGAGGCACATTATCCCTTCTTCATATCTGAAATAGAAGCAGCAAACTTCAAAGCTAATGCAAGTTAAGAACAATTGTTCAGAGTTTAGATATGTTAATCAGACCATTTTATACAGAAGATTGTACTTGTGGAGTACATAAGAGATATTAGTAAGAAGAAGAATGATAAAGCAGTTGTCTTGTATGGCAAAAAAAAAAGAGATATGCATTCAGAAGGGAAGGAGGATCATCTGCAAACCCTCCATACCCAACAAAAGAAGATAAAAATTGCTCCAAGCAGCAATTTATTTCCTTCTAAGGTAGGTGGGATGACTTACCCCCTAAAGAAGCACGTTGTTCTCTCTCTGCTGACTACAGCAAAAGCTTGGGCAATTAGCTAAGAGTTGTCACCCAACTTTTGGAAAGATATTTAGTTACTCCTGATAAATCCCACTCTCAGTAAGCAATGAGGCATAAAGAAGCCACGTGCCAATTATAACAGTAATTAGCATTGTAAAGTTCTGGATTGCCTTAAAAACTCTGTCACCGTACCTTTAGCTAGTGGTTCCACAGTGATAATCTCGCTGCTGTTGCCTCTTCCTGCAGCAGTCACAGCTACCACCCAGACGCTGTACTGGCGATTCCGGCTCAGGTTGGGGATTCTGTAGGAAAATGAGTCGGGAGAGGCTTCAAATTCGCTGATAACCTGTGGTGGGAGAGACAAATGTTTCCAGACTAAAATAAACGGTATTTGGAAAACATTCGCTAAACTAAGTGCTACAAAGCCTGTTACTTCAGGGTACTTTGAATGAGTATCAATTGCTCCAAACAGATGACAGATGGCAATAAACAGAGCAGACACAGTAACCTGTTGCAATCAATTCATATCCAGTGAATTTGGGCCTATGTTTTGTTAACAGTTTGTTTTTATTCAGACTAGGACTTTTACGTGTCTGTCTATTTTTATGGAGTTGCATCAGCAACTTAAGTGAACATATCTGACAAATTTTTACCATTAGTATTTCTGACAAACCAATTTTGTTTTACACAAAACTTTCCCAACAGAGGATTCAGTCCTGCGTCTGCTGTGAAACCTGGAGTTTCCTACTTGAGATATGTCTCTGGTCACCTAGAACCATTGTGCTGGTGTTCCTTCTCCCTGTATTTAATGGCTCGTTCCTTCAGTAATGGAATGAATCAAGAAATAAAACTGGATTTTGTAATAGACTGTTCAAACTTCCTCCAAGTCTAATTTTGTTTAATCACAGAATTACTCCCATTCAAGGATTTCCAGCAGAAGGTCATCTCAGCTATTTAGCCACATTAACAGCGAAGGACAAGCGCTGGAAGAAATGCCAATTCAGGCTGTTCTTGCACTGTCACTCAAGTGCCTCGGCTGTGGGCTGCAGTGAAGCCGACCAGCTGCTAAGGAATACTTGGTTATCTGTGAGATGTTCTGCAGTTTGCTTGAAGTGACCTGTGTGAGGAAAGGTGCAGACAAATATATAGATTCCTCCAGGGGATGTGGGCTTTGTACACCTCAGCACATCCTCCACAGGAAGCTCGACTCCTTGGTGGAGAAGATGGGAAAGCTTGCCAGCCCTGAACATGATTACAGGGTTCAGTATAGTCAGCTTTGCTTCGGACACGAGCTTTGTTATTCTTGTACTTCAAAATGGAGGGGTAATGAACCATTAGAATGAATAATAAAGACTCACTTCCCTGTGCAATACTGAGCATGGTAATGGCGAACGAACACTAGGCTAAAAATAATTAGAATGTTAATGACTTAGAAAAGAAGATTTTACTAGGGATCAGCATTAAAAATAATGCATCAGTATAATGTAAACTTGATTCAGACTGACAGAAGTTGTGAAGGGAATCTCTTTGATATACAAATAATCTACTGGTGATAAAGGCTGATTTCATCCAGTTAGCATTTCAAAAGGCAGGTGGACCTGAAAGGACTGGAATATGTAGTCCTTCAAAGTGAATCCCAAATAAATAAGGGATATTTCTGAGACAGCATTCGCATTCTCTCCAGTGTGAACTAGTAGCCAGTTTCAGCTACTGAAAGGGTCACTGCATTTCTCTGTTCTTGAACTGGCATCTCCTATAGCCAGGGGAACTGGGGGGTTCATCTTCTATCACTTTTGAAATCTAGAGTGAAGACATCTACATCTAAGCCAGTGTCCTTGACTGCCTTCATAGACCATGCAAAGAAAAGGTAACTTGTAAGGCAAGGTTCTTCTGGCCAAGTTGAGACACATACATTGCAGTGGGATGAAGCATGCCCTTGACATACCTGTGTTTCTGCACCAGCTATAGAAGTGTCCATATAACTAACCCAGGTGTAGTTGTCTGCGCTGAAGACATCTGAAGTTAATGTGCTTGCTAACGAAAATACTTAATTCCATAGCTTTAATACAAATATGTGCCTCTATTTGCTTCTACAAGAATATATCCTGTTTCCTCCATGGAGACTAACTTTTCTGGGGAGATTGGTTTGCTCCAAGTAACAGTTATCTAAGCTCAACACAAATCCAAACAGGGAACTTGCTGTACTTTCTAGACCATTTCATTGCTCCTGTCAAAATGCCAAGTCAGCATGTCCCATTTAGCAAGCATTTGCCTGGGTTTCTGCTTCTGAGATGAAGAGGTCAGCGCAGGCAGACACTTCTATTATGTGAAATATTACAGCAGGTTTTGAGAACGATCTGTCTCGACATTTACACAACAATATTGGGCAAATGCCCATGGCATGACAGGCTGGATCATTGTGAGGTCATACATAAACATTAATGTATTGATCATGGAACAGGAGGCTGAATTTTAATATTCATGAAGCAGCATTTCCTAGGGTTTATGTGAAAGTCAAACAGGCTAGGCTGTCTCTGGCACTTTGGCTCCACTCACTAATGCAGCAATCTAGCACAAGCTACTCCTAAACCACCTATTAATATGGGATGTGGATACAGCATTTAGGAACAGCTAGCCATTACAGACTTCCTTATTGCTAAAACTTTCATTCCAGCAAGCATCAGTCCAGTTAAATTCACACTGTTATTTCCATGACTCCCATGGTTTATGGAAGGGACATATGGTTGCCCTTGGAAGCCCCTTCTAATACTGCAGATCTCCCGTTTGAAATGCCTTGCTGCTCTGCTCCCCTCTGCGATGACAGAGACTGGAACAGTCAGACAGACGTACACCCTGTATGCAATTGCTAAACACAGCTCAGAGAAATCTAGTCTGAGATTTTATGTTTGGGATAAGGTAAGCAGCTAAGCAGAAAAAGAGAACCTCTACCTTGAACCTATAGCACTGGCCTTAAGCACTCCTTTTCTGAGAACCAAAGTTAAAGACAAAATTAAAAAAAAACAAAAAGCTCTCCAGAATTCCTCTGGCTGCAATGTGCCCAGGTAGAAAAGCCTGTGAAATTGTCTCAAAACAGAGGATGTCTCTCTCCCTGGAACTCCAAAGATGGAATAATCACAGAATTTTCTTCTCTAATGCCTGTTAAAATGACATGTCTTCAATTCCTTTCTTTCACCCACAGAGAACTGGCATCATCCACCCATTTACAATAGTAGCTATTCCAAATATAAATTCAATTATTCATTGAAATAATTTATTAATTGAATCTAGTAGACATATCTTCACTAAATTAACGATTCTTATTTTCTTAAAACAAACTGCTATAGCAAAAGATTTTTGTTTCTAACTAGCTAACATACACCTTCTGTTTCCTCAGCTAACATTCCCTTTAAACACTTGGGGATGCTCCAGTGACAAAGAATCAATTTCGCTTTTAACTTTTGCCTGTCATTTCAATTAGACTAACATGCCAGAGACTTTCATTACACAAGAAGAGAAAAGAGACCTTTGTCAGCAAAGAGAAGATTAAGCAATTGAAGTAAGAAATATTTTAAAGGAATGTCACCTTGTCACATATTGGTCTTTGCATGTGCCAGTATGAAACATATACTGATGTTTTATCCCAAAAACAGTAACATACTTGCTGAAGGGATTTTTTTCCTAACTACTCTTTTTATTCAGCTTACAGATGATGGGTTAATCTTTCTTCTGTCTTCATCTCACTGTCTAAGAAACACAGACAGGGCTGAGCCTCTAAAAAGCCAGCAAGCGCTGTGAAGAATGAAATTAAATCAAAGTCCTTTATCAGGGTGTAGTCAATCTACTTCCCAAACTAGGCAAAAGCAAGAGATGCTGAGGAACAGCCATTGCAGAAAGCATAATTTTCCTCTGATGCAACTTCAGCTCTACTGGTGTACGTTGCTTTGTATGCTTTGAAGAAGTATGCCATCTCCTAGCATTTCTGACTCCTTTAGAAAGCTATTACATAGGTAATGTGCATAAACTCTAAACGCTGTAGTTGTTTTTTTGGTTGGTTTGTTTATTTGTTGTGTTTTTTAGCCTAGCCTGAGAAAACTTCAAAAGAGCACTTCAGAATTATAAAATGTTTGTAACAGTTTTCCAAGCAATCGGGGAGATTCCCAATCAAGGAGATAAGATAACAGGTGGCATTTACCATGGACTGGAAGATTATTCAGTCAAAGCAAGCCTGCATTTTGCCTACAACTGCATCTACACATCGTTTGATGTAAGATAGCTGCACTGAAGATCTCTGTCTCCTCATTCTCTGCAAGTTGTGAAGAAACTTGGAGGTGAACTGAGAAAGCCATATGGAAACTTTAAAGACAAGAGTGCAAAAAAAGAAACATCCCAGGTTTGTGGTGTGTGTTGTGAAGTAAGAGTGTACACAAGTTGGCTACTTGTATATTGTCTGCCTCATCTTGAAAATTAAAAATACATATATATACCACGGAAAGTGACATGTGTGTGGTCACTATGAATTTAGGTATAAAATGTGGCCATAGCATCATATGAAAACAGGGCTGGAGGGACCTTGAGAGTTCAACCAAGTCTATCCTTCTGCTTTAAACAAGGTTCAACTATCTCTGCACAATTTTAGGCAGATGTTTGTCCAATCTGATTTTGAAGACTTACAATAAATGCAGATGTTGCAATTCCCTAGGCTATTATAAGACCTATTCCATTTCTTAACTAATCTTACTCTTAGAAAGCTTTCTTGAAATCTAGCTGGAGCAAAAGGAAGGCTAGAGACAATGTGGGGCTGCTTCTGAATGAGGCGGTTGTCCAGGTGACGGAGGATGCAGAGAAGGCAGAGCTACTGAATGCCTTCTTTGCTTCAGTCTTCAGTGCTAAGACTGGCCCTCAGGAATCCCAGGCTTCGGAGATAAGAGAAGAAGCCTACAAAGAGGATGACTTTCCCTTGGTCGAGGAAGACTGTGTGAGGGATCGTTTAAGCAATCGGGACGTCCACAAATCCATGGGCCCCGAGGGAATGCACCCATGAGTGATGAGGGAGCTGGCGGATGTCATTGCTGAGCCACTCTCCATCATC